>WNGA01000149.1_pt1 | contig 146935 bp, 157 predicted proteins | sample 5400061 | NCBI WGS metagenome assembly WNGA01 (sample SAMN13153366, study PRJNA577476) | soil metagenome | isolation source: 100 cm soil or saprolite under grassland replicate 2 | place: USA:California | collected 2016-06-15 | reverse complement strand
AGGCTTTCGAACCTCTTTCGGCCGCTCATAACCGATATCTTATACAAGGCTTCGGTTATGCCGAGAACTCTCGCAGTTGCCTTCCAGTGTCGAGTGCGCTCAGAACGGTGACCGCTGGTCGAAGTCGCGTCCCAGGTCGTTCTTGTCCAGGTGGACGTACCGCATAACCATCGAATAGGTCGTGTGACCGAGGATGCGGCGAAGGCGTTCCATCTCGCCTCCTCGGCGCAGGTACTCGGTCGCGAAGGTGTGGCGGAACTTGTGGGCGTGGAGCGGGAAGCCGAGTCCTCGTCGCAGGCGCTGCAGTAGGTCGCAGGCCGCCAGGATTGAGACAGGCCGGCCGGAGGAGAGGAGGAGCAGGTTGGGTACGTCGCTGTCCGGCCGGTTCTTGTTGATGTAGCGGATGATCTCTCGGCGCAGCCGTTGGGAGACCGGGACACGCCGGAACTTCGCGCCCTTGCCTCTCTTGATCTTCAGGAACATCGTGTCCTCGTCGTCCTCGACGTCCTCGAGCAGAAGGCCGCACAGCTCGCCGACCCGGATGCCGGTGCCGAGCAGGATCTTGACAGCCAGCTGCGGCCAGCCGACCTTGGCCGTGTCGAAGATCGCCGCCACCTGTTCCGCCGTGTAGGTCGACATCTCCTTCAGCGCCACCTTGGGCGGGCGCATTCGGAGCACGCTCGGGTCGACCGGGTACTCCTCGCGTGCGCACCAGTTGGCGAAGCTCTTGATCACCTGAAAGAAGCCGTGGATAGGTTCTCCACCCCGCCAGAGCGGTGGTACCAGTCCATCTTCTGCTGGTACCAATCGATCGTCCGCTGGCTGCGCCCCATCACCTTCAGCTCGAGCAGCCACTCACGGAGCAGCGCGCGGACCGGATGGAGGCCGCGCAGGGGTTGGACTCGGACCCCTAGCGCGACAGGCGCAGCAAGAGCAGCAGCACCAGCGGCGCGGAGAGGCGCGACCTTGGGCGGCCGGCCAGGACTCCGCCTAAACCCGCCCAGAGGACTATTTACGGTTTGCGTTTTCCATAACGGTTTCTGGAGGTTTTCCACAGATTTCGCTCCCTCTCGTCGGCTGGACTACAGGTGCCCAAAGACGACGAAAACCGGCCCTCAGGCCCGGCTTTCTGAATTCAATCTACGAGGAGGGTCCCCTCTCAGAAAGACTGGCGGAGAGGGAGAGATTCGAACTCTCGATGGGCCAGTGACCCATAACGGTTTTCGAGACCGCCGCCTTCAACCACTCGGCCACCTCTCCAGAGCAGCAGCTCAATGGCGGTCCCGACCGGATTCGAACCGGCGCTCTCGGCCTTGACAGGGCCGCGTGTTTGGCCAGGCTACACCACGGGACCGGCAGCGGCTAAGTCTACCAACGGCCCGAATTCGAACCCCGCCGCCGGCGCCAATTCGGGCCACACCGCGAACTGGAGAGGGAGTTCGAGACCCCAAACCTATAATTCCCTCCGGCGTGAGCGACTTCGACCGCCCCACTTCAGGCTCCCCGGACGAGCTGCGAAGGCGGTTCCAGATCCTCGAGCGGGTGGCGATCTTCTTCACCCTCCCGGACAACGTCCTGCACGCCCTGGCGCGCCGGCTCGCGCCGGCGTCGGCGGCCAGAGGCTCCATCATCGTCCACCAGGGCGACCCCGGCGACACGATGTTCATCGTCGAGTCGGGGCGCTGCGAGGTCTACGTCGAGGAGTCGCCCGGCCACACCATAACCATCGCCCTGATGGGCCCCGACGACTTCTTCGGCGAGATGGCGCTGATCTCCGAGGAAACCCGGACCGCCAGCGTCCGGGCGCTCGAGGACTGCCGGCTGCTCACCCTCGATCGCAAGACGCTCTACGAGACCGTGCCCGCGGAGTCCGACGCCCTGATCGAGCTGACCAAGCTGGTCGAGCAGCGCAAGGACACTCTCCCCAACCTGATCGCCCGGGCGCGCATGGTCGCGCCGGAGCAAGCCGCGTCGACCGTGGCCATCTACTCGCCCAAGGGCGGCTCCGGGCGCACCACCATCGCCGTCAACCTCGCTGCTTCCCTCGCCAAGCGATTCCCGGGCGAGGTCCTGCTCGTCGACCTGGCGCTGCCCTACAACCACGCCGCCCTGATCTCCTACCTGACGCCGACCGGCTGTCTGGCCGCCGCCAGCCAGGTGCCGCCGCAGAACTTCGAGGAGGCGGTCCTGGGCGCCATCCTTCACCACCCGGGCGGCATGATGCTGCTTCCCGGCGTCCTCCGGGCGGAGCAGGCCGACCTGATCACCGTCGACCTGGTCAACCGCGCCATGGGCATCCTGGTGAACGCCTTCCGCTACATCGTGTTCGACCTGGGCGTGGCTTTCACCGACATCGTGATCAGCGTCCTCGATCACTCCCAGCGCGTGCTCGTGCTGGTGACCCCGGAGCTCTCGTCCCTGAAAGACGTCGGCGAGCTCCTGAACATCTTCACCAACGTCCTCAACATCGTCCCGGGGCGCGTCATCCTCGCCCTCAACAACAAGGTCCCCAAGTCGGTCGTGAGCAAGGAGGACGTGGTCCGCACCCTCAAGCAGGAGCTCGCGGTCGAGATCGAATTCGACGGCACCAAGCCGGACGAGGCGGCGGTCAAGGGCGAGATCCTGGTCCTGACCGACCCCAAGAGCGCGCTCGCCCGGGGCGCCGAGCAGCTGGCCCAGATCATCGCCGGGTCGACCGCCGGCGAGGCCAAGGGCGAAAAGAAGGGGTTCAAGCTCGGCCGGCGTTAGATGTTGGTAGGATCTACACCGTGATCGAACAAGCTGTCGTCTCCCTAACCCCCGAAGCCCAGTCTCGCCTCAAGGAACTGCTCGCCAAGGAAGACAACCCGAGCCTGGCGCTCCGCGTCTTCGTCAGCGGCGGCGGATGCTCAGGGATGCAGTACGGCATGGCGTTCGACGACCAGCGTCGCGCCGACGACGTGATTGTGGACAACGAGGGCGTCCAGATCGTCGTCGACGACTTCAGCGTCTCCTATATCCGCGGCTCCGAGATCGACTACGTGGACAGCCTCATGGGCGCCGGATTCACGGTCCACAACCCGAACGCCGTGCATTCGTGCTCCTGCGGCCACTCGTTCGACACTGGCGATGACGCAAGCGGCGCGCAAGCTTGCGGCTGCGGCCACTAGCCGACGACTTAGAGAGCTCGTCCTACTGAGCCTGGGCGTCGTCACGCCCCTGGGCATCCTCGCGGTCAACGCGTCCGCTTTCGTCATGGTCCACCTGACCGAGTTCCGGTTCGGCATCGCCGCCTGCGCGGTGCTCAGCGGCCTGGTCCTCAACGGACTTACGGCATGGTGGCTGCTGCGCATGGTGAGCCGCAGCGCACCGCCGCTGTACCGCGACTACCGCATGTGGGCGATTGCCGGGGCCACGGTGATCGTCCTGGTCACGGCCGCGGCCGGCGGGTACCTGACCTACCTCGGCCTGCGTGATCCCCGCCGCCTGCCGGACGCGCTGTCGGTGGTCGTCGCCGGCTTCATGATCCTGCTGCCGATCGCCGTGTCGATCGCCGCACGCCGGATCGCCGGCATCGGCGGGATCATCCCCGTCGAGGAACCGGCCGGAAAAGAAAGGAGCCCCCGCCGGAGGGCTCCTTCTCTGGGTCGAAGAACCTAGGCGGGGCGTCCCCACCGGCGCTTCGCGCCGACCTCCCCAGCAAGTGGGGAGGTACACAAACTCCTTACATCATGTCGGGCGACATGCCGCCCGGCATTCCGCCGCCACCCCTCTTCTCCTCGGGCACCTCGGTGACCATGGCCTCGGTCGTGAGCACCATGGCTGCGATCGACGCGGCGTTCTGCAGCGCCGACCGGGTGACCTTGGCGGGGTCGACGATACCCGCCTCGAACATGTTGGTGAACTTGTCGTTCAGGGCGTCGTAGCCCTCGCCCGGCTTGCTCTTGCGGATCTGCTCGACGATGACCGAGCCTTCCTTGCCGGCGTTGGAGGCGATCTGCTTGACCGGCTCCTCGAGAGACTTGCGGACGATCGCGACGCCGGTCGCCTGGTCGTCCTTCAGCCCGAGCCCGCCGTCCAGCTTCTTCTGCGCGTTCAGCAGCACGGTGCCGCCGCCCGCGACGATGCCCTCTTCCACCGCCGCCTTGGTCGCGCTGAGCGCGTCCTCGATGCGGTGCTTCTTTTCCTTCTGCTCGACCTCGGTCGCGGCTCCGACCTTGATCACCGCCACGCCGCCGGCCAGCTTGGCCAGCCGCTCCTGCAGCTTCTCCTTGTCGAAGTCGGATGTCGTCTCCTCGATCTGGGCCTTGATCGCCTTGATTCGGCCCTGGATCGCGGCCATCCGCTTGGCGTCGTTCTCGACGTCGACCACGATCGTGGTGTCGTCCTTGTTGACCGTGACCTTGCGGGCCTTGCCGAGCTGCTCGAGCTTGGTCTGGTCGAGCTTCAGGCCGAGGTCCTCGGAGATCACGGTGCCGCCTGTCAGGATGGCCATGTCCTCGAGCATCGCCTTGCGGCGGTCGCCGAAGCCTGGGGCCTTGACCGCGACGGCGGTGAAGGTGCCGCGGATCTTGTTGACGATCAGCGTGGCGAGGGCCTCGCCCTCGACGTCCTCGGCCACGAGCAGCAGAGGCTTGCCCTGCTGGACCACGCGCTCCAGCACGGGGAGCAGGTCCTGGATGGCCGAGACCTTGCGGTCGGTGATGAGCACGAACGGCTCGTCCAGCACCGCCTCCATGCGGTCGGTGTTGGTGACCATGTACGCCGCGATATAACCGCGATCGAACTGCATGCCCTCGACGAACTCGAGCTCGGTCGCCATCTGCTGGTTGTCTTCGACGGTGATGACACCGTCCTTGCCAACCTTGTGCATCGCCTCGGCGATGAGCTTGCCGATCTCCTCCGACTGGCTCGAGATCGACGCCACGTGGGCGACGTCGTCGTCGTCCTTGACCGGCACAGCGAGGTTCTTGATCTCGGCGACGACAGCCTCGACCGCCTTCTCGATGCCGATCTTGAGCAGCATCGGGTTGGCGCCCGCCGCAACGTTGCGGAAGCCTTCGTTGATCATGGTCTGGGCCAGGATCGTCGCCGTGGTGGTGCCGTCACCGGCCACGTCGTTCGTCTTGGTCGCCACCTCGCGCAGAAGCTGCGCGCCGGTGTTCTCCATCGCGTCCTTGAGCTCGATCTCGCGGACGATCGTCACGCCGTCGTTGGTGACGGTCGGCGCGCCGAACTTCTTCTCGAGCACAACGTTGCGGCCCTTGGGGCCGAGCGTGATGCGCACGGCCTGGGCAACGGTGTCGATGCCCTTCTTGAGGTGCTGTCGCGCCTCAACGTCGAATGTGACTGTTTTCGCCATATGCGTTCCCCCTCTTCTACTTCTTGGTCTTGCCGTTCGAGCCGACGACGGCGAGGACGTCCTTCTCGGAGACGATCAGGTACTCGATCTCGTCCAGCTTGAATTCGTTACCCGCGTACTTCGCGTAGAGCACCTTGTCGCCGACTTTGAGCTCCATCGGCACCTTGGTGCCGTTGTCCAGGATCCTTCCGGTCCCCACTGCCTCGACGATGCCCTCCTGCGGCTTTTCCTTGGCGGTGTCCGGAAGCACGATCCCGCTCTTGGTCTTCTCCTCACGCTCGACAGGCTTGACCACTACGCGGTCGCCCAACGGTCTCAGGTTCATGTGCAGCCCTCCTCAGCTGATGTGATTTAGCACTCCCCACGCCGGAGCGCTTAGCACTCCGGTAGGTCGACTGCTAATTGTAGTACCTCGCCGGGGCCGGCCGCTAAGCGTCCTCCGGTGGGGCCTCCGGAGGCGCCGCCTCCGCCTCTTTGATCAGCCTACGGGCGGTTGCGGCCTGCCCGTCGGGGACCATGACCCGGGCCGCGGTCAGATCGATGCCCACCCCGTACGCGTTGTCGCCGAACACCTCGACCTGGAGGCCGTCGGCCTCCAGGGACGCGGCCACGATCTCGGCCTGGATCCGCTCGCCCTCATAGATGACAGTCCAGCCCCGAACGCTCACGGGTTCCAGCCTAGCGAGGGGTCGACGTCGGTGTTCATCAGGGCGCCCTCCCCGCCCGGCGCTCTGCGAGCGCCGACCTCCCCGGCGAGCGGGGAGGTGAAGAAGCCGGCCGCCGCGATCATGGCCGCGTTGTCCGTGCAGAGCTCCATGGGCGGCATCGTCAGCCGGGCGCGACTCCCCACCACCTCGGCGGCGCGCCGGCGGAGCAGCGAGTTGGCGGCCACGCCGCCCGCCACGACCACCTCAGCGGCCCTGGACTCGGCCAGGGCCCGGTCCAGCTTCTCCAGCAATGACTCGACGACCGACTGCTCGAACGCCGCGGCCAGGTCGGCCCGGTCCTGGTCCGTGATCGAGTCGCCGAGGTCCCGGAGCCGGTAGAGAAGCGCGGTCTTCAGCCCGCTGAAGCTGTACTCGAGGCCGGGCAGCGAGGGCCTCGGCAGCGGCCGGCGTGACGGATCGCCCTGGCGGGCCAGCCGGTCCAGCGCAGGACCGCCCGGAAATCCCAGGCCCAGCATTCGCGCCGCCTTGTCGAAGGCCTCCCCCGCCGCGTCGTCGCGCGTCCGGCCGATCACCTCGAAGCGGCCGTGCTCGGGCATCCGCACGAGGTCCGAGTGGGCGCCGCTCACGACCAGGCCGAGCAGGGGCGGCTCGAGGTCCGGCCGGCTCAGCATCGCGGCGTAGATGTGGCCCCAGAGGTGGTTGACCCCGGTGACCGGCTTCGACCACGCCGCCGCCAGGCCCTCGGCCAGGCCGACCCCGACGAGCAGGCAGCCGACCAGCCCCGGGCCGCGGGTCACCGCCAGCATGTCGATGTCGGCGGGTGTGACGGCCGCCGTCTCCATCGCCATGTCCAGCAGGTCGGGCAGCCTCTCGAGGTGGTCGCGCGCCGCCAGCTCCGGCACGACGCCGCCGAAGGCGCTGTGCAGGTCGACCTGGGAGTGGATGACGTTGGCCAGGACCTGGCGTCCGTTCTTGACCACGGCGATCGACGTCTCGTCGCACGAGGTCTCGACGCCGAGGGTGAGGGTGGTGACTACTCCCCCCTGGTCAAGAGGTCGCGGCGAAGGCCACGGACCTCGGAGTCGATCCGCTCGAGGTTGGCCTCATAAGCCTTGCGGAAGCGCGGGGAATGGATCGAGTCCGACCACATCACGATCGCGTCCTCGCCGTTGTCCGTGTAGTAGCCCTTGCGACGACCGATGACCTTGAACCCGAAGCCCTCGTACATCTTCATCGCGTTGTCGTTCGTGGTCCGGACCTCGAGCGTGACCCACTTGGCGCCCATGTCGTAGGCCGCCTGCACGAGCCCGGCGAAGACGATGCGGCCGTACCCGCGGTGCTGCAGGTCGTGGCGCACGCCGATCGTGGTCACGTGAGCCTCGTCGTACATCCGCCACATGCCGCCGTAGCCGATGATCGACGGGTCGAAGTCGGGCACCCGGAAACCCAGAGGACGCTCGACAGGGCCCTCGGTGCGCAGGACCACGTAGTGCGCGCTCGCGCGCGAGGCGAGCTCGCGGTAGTAGGCGTTGCGCGGCCATGGCGTGGCGAAGATCTGGCGCTCGATCTCCTGGACGGTGTTGACGTCGGCCTCGCGCATCAGCTCCAGCGAGAGCTGCTGTCTGACCTGGACCATCAGCGTCGAGCCGCGAGGATGGAGAACGAGTTCATGTATTCGATCTGCAGACTACGATACGGCACTTCGGGTGCAGTCTCGAGCAGGATCGCCGCCGCCTCGCCGAAAGTCCGGAGCTGATGCTCCGGCACGAAACGCAGGCCCGCGGCGACCATCGACCGCTCGGTCGACGGCTGCAGCCAGCCCACGACCGCGTGGTCTTTGGGCAGGTCGGCCGGCTCGGCCTGTCCGGGCGCTCGGCCCGGCGCCAGGCAGTAGACCCGACCGCGACCCGCCTCGGCCACCGCGAGCACGTCCTCGTCGCTGCGCGCGGCCTGGATGCCCAGGGTCGGCAGGGGGACGATCGGGATCCGCAGGCCGATGGCCAGGCCCAGCCCGAACGACACGCCGACACGGAGACCGGTGAACGAGCCGGGCCCCGTCGCCACCGCCACCCGGGTCAGCCGGCCGCCCGCCGCCATGTCACGCATGACGTCGCGCATGCCTTCGGTGCGCGCGGGCAGCCGCATCTCGGCACGCACGTCTCCCGTCGGTTCGAGCAGCGCCAGCGCGCAGATCGCGGACGACGTGTCAACGACGAAGGTCACTGGTCGTCCTGATCCGGCGGCGGTCGCCGCCGAGGTGCTCGATCTCGATCTCCGCCGCTCCATCGACCTGCAGGCGGTCTCCCCACTCGACGACGACGGCGCCGCGGTCGGCGAGCTCATCCAGGCCGAGGTCCCGCAGCTCGGCGCCGCTCTCCACCCGGTAGAGGTCGACGTGCGCCAGCTGCACTCGCCCCGGATAGACCCGCACCAGCTGAAAGGTCGGGCTGGCGACGTCCGCCGTCGAGCCGGCGCCCTGGGCCACGCCGCGGACGAAGGTCGTCTTACCCGCCCCGAGCTCCCCCTTCAGGAGCACGATGTCGCCCCGACGCAGACGCTCGCCGAGAAGCATCCCGAGACGCTCGGTCTCGGCCGGTGAGCTGGTGACGTCCTCAGCCAAAGTGGTCGTAGCCGGTGCTGCGCAGCGTGGCGCCCACCACCCTCACGCTCTCGTCCTGGGACATCTCGCCGACGATATGGAGCCCCGCCTCCGCGATCACTTCCCTCGGGCCGGTGCAGACGAGCTCCACCTCTTCCCCGCTCGTCAGGGCGTCCTGGACCGAGGCGCCGGCTGCGCGGGGCACTGCCGCGGCCTCGAGCACGCTGCCAACCCCGGCCATCGCCGCGAACTTCTCCATCTCCCGCACCAGGCCGTCCGAGATGTCGCCGCAGCACAGGCCCAGCGCGTTCAAGCGCCGGCCCTCGTCGATCCTCGGCTCGAGCCGTAGGGCGCGCCGGTCGCGAAGCGCCACCGCGGACGCGCCCAGCGGCCCGGTCACCGCCACCGACCAGCCGGCCCGCGCCTGGGCGCGGGCGAGCGGCATCTTTTCGGTGCGTCCGACGACGGTCAGCGACAGGACAGCCGGACCTTCGATCGAGCTCATGTCACCGCCCACGAGCTGCAGGTGGTGGCGGCCCGCGAGCGCCTGCATCCCCGCGTAGAGGCCGGTCAGGTGCTCCACCTCCCAGTGCCTCGGCATGGCTAGGGAGGAGAGGGCCCACGCCGGCTCCGCGCCTTTGGCGGCAAGGTCGCCGAGGGCGAGGGCAAGCGAGCGCCAGCCGGCGTCGCCGGCGGACATCCATCCGAGGTCGAAGTGCACGCCCTCGACGAACATGTCGGTGCTGGCGACGACAAAGCCGGTGGCGTCGGCGATCACCGCGGCGTCGTCGCCCGCCGCGCCGGCGGCGAGGTAAGGCTTGATGCGCTCGAGCAGCCCGAGCTCGCCCTGGCCCTGAACAGTCACGAGGTCAATATGGCACGGAGCCTGCGCGTGGCCTGCTCGGGGTCGGGCGCATCGGCCACCGCCCGAATCACGCAGGCGCGCCGCACTCCGGCGGCGATCAACCGGCCGATGTTCGACTCGTCGATGCCGCCGATGGCGAAGACGGGAATCTTTACCGCCGCGGACATGGCCGCGACCCCTGCCGGCCCGATCACCTCTTTGTGCGGCTTCAGCGGCGTCGCGAACGCCGGCCCGCACCCGACGTAGTCGGCGCCTGCCTGCACCGCGTCCGGCGTCGACGCCGAGACGCCGATCAAGAGGCGATCGCCGGCGACCCGGCGGGCCGCCTCGACGCTCAGGTCGTCGGGGCCGAGGTGCACGCCGCCGGCGCCCGCCAGCAGCGCGATGTCGACGTGGTCGTTGACGACGAACAGCGCCCCGCCGACGACCTCCCGCACCCTCCGGGCCAGCTCGAGGAGCTCCCCGCGCGGCATCGACTTGTGCCGCAGCTGGACGATGTCGGCGCCGCCTCGCACGGCCGCGCTTGCGACCTCGAGGACGCGCTCGGCCGGCGCGTCGGGCGTGATCACGTAAAGGCGGGCGGCGGCGAGCCGGCCTGTCAGCTGAGGATCTGGCGCAGCTTCTCTCGGAACGCCGTGGGGGCCCTATCGCACTCGCAGGAGTGCTTGACCAGGCGCTTGAGGTGGGCCTGGAACTCGTAATGCTCCATGCAGTCGGGGCAGCCCTCCAGGTGGAGCTGGATCTCCAGCGCCTCGGTATTGGTCAGCTCACGGTCGACGTAGCTGTCGAGCTTGTCCGCGCACTCTTCACATCTCATTGTTGTGTCACCTGGCTTTGGCCGCTGGGCCGCACGATACCCGATTCGACGGCGTACTCATAGAGGGATTTTTGAAGCTGCTGACGGGCCCGATGAAGCCGGGACATGACCGTCCCGATGGGCACCCCCAGGGTCTGGGCCGCGTCCTTGTAGGAGAAGCCCTCCACGTCGACCAGCAGGACGACCTCGCGATGCAGTGGAGGCAGCTTGTCCACGGCGGCCACGACCTCGGTGGCCGCGATCTTGTCGAGGACGTCCGCCTCCGGTCGCGCCCCCTCGTCGCGCAGCTTCTCGTACAGCACGAAGTCGCCCACGTCGTCGAGGCTGACGTCGTCCTTGCGCGACCCCTTGAAGCGGTCCCAGAAGAGGTTGCGCATGATCGCGAACAGCCAGGCCCTCATGTTCGTGCCCGCCTGGTAGCTGTGCTGGTAGCGGAGCGCGCGAAGGTATGCCTCCTGGACCAGGTCCTGCGCCTGGTCCGGGTCATGCGTGAGCCGGAGCGCGCCCCGGTACAAGGTGTCGAGATGGGTCAATGCCTCTTCTGCAAAGGCAGTCTTTGCGGCGGGTTCCGCCATCAGTAAAGCCAGTGTAGGATCACCTGCCTTGCCATCATTGGAAGCCAGATGACAGTCGACGTATTCCCTGTGAACACCCCTCTGCGCGTCGTGCAGGTCGGTCTGGGGGACTGGGGCCGGGACTGGGCGTGGCGGGTCATCCCCGCCGTCGATGAGGTCCAGCTGGTCGCTTACGTGGATTCCGACCCGCGCGCACTGGCGCTGCTCGAGAGGAAGTTGCCTGGCTCGGCGGCGCGCGGCTTCCAGTCCCTGGACGAGGCGCTGGAGGCAACACGGCCGGACGCCGTGCTCGTGACGACCACGCTGGCAGGGCACGCGCCGCTTACCACCGCCGCGCTCGAAGCCGGCTTCCACGTGCTCGTGGAAAAACCGTTTGCCGAGACGCTGAAGTGCGCGCAGGACCTGGTCGACCTGGCGGCGAGCAGGGACCGCACGCTGATGGTCAGCCAGAACTACCGGTTCTTCCCAGCGGCGCGGGCCGCCGCCCGGCTGGTGGCAGACGGCGGGCTCGGCAGGCTGTACGCCATCTCGATCGATTTCCGCCGCAACGCAGCAGCGCCACCGCGCCCGCGCCGGCGCCACCACTCCGACACACAGCCGCTCCTCGTCGACATGTCGATCCACCACTTCGACCTCCTGCGCATGCTCCTCGGCCGGGAGCCCGACAGCATCTCGTGCGATTCGGTCGCTGCTTCGTGGAGCGGGTTCGACGGCCCGGCGGCGGCGGTCGCCTCGATTCGGTTCGGCGATGTCGTCGTCGGCTACCGCGGGAGCTGGATCAGTGCGGGCCCGATCACGCCGTGGGCCGGCGAATGGAGGATGGAGTTCGAGGACGGCCAGGTCTACTGGACCAGCCGGGGCGACCGCGGCGTGTTGAACGACCGGGTCGTCATCAGGCCGCGCCGCGGGCGGCCCAGGGTGGTGCCGCTGTCCCCGATGGCGCGCATCGATCGCGCGGGCACCCTGACCGAGTTCGCGACCTCGGTGCGCGAGGGGCGCGAGCCCGAGACCTCAGGCCGCAACAACCTCGGTACGCTGGCCTTCACATTGGCCGCCGTGCAGTCCGCTGTTCAAAAGCATCCTGTACAGGTGGCAACAGCCGCAGCCGTGCCTCTGTGAGCTTCGCTACAACTCCGTGATGTAAACGAAGAAGTGGGCGATCATCGCCCCGAAAACGACTGCGACGAGAACAGCGATCCATCGCCTGGCCGCAACCGCCGCGTTCACATGCTCGCCGACGGTGGGTTTGCGGAGCAGGGTGAGCACGAAGTCCGCCATGGAGACGAAGAGCATCACCGAAAAGACGACGCCGACGAGAACCGCGAATCCGATCGACGTGAAGAGTTGGTCGACGACGTTCATTTGCTCGGAAACCAGAGCCAGTTGCTGACCATGAAGCCGATCGTGGACGCAGTCCCCGCGGCGACCAGGAACTGGTGATAGGCGGCGCACCTCACATAGCTCGTGATCGGCGGCGGATGACCCCCGTTCGCAAGCGACCAGGTCTCATAGCCGAGAAGGACGGCGGCCAGCGCGAGGAACCATACAAAGGCAAGGTCGAGGACCACGCCGGGTTTGGGTTGAGCGCGGCCCTGCCCGTGCAGGCCCTCACGGATGTGAAACCTGACCAGACCCACCACCCGCCCGACAATGAACCCGCCCGCCGTGAAAGCGGCCAGCAGCAAGCCCCGCTCCTCGTTCAGCTTGTCGTGGAGCGCGCAGGTGGCGGCGTTCGCGCTGCCCAGCTGAAACACGGCGAAGCCGAACAGGATCGTGACTATGACAAGGCTGACGGCGTGCAGTCCAAGCTCGAACCGGTGCAGCCTGGGAGCTGCCGATTGCACGCGTCGAGCGATGCGGGCTCGGGGGCGTGCAGCCTGAGGGGGCCGTTGGGTCGGTGGAGCGCTCTCCATCTCAGTGCCACACCGCCAGGCCCAGCAAGAAGCCGAACACGACCGCCAGCGGGACCATCCAGTCCAGGCTCAAGAACTTTGGCTGGCGATTCGTCAGCGCTGAAGCTGCCCTGGTGACGAGGTCGATGGAGATCGCGACGGCGACCACTGCCAGGGCGAACGCAGCCAGCCCGGAGACCGCGGTGGAGACGGCATCGACCGCCGGCATCCCGCGAGCGATCTCCCAGGCCACCAGGGCGATGGCAAGCACGCATCCGCCGACGATCAGCGGCCACGCCACGATCCGACCGAGGCTCACGGTGACCGGTGGAGGAGGGTGATCGTGGTCCATCGAGTCTCCCGCTCGAAACCTGGCTGACGGGCGGCGCCGTCAGTGCTCCCGCGCGATTATCGCGCCGGCCGGCCGGTTGTCAAGCCAGGTCGAGGGGCGGGTACACGATGCCGCAGCGGAGGTGGCATCCTGATGTGAGTGGACCGCAGCCGAACAGGGACAGTCCGACCGTTACGGTCTACCAGGTAGGCACATGGCCTCAGCGTCCTACCTGCACGTCTGGAAACGGTTTGCCGCGGGCGACGTCGCCGTCAGCGACCTGTGCCTGGAGGTTGCGGACGGTGAGTTCATGGTCCTCCTTGGTCCGTCCGGCTGCGGCAAGTCCACAGCCCTGCGGATGCTGGCCGGGCTGGAGGACGTGACGGCAGGCGTCATCAAGATCGGCGGCACCGTCGTCAACAACGTTCCTGTCCAGAAGCGCGACATCGCCATGGTTTTCCAGACCTACGCGCTTTATCCGCACCTGTCCGTCCACGACAACCTGGCTTTCTCGATGCGCATGCAGGGTCTGCCGCCTGACTTCATCGCGCCACGCGTCAGGCGGGCGGCCAACATCGTCGGCCTCGGTTCACTGCTGCAGCGTCTACCTCGCGAGCTTTCCGGCGGCGAGCAGCAGCGCGTGGCGCTGGGACGGGCCATCGTCCGGGATCCTCAGCTTTTCCTCTTTGACGAGCCGCTGTCGAGTGTGGACGCCAAGCTGCGTGAGCAAATGCGCGTGGAGTTGCGGAAGATCCACCGCGAGCTGCGCGCAACCTTTGTCTATGTCACCCACGATCAGGTCGAGGCGATGACGATGGCCGACCGCATTGCCGTGATGAACGACGGAGTGGTGCAGCAGGTCGGGCCTCCTGGAGATGTCTACGACCATCCGGCGAACATGTTCGTCGCCGGCTTCGTCGGCACTCCGGCGATGAACTTCATCCCGGTCGCGGTCAGTGGCAGGAGAGCCGTGGGATCCGCCCTCGCGGTCGAATTGCCGCGCGCACCCCGAATCGACCACGGTGTGCTCGGCATCAGGCCGGAAGCTCTGCACGAGCGCATCACGTCCGGCGCGCCCACGATCGATCTGAAAGTGGACCTGGCGGAGACGCTCGGCCGGGACAAGCTCATCCATGGCTCGCTGGGTGGCGACTCCATCGTAGCCCGGGTGAATTCGAGTCTCAGGGTGGAACGCGGCGAGCGCGTGCGCCTGGCCATCGACCCGCTGCGCATCCACCTGTTCGACGCCACGACCGGCCAGGCGTTCATGTGATCACGCTGGAGCCCTTCGGTCACACCGGGCACCACAGCTCGCGCGCCATCTTCGGCGCGGCCGCGCTGTCGCAGGTCACCCAGTCGGTTGCAGACCGCACACTGGACTTGCTCCTGACGTACGGGGTGAACCACATCGACACGGCCGCCGGGTATGGCGACTCCGAGCTCCGGATCGCACCATGGCTCAAGCGCGAGCCGGGTCGGTTCTTCCTGGCGACCAAGACCGGAGAGCGGAAGGCAGATGCCGCCCGGGAGCAGCTGCACCGCTCGCTGGATCGCCTGGGTGTCGACCACGTCGACCTGTGGCAGCTGCACAGCCTCGCCGATCCCATCGAGTGGGACACGGCGCTCAGCCCAGGCGGCGCGATCGAGGCAGCGGTCGAAGCGCGAGACCAGGGCCTGGTGCGCTTCATCGGCGTCACCGGTCACGGCGCCCAGATCGCCGCGAGCCACGTGCGCTCGCTGAATCGCTTTGAGTTCGACTCGGTCCTGCTGCCCTACAACTACCTGACCATGCAGGAGCCTTACTACGCCCGGAACTTCGAGGCGCTCGTCACCGAGTGTGCCAGGCGGCAGGTCGCGGTGCAGACCATCAAGTCCATCGCGCTGCGCCCATGGATGGGACGCGACCACACGCGGACCACCTGGTACGAGCCGCTGGAGGCTCAGCCGGAGATCGACCTCGCCGTCTGGTGGGTGCTCGGCCGTCCTGGCATGTTCCTCAACACGGTGGGCGATGTTGACCTCCTGCCGCGAGTGCTGGACGCGGCCGCTCGCTTCGAGGGCGGTCCCAGCGACGAGGAGATGTCCCGGCTGAGCGACAGCGCGCGGCTCGAGCCCATCTTTCCCTGACCTGGACCGCGCTCAGCCCTTGAGGCTGCCGGCCGTGACCCCCTGGATGAAGAAGCGCTGGAACACAAGGAACAGGGCGATGATCGGGATGACGATCATCGTCGAAGCCGCCATCAGCAGGTTGTACGACACGTCATGAGATTGGCGGTAGAACTGAAGGCCGATCGACAGGGGATACTTCGACTCATCCTGTAGAAACAGAAGGGGCGTGAGGAATTCGCCCCAGGCCTGCACGGCAGCAAAGATGACGACGACAGCGACCGCCGGTTTGGCGAGCGGCAGGATCACGAACAGGAAGACCTGGAACTCGTTGGCCCCGTCGATTCGTGCCTGTTCTGAGATCTCCATCGGCAGGCCCAGGAAGTACTGCCGCATCAAGAAGATGAAAAACGGGTTGCCAAAGAAGGCCGGCACGATGATCGGCAGAAAGGTGTCGACCCACCCCAGCTTCGCAAAGATGTCGAACAGGGCGACGATCAGGACCGGGAACGGAAGGAAGATCGATGCCATCACGATCCCAAAGACGAAGTCGCGTCCGGGCCACCTGATTCGAGAGAACCCATAGGCGATCAGCGGGTTGGAGATCGCCGCCCCGAGCGTCACGCCGGCCGTGAGGATGACCGAGTTGGTCAGGAACGTGCCGAACGGGATGACGGTCACAGCCGTCACGAAGTTGTCCCAGGCCGGCACATGCGGGTAGAGAGTGGGTGGAATGCTGCTGAGCTCTTGAATGCCTTTGAGCGCGGAGTTGGCCATCCAGTAGAGCGGGAGCACGAACATCACCGAGGCGAGGATCAGGCCGGCACGAACGAGGAGAGTCCGCGGAATCCGGAATCCCTGCGCCGGGCTTGGCATCGCCTGACGCTCGGTGGCCACCGTGGGGGCCGTCCTCACCTCCTCGCGAGCTATGGTCATCAGGCGCCCTCGTAGTGGACCCAGTACCTGGACCACCGCATGATGGCGAAGGACAGCACGACGCTGAGGATGAAGAGAACCCAGGCCATCGCCGACGCGTAGCCCATATCGCTGTATGAGAACGCGTTCTTGTAGAGATAGAAGACGTAGAAGAGCAGTGAGTTGTCAGGTCCGGCCGTGTAGGCGCCGCCGCCGCTGGTACCCCCGGCCAGGACGAAGGCCGGCGTGAAGATCTGGATGCCGAGGATGGTTCCGTAGATCAGGTCGAAGAGGATGACCGGGGTGATCAATGGCAATGTGATCCTCGCGAACCTTCTCAGGGCACCGGCGCCCTCGAGCCGAGCCGCCTCGTAAAGCTCGCTCGGGACCGCGCGCAGCGACGCGAGGAAGATCAGGGCCGGACCGCCGGCTCCGAGCTGCGCCAGCAGCACGATGGAGAACTTCGTCCAGCGCGCATCGCCCAACCAGTTGATCGCCGGGATACCCACCAGGCCGAGCAGGTAGTCGACCAGGCCGAAACCCGGGTTGAGAAGGACGATGAATATGAACGTCAGCGCGAAGAGCGGAAGAATCGAAGGCACGTAGAAGGCCGCCCGATAGACGGCGACCTCGGGAATGTTCTGATTCATCATCAACGCCAGGGCGATCGCCACGACCACCCCGATCGGGACGGCGAGCGCCGTGTAGTAGATCGTGTTGCCCAGCGACTGCCAGAACAGGTCGTCGCTCACCATGTGCGCGTAGTTCGCGAAACCAGCCGGCGTCGCATCGCCGAAGCCGGAGTAATTGGTGAAGCTCAGGTACAGGGAGTAAACGATCGGATAGACGGTGAAGGCGACGAATCCCACGATCCATGGCGCCACGAAAGGCAGCGCCGTGCGAAGGTTCCGACGGTCCTCGGCGCTCAAATGGAGGCGAGGAGCGGCGATCACCGCCGCTCCTCTTCAATCAATCGTTCTACCACCAACTCATCAGGAAATCGGACAGTACTGCTGCAATTTGGCGTTGACGGTGTCAGCTACCGCCTTGAGAGCGGCCGCCGGGTCCTTGGTGTGGTGCTCGGCGGCGGCCTGCGCGATGGTGAGCTGGTCCCAGTAGAGCGCTCCGACCGGCAGCGCCGGCCGGCTGTGAGCCACGGAAAGCTGCTGCACGAACAGCTTGTGGTCGCCCGGGAAAAGGCTGTCGTCGGTGAGCAATGACTTCCAGGTCGGCATGTGGGTCGTCTCTTGCGTGTACACCCGCTGGCCCTGCTCGCCGGCGAAGTACTTCATGAACTCCCAGCCGCCCTGGGCGTTCTTGGCGCCCTTGGGAATCACCACCGACCAGCCGCCGGCCCACGTCGCCGGCGTGTCGCCCTGGTTGGGGACTGGGATGTAAGTGATCCCGTAGTGCATGTTCGGCGCGTACTTCTGGAGCAGGCCGATCATCCAGTCACCGCTGACCACCATGCCGAGGTGGGCGGTGATGAAAGCGTCCTGCGCCTGGGGAAGCGGTGGGGTGTCGGGGGCGTAGGTGCTCTCGAACGTCTGCAGGTCGTTGACGCCCAGCATCCCGGACCAGTCCCAGAACATGTCCTTGAAGGCCTGCACGATCTTGGGGTCGTCGGGCGTGACCTTGCAGGAAGACGAGTCGAAGAAGCTGCCGCCATAGGCGAAGCCCCACGTGTAGTGCCAGCCCTGGTTGAGGCGCGGGTCAAACCCGACCACCGTGTACTTGCCGCCGGTCTTCTTGTTGAGCTTGTTCGCCATGGTGCGGACGGTGGCGACGGTCGGCGCGCCCTTCGAGATGTCGAGCTGGCTTGCGTCCAGGCCGGCGGCCTTGAGCATGTCCTTGTTGTAGTAGAGGACGCGCGCGTCGGTGTCGTCGGGAAGCGCGTAGGGCTTGCCCTTGAACAAGGCCTCCTTCCACGCAAAGTCAAGGTAGTTGCCGGCCAGGTCCGGGGCGCCGAACGAGCTCAGGTCCTCGAGGACGCCGGCGGCTGCCCGCTCGGCGACGGTGAATCGGTCGAGCTCATAGACGTCCGGTCCGGTGCCTCCGCGAACTGCGGTCGTCAACTTCGCGATGTCGGTCTCCGAGCCCGGGACCGCCACCATCTTCACGCAGGTAGTCTGGCTCTGCTTGTTGAACGCGTCGACGATGTGCTTCTCGCTGTCGGTGTCGGGAGGCGTATGCGAGGTCCAGAAAAGGGCCTGCTTGGTGCCGGAGTTGCATCCGGCCAGCGGCGGCCCGGATTGCGATCCGCCTCCCGTGCTGCACGCCGCGACCAGTAGGACCGAGAGACACAGTGCTTGAATCCCTCGTCCTGGAAGTAACGCCATCGCCCTTACCTCCGTGTTCAGCCGACGCACCCGCGCCTTCTTCCCGGTGAACACTCGCGCAACCGGGGCGAGAGCGCGCCGGCGCGGGGCCAACTTGCCCCCACCGAGGAATATCGTCCGACCGCAGGCCCCCTGTCAACCAGGTTCTATCGCCCGCGCCACCGGTCATCCCCGATTGCGACGAGGCTAGCACGGCGCATATAGCATGTCAAGGCCGGGCAAGCGGCCATAAGATGTCATAAGGCATCTGCCTGAACAACCAGATGAGCCAGCACCGCCATCTCCTGTACGAGCGCCTGTATTCGTACGTCGTGGACGCGATTCGCAGCGGCGCCCTGCGCACCGGCGATCGCGTACCGTCCGAGAAGGAGCTCGCCCGCGTGCACGGTGTAAGCCGCATCACCTCCACGCGCGCGCTCCAGAACCTCGAGCGCGCGGGCATCGTGGACAGGATCCGCGGCAAGGGCACGTTCGTCGCCCGCGACGCCGAGCGCCTGGCCTCCCTCTCGCGCGACGGCCATGAGCGACCACGGCGCGACCGGCGGTCGACGTCGCGGATCGCCTTCTTGCTGCCGGACGTTTCGCTGGCCTACGGCCTGGAGCTGATGAAGGCCGTCGAACGCAGCGCGGCCGAAGCCGGGCTCAGCCTCGTCCTGACGCGAACCCGCGGGTTGCAGGACGAGGAGGAGCGCGCGATCGAGCGATTGGTGCGATCGAGGTCGGTCGATGGGCTGATCGTGTTTCCCGTCAACGGCGAGTTCTACAACGCGAGCCTGCTCAGGCTTGCCCTCGAGAAATATCCCCTCGTGGTCGTCGATCGCTACCTCAAGGGCATCGCGGCGACCGCCGTCTACACCGACAACGCCGCCGCCGCGCGAGAGCTGACCGGATATGTGCTCGACCACGGACACGACCACGTCGCCTTCGTGTCGTCGCACCCCGAGCACACCTCGAGCATCGAGGACAGGCTGGACGGGTACAGGACGGCCTTCAGCGAACGCGGCCTCGGTCTCGAGCGACAGCATCTGTTGACCGGTCTCACAGGCGTGATTCCCTCAGCGGGTGGCGGCACACCCGCCGACCACGCCGCGATCGAAGAGTTTGTCGCCGGAGAAACTTTGATCACGGGCTTCGTCGCGTCTGAGTACTGGATGGCGCTCCTGATGCACGACGCCCTGCGCCGGCTGGGACGTCTCGGCCGGACGGCCGTCGCCTGCTTCGACTCGCCACGCGACCCGCTGGTCGAGCCCCGCTTCACGCACATCGAGCAGGACGAGCACGAGATCGGGCGCCGTGCCGTCGATCTGCTGCTGGCTCAGCTCGCCGGACGCCAGACGCCGAGCCAGTCGATCGTCCCCCACCGGCTCATCCCCGACGGCGAATAGAGGCAAGACGTCCCGCGTGGCCGGCCGCTAGAGGAGCTTTCTGCGCTCGGCCGTGTTCTCGGCCAGGAGCCGGTAGGGGTAGTCAGGCGTGAGCGGCGCGCTCACCTCGTCGAGGCGGGAGCGCTGTTCGTCGCTCAAATTGAGTTCGGCGGCCTGCAGGTTGTCCGCGATCTGCTCCGCGGTGCGGGCTCCGAGCAGCGGGGCGGTCACCGCCGGCCGGTCCGCCAGCCAGCGCAGCGCCACACGCGCAGGCGGCACGCCGAGCTCGGACGCGATCGCCTCCACCGTCTCGACGATCCGCCACGTCCGCTCGACGTTGCGCCGCGAGTACGACTCGACGCCGCGGTTGGGGTCCTCGCCGAGCCTCGTCGCGCCGGTGGGCGCCGCATCGCGCCGGTATTTGCCGGACAGCCAGCCCTGGCCCAGAGGTCCCCAGGGGATGATGCTGAGCCGGTGCTCGAGACACACCGGGACGAGCTCCCACTCGATCTCGCGCGCAAGCATGTTGTACTGCGGCTGGAGCGATACCGGGACGGAGACGCCCATCTGCCGCGCCGTCAGGACGGTGCGCTCCAGCTGCCAGCCGGTGAAGTTCGAGACACCGATGTAGCGGACCTTGCCGGACCGGACGAGCGCATCGAAGGCGGCGAGCGACTCTTCGATCGGCGTCGCGGGATCCCACTGGTGGGCCTGGTACAGGTCGATGTAGTCGGTCTGGAGACGCTCAAGGCTGGCGTCGCACGCCTGGATGATCCAGCGCCTCGAAAGGCCCTCCGAGTTGCCGGAATCATCCATGCGGCCGCGGCACTTGGTCGCCAGGATGATCGAGCGGCGCGCCCCTGGCCGCCCGGCCAGCCAGCGCCCGATGATCTCCTCCGACGTGCCCTTCGGCCCTGCCGGAGGGTAGACGTCGGCGGTGTCGATCAGGTTGCCGCCGGCACTCACATAACGGTCGAGGATCTCGGCCGCTGCCGGCTCGGCGGCCTCCTGACCGAAGGTCATGGTGCCGAGGGCAAACTCGCTGACGAGCACGCCGGTCGCACCGAGCAGTCGTTTACGCATCAACCGATCCCGGCCTGCGCGGTGAGGCGCTCGAGGTTGCGGTAGCTGTTGGCGACGCTCTGCAAGGGATCGCCCCTCGGATCGTCTTGCTCGACCACCAGCCACCGCGTACCCGCGTCGCGGCACGCGCCGAGGATCTCGATCCAGTCCAGGTTCCCCTCACCGACCTCGGCGTCCACCGGCCGCCCAGCCTCGACGGCCAGGTCCTTGAGGTGCACCAGGGGCACTCGGTTCGCGAGCCGGCGGATGTACGACGCCGGGTTCACGCCGCCGAACTGAAGCCAGTACGTGTCGAGCTCCGCCTCCAGCACGTCGCCGGACGCGGAATCGAACAGCACGTCCAGGCCGCTTCGGCCACCGAACTTCTCGAGCTCATACGCGTGATTGTGGTACGCCAGGCGCAGGCCATGACGGCGCAGGCGCCCGCCCACGTCTGCCGCCTCGGACGCGAAGCGGCGGTAGCCCTCGGCCGACCGGTAGGACTCCGGGAGCGACGGCACCACCACGTACTCGCAACCCCACGAGCCACACTCGCCCGCGACCGCGTCCAGGTCGCTCATGAGGCGATCGAGCGGGACGTGCGCGGCGCACGCGGTGAGTCCGGCTCGCCGAAGCTCGTCGCCAAAGCGCCCAACCGTGAGTGGACCGAGCCCAGCGACCTCAACCGTTCCATAGCCGATCTCGCGGAGCCGGCCGAGAACGCCGCCGAGCTGTCCGGGATCATGCAGCAGGCTGCGGATCGTGTAGAGCTGAAGCGCGATCACGTCTGGGCCACGAGATCCACATGCATGCCCGCCCGGATGGCGGCCAGCGTGACGTCCCTCCACAGTCGCACCGATTAGACAGGCTAACGTTCATGGCGGATGGGGACAGTGGCCGTGGCCAACCTCGAGGCCAGGAAAACGGAGCTGCTGAACGCGGTCAATCGGGAGAGCGCCCCCCTGGAGCTCACGGCCCACCTGGTCAGGGGCGACCCGGTGAGCTTTGCCGAGGCCGCAGGGGCCGAGTACGCACCGTTCCGCGTCGGTGACCTTTGGGGTCCACCGTGGAGCACGACCTGGTTTCGAGTCCGCGGAGCCGTTCCCGCCGCGTGGCAGGGCCAGAGTGTCGTCGCCGAGTTCGACCTGGGCTTCGAGGGGCGGCACGTCGGGTTCACGTGCGAGGCACTCGCCTGGCGGAACGGCCGGCCCTGGCGAGGCATCGATCCGAACCATCGCCGGCTCCCGATCGAATCGGAGGAGGTGGACTTCTACCTGGAGGCCTCCGCGATCCCGACCGCGGTCGTGGCCGGTCCGCAGGAGGCACCGTCGATGATCGCCCTGCGGTCCGCGCCCGACCCCGCGTTCACCTTCATCCAGGCGGAGCTGCGCATCCAGGACCCGGAGGCCCGCCGGCAGGCGCTTGACTTCAAGCTGCTCCTGGAGCTCGCGCTCGTTCTACCCGAGGGGGAGCGCAGCTCCGAGATCATCGACGCGCTCGATCGGTTCGTGCGCACCAACGACCCGGACGAGCTCCGGCGCATGATCTCGAAACCGTCGAGGTCTGCGCATGACGTGACGGCCACCGGGCATGCCCACATCGACACCGCCTGGCTGTGGCCGCTGCGCGAGACGCGCCGGAAGTGCGCGCGCACGTTCTCCACCGCGCTCGCGTTGATGGACGAATACCAGGACTACAGGTTCGCCTGCTCGCAGCCTGCCCAGTACGACTGGATGAAGGAGTCGTACCCGACGATCTTCGACGGCATCCGGCAGAAGGTCGCCGCCGGCCAGTGGGAGCCGGTCGGCTCGATGTGGGTCGAAGCGGACTGCAACCTTCCCTCCGGCGAGGCGCTGGTCCGCCAGTTCCTGCACGGCAAGCGATTCTTCCTGCGGGAGTTCGGCGTCGAGACCCGGGAGCTGTGGCTGCCCGACGTCTTCGGCTACCCGGCGTCGCTGCCGCAGCTCATTGCAGAGTCAGGCGGCGAGTACTTCCTGACTCAAAAGTTGTCGTGGAACGACACCAACAAGCCCGCCCACCACACCTTCATGTGGGAAGGGATCGACGGGACCGCGATCTTCACGCATTTCCCGCCCGCCGACACGTACAACGGCGACTTCAGCGCGACCGAGATCGTGCGGAGCGCCGCCGACTTCAAAGACCATGACCGCTCCTCGCACTCGCTTTACCTGTTCGGATGGGGCGATGGGGGCGGTGGCCCCGAGCCGGACATGATCGAGTCCGCTCACCGGCTGCGCAGCATCGAGGGCGCGCCGCGGGTCGAGCTCGGCCGGGCAGCCGACTTCTTCGCCCGTGCGCGAGAAGAGGCGCACGACCTCACGACCTGGGTCGGCGAGCTCTACTTCGAGCTGCACCGCGGCACCTACACATCGCAGGCCCGCACCAAGCGTCTCAACCGCCTGGCCGAGCAGGCACTGCGCGAGGCTGAGTGCTGGTCGGTCGCCGCCGGCGGCGATTATCCACGCGAGCTTTTCGATTCGACCTGGAAGCGATTGCTCCTCAACCAGTTCCACGACATCCTCCCCGGTTCGAGCATCGACTGGGTCTACGAGGATGCGGAGCGGGAGCTCGAAGCGGTGCTCGAGATCGCCGGCGGGCTGACCACCCGGGCACAGGCGGCGCTCGCGGGCGACGGTGACACGCCCACCGTCTTCAACGTCAACTCGCACGCCCGCCGTGAGGTGGTCGAGATCGACGGGCGTGCGGTGCTGGTGGACGCTCCCTCCTGCGGATGCGCGCCAATCGATGACCGCGGCGCGACGGCGGGTGACGTGGTCAGGGTCGAGGATCGGGTGATGGAGAACGGCTTGCTGCGCGTCACATGGGATGCCCAGGGCCTGCTGACGTCGATCTGGGACAAGGAGGCGGACCGCGAGGTGCTCACCCGGGGCGCGTTCGGCAACCTGCTCCAACTGCACGACGACAACCCCAAGAACTGGGATGCCTGGGACGTCGACGCCGGCTACCGCAGCCGGCCCGCCGACATCACGTCGCTGGAAAGGGCGAGCGTGGAGATGGACGGTCCGCTTCGCGCTGCCGTCCGGTTCGCCCGTGTGTTTGGCGGCTCGCGGCTGGAGCAGCGCATGGTGCTGGATGCGGGGTCGCGCATGCTGCGGTTCGAGACCGAGGTCGACTGGCAGGAGCAGAACAAGTTCCTCAAGGTCGCGTTCCCCGTCGCCGTCCGCTCCGCGCGCGCGACCTACGAGATCCAGTTCGGCCACGTCGAGCGAAGCACCCATGCCAACACCAGTTGGGACCAGGCTCGGTTCGAGGTGTGCGCTCATCGCTGGGCGGACCTCGGGGAAGCCGGCTATGGGGTGGCGCTGCTCAACGATTGCAAGTACGGCTACGACATCCTGGGCTCGGTCATGCGGCTTTCGCTGCTGCGGGCGCCCACTCACCCGGATCCGAACGCCGACCGGGGCAGGCATCGCTTCACCTACGCCTTGATGCCACACCCGGGCACCTTCCAGCAGGCAGGCGTCATCGGGGCGGCCGAAGACCTGAACGCACCCCTTCGAGCTGTTGGCGGCGGGCCGGCGCCCGCAACGCGGCGATCGCTGATCGAACTCGACACCCCACAGGTCGTGGTCGAAGCCGTCAAGCGCGCCGAAGATTCGGATGCGGTGATCGTCCGCCTGTATGAGGCGTGGGGCGGCCGCTGCCAGGCCCGAGTGCGGACGTCGCTTCCAGTGTCAAGGGCCCATCTATGCGACCTGCTGGAACGCGAACGCGAGGAGATTCAGGTCCGCGACGGCCAGGTCGAGCTCTCCGTCGAGCCCTTCAAGATCCTGACGCTGAAGCTAACCCCCTGACGCGCGAGCCGGCCGGCCACCATGCCAGCACAGCCAGCGCAAGAAACAGGGCGATCTCGACGATGGTCCACCTGTTGAGCCGGATGGCCAGGCTCGTGCTGTTGACGTAGGGAACCGAGACCAACCAGCCGATCGCGATCGGCGCTCGCCATCCCCACCCGGTCATCTCCTCCCACACGATCCAGGCCGCCGCGCTGAGCAGGCAGAGGTCGGAGCCGTGCAGGTACGGGACGACCAGCAGCGAGCCCACCGAACCGGCGGCGATGACCAGGCCGGGCGAGCGGCGCAGCCGGTAGGCGGTGACGAGGGTCACACCTGCGATGAGGATCCGGAGAGCGGTGGCCGCGGCCCCCGTGACGCCGAACGCTCCCTCGACGGTCAGGTTGCCGGCGCCCTCCGGCAGCCCGCCCCGCAGCTGGGCGACGTAGGCGGCAACCCCTTCGGGCCCCATGGACAGGACCGTAATAGCCCCGATCGCAGCGCCGGCCACGGCCCACGAGGCGAACGCCCGATAGCGGCCCGCGGCCAGAAGCGCCAACGGGACGAGCAGGGCTGTGTTCGGTTTCAGGTAAAGGAGGGAAAGCGCCACACCGGCGGCCACGTCCTTGCGCTCGCGCGCGAGCCTGGTGGCCGCGATCGCCCCGGTCGCGACCAGCGGCGCCACCTGGCCCAGGTTCAACGCGTGCACCACCCACCACGGCGCCAGTGCGGCCGCCGCGTAGAGCCAGCGCTCGATGCCTCGGCTTTGCGATGCCCACACGAGAGAGGTGGCGAACGCCACGAGGCTGAGCGCCGCCCAGGTCCAGTACGCGACCCAGTACGGGAGCGGCGTGAGCGGGGCCGTCAGCCAGGCGTCCGTCGGAGGGCTGAGGAAAGGCTGGGCGATCTGCTCCGGCACCAATTGCTTCTGGGCGGCGGCGACGAGGTCCTGGTCGTAGATCAGGGACCAGCCGTGCTGCAGGCCGACCAGCGCCGCCGCCAGGTAGGTGTGGAAGTCGATGCCGATCGGCTCGTATCGATTCAGGACGTCCAGGACGAGCGCGAGAAGGACGACGACGACCGCGAGGAACGCCCAAAGACGCCTAGAGATTCTGCAGCTCCACGATCTCTCCCCGTTCCGCCGACCTGTACGCACCGAGAATCACCTGCAAGACCTTGACGCCCTCGACCTCGGTGTTGAGGGGCCGCCGCCGATCGCGGAGGCAAGCGATGAAGTCGACCACCTCGAGGGCGTAGGTGTCCGGCTCCGACGGGGCCGCCTCCTGAACGACGGTCTGGGGACCACGGCGTGGCTTGAAAAACAATGTGCGGCCGTCGCTCCAGAGGCTCCCTTTCTCGCCCACCACCGAGAATCGCTCCGTGCTCCCGGCCGGCTCGTAGGCCCATCCGGTGACGATCGACCCGATGGTCCCGTCGGCAAACTCGACCAGGACATGCGCCGTGTCTTCGCCCTCCATGAACAGGAGTCGGTGCCGGCTCAGCATCGCCGCCACGCGGACCGGCACGCTGTCGACGAGATGAAGGAGCAGGTAGTTGGGGTGATAACCCGTGTCGATCAGCTCACCGCCGCCGCTGGTCGCGCGCACCGTCCGCCAGCCAAGCGTCTCCGGAGTGACGTCCAGCGCAAAGACGTCGGTGGTGCGCGCGGCGAAGATCTTGCCGAGGGCGCCTTCGCGAATCATCGTGCGCGCGGTCGAGACTGTCGGCAGAAACAGTTGATTGTGCGCGCACATCAGGGTCACGCCCGCCGATTCCACCGCCCGGGTCACCGCGCCTGCCTCATCGAGCGTGAGGCAAAGTGGTTTCTCGCACAGGATGTGCTTGCCCGCCGCGGCCGCCGCCACGATGGCTTCCTTGTGCAGGTGGTGCGGGAGACATATGTCGACCGCGTCGACGCGAGGCGACGCGATGAGCTCGCGATAGTCCAGGAAGACCTCTAAGTGCCCCAGCGTCGCGGCGTGGGTGCGAGCGCGCTCGGCGTCGACGTCGGCGATCGCGACCACCTCCGCATGTTGGGCAGCCAGCAAGTAGCCGCGAATGTGGTGGCCGGCGATGTTGCCGGCGCCGATGATGCCGACGCCGATCTTCCCGGTTTCGGGCATGTGGTGTGCTGTATCTTGCCAGCCCTGTATTCACAACACCGGAGGTGGTTGAGATGGCAGCCGTCGAGCCAGTCCAGGTGACGCCTGAATCGTTCAGCTACGTGTTCAGCCCCTACCGTGAACCGATCGCTCGTGTCCGGCCGGGCGAACGCGTTGTCATCCAGTGTGAGGACGCGTTTGAGAGCAGGATTCGTACGGCGGCCGACGTGCCGAGTCGTGCGCTGGCCGGGGCCAGGTTTCTCAATCCCCAGACCGGGCCGATCTACGTCGAGGGCGCGGAGCCAGGCGACACGCTCGCCGTCCGCATCGAGGAGATCACCCCGACCAGGGACTTCGCCGCCAGCTGCTTGATCCCGTACTTCGGCGGTCTCACCTCGACCGCCGTCACCCGCACGCTGCAGGCCCCGCTCGAGGAGCGGGTCTGGATCTGGAAGCTGGAGAACGGGCAGCTGCGGAACGACGAGATCGGCCTGTCGCTGCCATGGCAGCCGTTCATGGGCACCCTGGCGGTGGCACCGGACCTGGAAGCCATCACGACGCTGGCGCCGGGTCCCTTCGGCGGCAACATGGACGTCCCCGACGTCTGTCCTGGCAACATCGTCTATCTGCCTGTCTGGAACGAAGGCGCCCTCTTCTACACAGGTGACACCCATGCCCGGCAGGGACAGGGCGAGCTGTGCGGAGTCGCTCTCGAGATCACGTCCCGGGTGACCGTCGTCTTCGACGTCGTCAAGGGCAAGGCGATCCTGTGGCCGAGGATCGAGTCCCCGGACCGCCTCATGGCCGTGGGCAGCGCCCGGCCGATGGAGGATGCGGCCCGCATCGCGTATGCCGAGCTTGCCGGGTGGCTCGCCGCCGACTTCGGCTGGACATTGCCGAACGCGTACCAGCTGCTGACCCAGGCGGGAGGCCTCTACGTGGGCAACATGGTGGACACCACCTATTCGCTGGTCGCGTCGATCGAGAAGAGACTTGCTATGCGGGCCGGCTGAGCCTGGCCTCGATGAGGCGACGAACAAGATCCCTAATCGAGGTAACGGCGCTCCACCCGGGGGCCGAGCGACGTCAGCACCTCGTAGCTGATCGTCCCTGACCATTCGGCGACCTGTTCGGCCGTGATCGCGCCTTCCCCGTCGCGTCCGATCAAAGTTGCGGGGTCCCCCACCTGGACCCCAGGCACGTCGGTCACGTCGATCGTGATCGCGTCCATGCTCACCATCCCGATGAGGGAAGCCCGCCGCCCGCGAACCAGGACGTCACCCCGGTTCGCCCGAGCGCGGTGGACCCCGTCGGCGTAGCCGATCGCGACGGTCGCCACCCGAGACGCGCGCTCGGCTCGCCAGAGGGCGCCGTAGCCGACCGTCGCCCCTTTCCCCACCGTCTTGACGTGCGTCACGACCGCGCGGAGCGCCAGCGCAGGTTGGGTCCCCGGCCACTCGCAGCCGTAGATCGCGATCCCGCACCGCACGCCGTCCAGTGCGAGGTCCGGATGGCGCAGCGCTGCCGCGGAGTTGCAGGCGTGGCGGCTGCCGGGGCTGACGTCGAACTGCGAGATCGCATCGAGAAAGACCTGGAACTGAGCTCGCGTCATCGCCTCGTCCGACTCCGCCTTCGCAAAGTGCGTCCACGTCCCGGCCAGGCGCGTCCCGCGCGAGCCGTCGATCGTCCGGGCCAGCCCGGGCGCATCTTCGGGCGCGCAGCCGAAGCGGCCCATCCCGGTGTCGATCTTCAGATGGACAGAAACCTCGCCGTCCGAGCCCGCCAGGGCGTCGGCGAGCTCCCGGTTGGAAACCGAGATGCTGCATCCCGCAGCCGCGGCCGCGGCCGCCTGCGACGGCAGGAGCCCGCCCATGACGAGGATCTGCTCGGAGTCGACGAGCCCGCGCAGCTGCGCGGCCTCCTCGAGTGTTGCCACCGCGAGGCCGGTGGCGCCGCCTTCCAGCGCGGCATGGGCCACCGGCACGGCACCGTGGCCGTAGGCGCCCGCCTTGACCACCGCGTAGAGGTGCGTGCCCTGCGGCAGGTGCTTGAGTATGAGGTCGCAGTTGGCGCTCAGCGCGCCCAGGTCGATCTCCGCCCAGCGAAGAGAGGTGGTCGTCATAGGCCACCCTGGCGCAGCACGTTCATGACCAGGGGGATCTCGGGCAGCAGGTCGCCGGCGAGCAGACCCGAGTCGCCCAGGCGCTCGGCGATGCGCCGGCCCGCTGCGGCGTGGACGTAGACCCCGGTCACGGCCGCCGCGTACGGGTCCAGACCCTGGGCGATGAGGCCCCCGATGATCCCGGACAGGACATCGCCGGTGCCGCCCGACGCCAGCGCCGGCACCTCGTGCGGGTCCTCGCTCACGCGTCCGTCCGGATGGGCGACGAGAGTGTGAGCACCTTTGAGGACCACGATGGCGCCCCAGTCCTTCGCCGCCGCGCGTGCCGCCCGATGCCGGTCGGCGTTGATCGATTCGGCGGTCTTGCCCGTCATCCGCGCGAGCTCGCCGGGATGTGGCGTGAGCACTCGGTTCCTGGTCAGCTTGCCCTTGACGCGGGGCGCCTCGGCCAGGGCGTTGAGTCCGTCGGCGTCGATGACGAGCGGGCATTCGGCCCGCAGGGCAAGATCGACGACCAGGCGCCACGTCGAGCTGTCACGGCCCAGCCCGGGTCCGATGATGCCGACCTGGGCGGCCGCCAGCTGGCGGAGGATCGAGTCGTAAGCGGCGTGGCCGACCGCGCCCGGCGCCACCTCCGGCACCGGCGTCGCCATGACCTCTGTGCACTTGGCGGCGAGGATCGGGTAGATGGTGTCGGCGACCAGGAGGCGAACGAGGCCGGCGCCAGTGCGCGCCGCCGCGGTCGACGACAGGTAGGCGGCGCCCGTCAGGCCGAGGCTGCCCGCGAGCACGACGGCCGTCCCGAACGTGCCCTTGTGCGCGTCTTTGGGCCGGTTGGGGATCACAACCGCGTCCGGCGCTGGGAGCATGGCCGTGATATCCGAGATCTCGAGGTGCGCGGTCGCCACGGCGAGCCGGCTGTGATGGGTGATGCTCACCTCGACCTGGGCACCGCGGCCGTCGCCGAGCAGCCGTGCCCGCGGGGCGCCGTTCGATCCGGGCAGGACCTCGATCTTGCGCCGGGGAAAGCAGATGCCGGTGCCGTCGAAGCACTTGATCACGGCTTCCTTGGCGGCCCACCGGCCGGCCAGGCGCTCGTCGTTCCCGGCGCAGTACGCCAGCTCGGCCTGGGTGTAGACCTTGTTCAGGAAACCGGTGCCGGAGCGCTTGACGGCAAGCGCGATCCGGTCCACGGAGACCGCGTCGACGCCGATTCTCTGCACGGCATCAATTCTGCCGGTCGCCCCCACCCGGCGCGCTCCGCGCGCCGGCCTCCCCCGCAAGCGGGGAGGTGAACTACTCGACGGTGACGCTCTTGGCGAGGTTCCGGGGCTGGTCCACGTCCTGCCCGAGCCTGGTCGCCACGTGGTAGGCGAACAGCTGGAGCATCACCGTGTTCAGGACGGCGGAAGCGGCCTCCTCCACGGCCGGCATCTCGAAGATGTCGGTCGCCACGCCGTTCAGGGAGCGATCGCCTTTCGACACCAGCGCGAGCACCGGCGCGTTGCGCGCCACGATCTCGTGCACGTTGCTGACCATCTTTTCCCTGGTCGAGCTGGCGGTGCAGATGGCGACCACGGGGAACTGGTCGTCGAGCAGGGCGATCGGCCCGTGCTTCAGCTCTCCGCCCGAAGTTCCCTCGGCGTGGACGTACGAGATCTCCTTCAGCTTCAGCGCCCCTTCGAGCGCGACCGGGTAGCCGATCCCGCGGCCCGCGTACATGAAGTTGCGGTACTGGCTGTACTTGTCCGCCAACGCGGCGATCTCGTCGTCGCGGCCCAGCAGGGCGCGAACCTGCTCAGGCAGCGCGCGCAGCGCCTCGACGATCTCGCGCCGGCGCTCGGGCGAGATCCGGCCGTTGGCGTGGGCCAACCGCATGGCGAGCAGGTAGAGGCTGATCAGGTGCGAGTTGAAGGTCTTGGTCGAGGCGACGCCGATCTCGGGCCCCGCGTGCAGGTAGATGGCGCCGTCCGCGTCGCGTGCGGCCGAGCTCGCGATGACGTTGGTGACGGCCACGGTCAACGCGCCGCGGGCCTTCGCCTGCTGGAGCGCGACCAGGGTGTCCGCCGTCTCGCCCGACTGCGTGATGACGACGCTGAGCGCGTGCTCGCCGAACGTCGGCCGACGGTAGCGAAATTCCGACGCGTCCATCGCCCGCGCGGGGATGCCGACCCAGTCCTCGAGGACGTACTCGCCGATCATCGCCGCGTGGAGTGAGGTGCCCATTCCAAGCAGGACGATCTCCTGCAGCTTGCGCAGCTCGGCGTCGGTCGCCTCGAACTCGCGGAACGAGACGATGCCGTCGTCGGTGAGGCGGCCGCGCATCGCGTTGGCGATCGCTTCGTCGGTCTCGTGGATCTCCTTCAGCATGAAATGGGCGAAGCCGCCCTTCTGGGCCTGGCTGACGTCCCAGTCGACGTGGATCACCTTCGGTTGGACCGTGACGCCGTCGAGCGTCGACACCTCGGCCCCCAGCGGAGTGACCGCTGCAACCTCGCCCTCGCCCAGCACGAGCACGCGCTTGGTGTACGGGATGATGGCCGTGATGTCGGAAGCGATGTAGTACTCGTTGTCGCCGAGACCGACGACCAGGGGCGCGTTGAGCCGGGCGCCCACGAGCAGCTCGGGGTCGTCGCTCGAGAACATGGCCAGCGCGTAAGCGCCGCGAATCCGCTTCAGGGCGACCCGCACGGCGGCGAGGAAGTCTCCTTTGTAGTTCGCCTCGATGAGGTGGGGCACGACCTCGGTGTCGGTGTCGGAGGGGAACTCGTGGCCGGCCGCCTCGAGCTCCGCCTTGAGCTCGGCGAAGTTCTCGATGATCCCGTTGTGGACGACGAAGATCTTGCCGTGGCAGTCGGTGTGCGGGTGGGCGTTGATGTAGGTCGGCTTGCCGTGGGTCGCCCAGCGCGTGTGGCCGATCCCGAGCTTGCCCGAAGGCATGTTCGCCGTGAGCTTCTCGATGAGAGTGTCCACCTTGGCCTCGGACTTCGTGACGCTGGTCCGGATGGCGTCGCCCGGCTTCGGCATCTCGAGGACGGCTACGCCGGCGGAGTCATAGCCCCGGTATTCGAGGCGCTTGAGGCTCTCCATGAGGATCGGCGTCGCCTCGCGGCCGCCGAGATAGCCGATGATCCCGCACATATCTGTTTACCTCTACTAGAACACCCGGCCAGGTTATTTCGACTGCTGCCGGGACATTGGAACGGGCGCGGAAGGGGTCAGGTTACACCCAAGGTCACGCGCTCACGTTCGGATTGCGCGAGATGGAGTACTTGACGGTGGCCATGTCGACCGAGCCGGTTATGCCGGAGCCGTAGTTGACCGTGAGCTGGAACGTCACGTCCGAGGTGCTGCTGCTGAGGTCGACCGCGGGCAGCAGGATGAACCGCGTCCGGCCGATGGCGGCGGGATCGCCCGTGATGATCACGGTGAGCGGGGTGATGGTCACGCCCGTGACCCGGTAGCCGGTGGGCGGTCCGTGCGAAGGCGGTGCGTCCACCAGCGGCACCGTGCTGCTCGTCACTCCAGGCGTCGCCTCGACGTGAAGGTTGACCGCCGCCGCATCGAGCGTGGCTGTCGGCCTCGTCGAGATCGCGGTTATGTCGAGCGGGCCGCTGCTGTTCGCGAGCTGAACCTTCTGGTTCGGAAAGTCGATCGTGCCGGCGTTCACGAGTCCCGGCATCAACGCGGTCGCCGTCAGGTTGTTCTCCCAGCTCGAAGGCCCGTCGAAGTGGACCTTGCAGGGGCTGGGAGTCGGGCTTGCCGGGCAGCTCGCGATGGCCTTGGTCAGGCTCCAGCCGGGCGCGGCTCGGGCGGCCACCTGCACCGGTATCTCCTTGACCTCGCGGGTGTCGATGTTGACCGCGATCGGCGGAGGCTGCTGCACGGTCACGCCCGGGACGGTCGTGGTGGCGCGGATGTTGAGCTTGACCGATGGGCCCGGTTCGACTCTCGACGCGTCGATCGTGGCGATGAGATTGGATTCGTCCACTCGGGCCAGCACATCGGCGAGCCCGGAGTAGGTGACAGTCGTCTTCACCGGGGGATTGATCAGGATCAAGCCGTCCTTGACGATGTAGTTGAGGCCGACCGTGCTCGACTTGGTTGTCGGCGGGTTCTGCGAGAAAGCCACCGCGCCGAGCATCAGCACCGCCAGTGCAAACGCCAGCAGCTTGAGCCGCCACTCGTTCGTGATGAGATGCCAGATCATCGGCGGAACCGGAAGATGCCGCTGCCGTTCTCGGATACCACCTTCAAAGCGACCCTGCGTCGAAGGCTGTCGGGGTCGAGGTTGCGGCTGATCTTGCCCTCCTCCACCACCGATATGTTCCCCGTCTCTTCCGATACCACCAGCACCAGCGCGTCCGACGCGAGCGACAGCCCGAGCGCGGCGCGGTGCCGGGTGCCGAGCCGCTCGCGCACGGTGCCTTCTTCGGGCAGCGGCAAAAGGCATCCGGCCGCGACGACGCGGTTGCCGCGCACGATCACCGCGCCGTCGTGCAGAGGCGAGTTGGGATAGAAGATCGACTGCAGCATCTCGGCCGAGATCTCGCCGTTGATCTTGACCCCGGTGGCGGCGTAGTCCTCGAGCCCGACCTCGCGCTCGAACGCGATGAGTGCTCCGGTTCGCCTGGCGCTGAGTCGCTCGGCGGCACGGATCGACTCCGAGATCGCCTCGTTGTACTGGCGAGTGCTGAATCGCGACAGCGGGCGACCGATATGGCCGATTCGACCCAGCTGGTCCAGGGCGCGGCGGAGCTCCGGCTGGAACATCACGATGACCGCGATGATGATGAAGAAGGTGGCGTTCTTGAACAGCCACGAGAGCAGGATCAGGTTGAAGGTCGTGGACAGGAAGCCGACGACCGCGATCAGGATCAAGCCGACGAGGATCTGCGTGCCCTGGGTCCCACGCACCAGGCGCAGCAGCTGGTAGAGGATGAAGGTGACGACCGCGACATCGACCACCTCGAGCAGTCCGATGTGGCGGATGACCTCGCCGAGCTGGACCAGGAACTGGTTGATCTCGTTCACTTCGCGAACAGCTCCGCCATCAGCGCCATCTGGGCATAGAGCCGGTTCTCCGCCTGCTGGAAGACGACCGATCGCGGTCCGTCGATCACCTCGTCGGTCACCTCTTCGCCGCGATGCGCCGGCAGGCAGTGCATGAACACGGCGCCGGGTGCGGCCTCCATGACGGCGGCGTTGACCTGGTAGGGCGAGAAAGCTTCGCGCCGGACCTGCTGCTGCGCCTCCTGTCCCATCGATGCCCAGACGTCGGTGTAAATCGCCGTCGCGTTCTCTAACCCTGCGAGGTCGTTGGTCAGCGTGACCTGATGGTTTGCCGGATTGATGCTACGCGCGCGGTCGAGCACCTCGGCCGGCGGCCCGTATCCGGGAGGGCTCACCACGGTGAGGGCGAGGCCGGTGAGCGCCGCCCCCTCGATCAGCGAGCTGGCGATGTTGTTCCCGTCCCCGATATAGAAGACGTGCTGCCCGGCCAGGTCGCCGCGGATCTCCTCAATGGTCATCAGGTCGGCCAGGATCTGGCAGGGATGGGAGCGGTCGGTCAGGGCGTTGATCACCGGCTTCTCGGACGCCGCCGCCAGCTGGAGGAGGTCCTCATGAGAGCGTAAACGGGCCACGACCCCGTCCACGTAACGGTCGAGGACGCGGGCCGCGTCCGGCACGCTCTCGCGGACCCCAAGCTGGACGTCGTTCTCGGTCAGCGTGGTCATCGACCCGCCCAGCCGGGCGATCCCCACCTCGAACGACACGCGCGTCCGATGCGACGGCTTCTGGAACAGCATGGCGATGTGGCGGCCCGCCAGGGGCCGGTCGGTCCAGCGCCCGGCCTTGATCTCGTGAGCGTGGTCCAGGAGCCGGCGCAGGCTGGCGAGGTCGAGGTCGGCGACATCGATGAAATCGCGTCGCCGAAGAGAGATGGACGTCGTTTTCACAGGAGCGATCATGATCGCTCGGATCTACAGTCGGGGGTCGATAAGCTCCCCCGCGACCACGGGCGAGATTGCCAGGTCGCGCAGCGAGTCGAACTCCGGGAGCCGAGCCCGCAGCCTGGGCTCGTCCCGAAGGCGCACGATCAGGTCGCGGCAGGCGGCCGGCTCGAGGCCAAAGCTTGCGGGCTTGAAGATCAGCGACGGCTCGTTCTTGAGCTGGATCGTGAGCCGGTCGGTCACGCGCACGTGCGGCCAGGTGCCTGGCTCGGAGAGGGTCACGGCCCCCATCGACGTCCAGATCGCCCGCATCTCGTGCCGGCCTTCGATCACCAGCAGCCTGTCCCTGAAGAAGCAGAGCCGGGCCCCCGGCCAGGTGATGAGCCTGGACGCGGCCCAGACGGCAACGGCCGCGCCGCCGGCCGCGCCGGCAGCCAGGGCTACGGCGGCGAAGGCTGCCTCCGGCATTCTCGAAGCGCCCAGCGCGAGCAGCCCGAACACACCGGCCGAGACCAATCCGGCCACGCCGACAGCCACGATCGACCGTTGAGATCGAACGTAGATCAGGCTCTCCCCACCACCAGCGAGTAGTGTATTCCCGGAGATGGACGTCCTCGCCGAGAGGGCAGCGATCGACGCCACGGTGTCGGGCAAAACGATATGCACGGCATTTGCCGACGCCGTCGCGAAGTGGGGCGAGCGGCCGGCGCTCCACTGGAAGGAGAACGGCGACTGGCGCACCCTGACGTGGCGCGAGTACCGCGATGAGGTCGCCGCCGTGACCCTCGCGCTGCGATCCCTCGGCTTCGGACCCGGACAGTTCGGTCTGATAATGGCTCGCAACACGCCCGAGCACGTCACCGCCGACCTGGGCATCGTCCACGCCGGCGGAGCCGCGATCAGCGTCTACAACACCCTCGCCCCCGAGCAGGTGGAGTATGTCGCCAACCACTCGGAGGCCACGGTCGCCTTTGTCGAGGACGAAGGGTTTCTCGAGAAGTTCCTCGCCATCCGCCCATCGACGCCGAACCTTCGGCACCTGGTGCTGGTCCGCGGCAACGCGCCCGAGGGCGTGACGACCTGGCAATCCCTCGTCGAGCGCGGCCGCGAGCTGTACGCGGCGGAGCCGAAAGCGTTCGAGGAGTCGTGGCGGCCGGTGGGACCGGAGGACACAATCTCTTTGATCTACACGTCAGGCACCACCGGGCCACCCAAGGGTGTCGTGTACTCGCACAACAACATCATGTGGACGCTCGAATCCGTGCAGCGCTTCTGGCCCATCGAGCCGCAGACGCTGGTCAGCTACCTGCCCCTCGCACACGTTGCCGAACGCTTCACGTCGCAGTGGCGAGGCATCCAGGACGGACACGAGGTGTGGCTGTGCCCGGACCCGAACCAGCTGCTTCCGTTTCTCGTCGAAGCGAGGCCCACCTTTTTCGTCGGCGTGCCGCGCGTCTGGGAGAAGCTGATGGCCGGCCTGCAGGCCGGGATCGCCGCCGAGCCGGACGAGGGCAAGCGGCAGATGGTGCAGGGCGCCATATCGGCTGCGATCTCTGCGTACCGGCTCCGCCACGAGGGCAAACCCGTGCCGGACGAGCTCGCCGCCGCGGTCGAGCGTGCGCAGCCGCTGTTCGTCCTCCTGCGCTCCAAGGTGGGGCTCGACCGCTGCACGACCGCCATCACCTCGACCGCTCCCTGCCGGCCGGAGGTGCACGAGTTCTGGGCCGCGCTGGGCATGCCCCTGTACGAGGTCTGGGGCATGAGCGAGCTGACCGGCCCGGCGACCGTGGTCCCCATGGAGGACCACCAGGCGCCGTCGATCGGCCGGCCGATGCCAGGCGTGGAGGTCCGCCTTGGCGAGGACGGCGAGCTGCTGGTGCGCGGGGGCAACGTCATGGTCGGTTACTACAAGGAGCCGGGCAAGACGTCCGAGATCATCGACGCCGAGGGTTGGGTGCACAGCGGCGACATCGGCGAACCTGGGCCCAACGGCCAGTTCCGGATCATCGACCGCAAGAAAGAGCTGATCATCACCTCGGCCGGCAAGAACATCTCGCCGTCGAACCTCGAGTCGCTCGCGAAGTCGAGCCCGATCATCGGCCAGGCGGTCGCTGTGGGTGACGCGCGCAACTTCATCTCGGTGCTCGTGGTCCTCGATCCGCAGGTCGCGCCCGCCTGGGCGAAGGCGCGCGGGATCGCGGCCGCGACCATGGCCGAGCTCGCCGGCGACCCCGCCGTGGTTGCCGAGGTGCGCCGGGCGCTGACGACCGCGAACACGCACCTCTCGCGTGTCGAGCAGTTCAAGCGCTTCACCATCCTGCCGGGCGAGTGGTCGCCCGAGTCGGAGGAGCTGACGCCGACCATGAAACTCAAGCGGCGCGTGATCTACAGCAAGTATCAGCCCCAGATCGAAGCCATGTACGCGAACCCTCCAGGTGGTCATGCCGTGGACCCCGAGCGAGAAGGCGGCTAGGGCTTAGCCCCGTTCTTCTTGGCGGCCGGCTTGAAGCTCATCACTGCCTCGGTGAACAGCCGGGTGGCGATCCGCGTCTTGGGCTCGCCTGTCCTCGCCGCCAGCTTGCTGAGCTGATCGATGACGCGCGGCTCTACGTTGAGCCGGTAGAGCTGCTTGACGGTGGCTGACTTTTCCTTCATTCCACATCCTCCAGAGGTGATTGAACGCTCAGGGATTGTGGACGCCCAGGCGGGGTAGCGCCTACCCCGCCTGTTAAGAACGGCCGGTCAAGGACGTGGTTTGCATCGAGGCCTGGGAGAGCTTGCAGGAGGCGGCCGCCAGAATGCGCAGCGGCGGCTTCAGCTGCCTGCCGGTGGTATCCGGCGACGACCTGGTCCGAACGGGATGTCGTCGAGGCGGTCGCCGGCAACGCGCAGCCGGGAGCGGACGCGGTCGATGGCGTCGGGCTGCATCCCGGATGCTTCGAGGTAGGCCTCGACGCCACCCCACCTCTTTTCCATGTGGTCCAGGACGCCGAGGATTCGCTCCGGCGGGCAGTGCAGCTCGTCGCGAAACGCCACCCGCCTGTCCGGTTTCGCCTCGCTGATCCAGACCTCGTACTGGTTCGCCAGCTGGATGTCCGTCTCCGCGTAATCGGCCGCGATGTCGTCTCGGGAGACGCCGGCGATCGCCAGCAGCATCGCCGCGACCAGACCGGTGCGATCCTTGCCGGCGTAACAGTGAAACAGCACGGTGCCGTCGACCTCGGCCATCGAGTTGAACACGTCGCGAAACGCGTGGGCACGCGTGTTCACGATGAACAGGTAGCGCTCGAGCATGTCCTGCGCTTCGCCGATGTTGTTCATGTTCCTGTCGTCGATGAGCGCGTGATGGATGTACGCGGTTGATGAGCCACCGAGGAACGGGCTCGGGTTCTTGAGAACCTCGGATTCGGAGCGCAGGTCGATGACCGCGCTCACGCCGTAGGCCTCCATCGCCTCCAGGCCGGACTCGTTGAGGTGGCCGACGCTGTCCGACCGGACCAGGACGCGCGAACGCGTCACACCTCCGTTTCGGGGCAGGCCGCCGAGATCCCGGATGTTCTGACAGTCCGGCCAGTCCAGCCGGCGGATGCTCGCCGGCCGCATCGCCCCACCCGGCGCGCCGACCTCCCCAGCAAGTGGGGAGGTGAAGTGCGCTACCTCTTTGTGTATTGGGGAGCCTTGCGGGCGCGCTTCAGTCCGTACTTCTTGCGCTCCTTCATCCGCGCGTCGCGCGTCAGCAGTCCCGCCTTCTTCAACGCTGCGCGGAAGTCGGGGTCGTAACGGCACAGGGCGCGGGCGATGCCGTGCGCGATGGCGCCCGCCTGACCGCTGGTGCCGCCGCCGATCACCTTGACTGTGATGTCGAACTTCCTCTGGGTCCCCGTGACACGGAGCGGCGCGAGCGCGGCCATCTCCAGCACCCGGCGGCCCAGGTACGCCAGCGGATCTTTCTCGTTGACGGTGACCCTGCCTTCACCCGGCTGCAAGCGCACCCGCGCGACCGCGTTCTTTCTCCGCCCGGTGCCTCGATTCAGCGTGTCAGCCAATCTTCATGTTCCCTTTGTCGTCGAAGGTAACGACCTTCGGTTTCTGTGCCGCGTGTCCGTGCTCAGCGCCTGCGTAGACACGAAGGCGCTTCAGCATATCGGCTCCCAGCGTGTTGCGCTGCAGCATGCCGCGGACTGCGGTGGTTACGGGAAAGGTCGGATCCAGCTCCTGCGCGCGCTGCAGCGTCCGCTTGCGGAGCCCGCCGGGATACCCGGTGTACCGCGTGTATTCCTTCGTCTGCAGCTTGGTACCGGTCACCTTGACCTTGGCGGCGTTGATCACGACCACGTGGTCGCCGCTGTTCAGATGGGGGGTGAAGGTCGGCTTGTGCTTGCCGCGCAGGATCGCGGCCACGCTGGAGGCCAGGCGGCCGAGGACCTGGTCTGTCGCATCGACGACATACCAGTCGCTTTTCAGATCCGCGGCTTTCGCCGTCCACGTCTTCTGTTTGCTCATCTCATTCAAAGGTCTCTCAGTAAATCACTTCCATCAATGTCAGCCCTCCCGCAGGCGCCGTGCGCGGCGCCAACCGGCGGTCCCGCGCGCGGAGGACCTCCCCCACCCACCTCGGTGGCCGCTGCCCGCGGCCGACCGCGGCCAGCGCGCCGGCGATGCTGCGCACCAGCCCACGGAGGAATCCTTCCGCGACCAGCTCCAGCTCGACGAAATCGCCGCGACGGGCCACGCGGGCGGAGCGCATCTCACGCACGCGGTCTCGCGCAGGCTCCGAGGCCGAGCAGTAGCTGGTCCAGTCGTGCTTGCCGATCAGCGCCTTCGCCGCCTCCGACATCGCGTCGACGTCGAGTGGTCCCCGAACGTGCCAGCAGCGGCCGCGATCGAGCGCGGTCCGCGAAGGACGGTCGAGGAACCGATAGCGGTAGCGCCGCCAGCGCGCCGAGTACCGGGCATGGAAGTCATCCGGGACCTCCTCGGCCGACAGGACGGCCACGTCCTCCGGCAGCCTCGCGTTCAGCGCCGCAACCAACCGGTGCGGCCCCAGGCGCCCATCGGTGTGGAAACTCGCGACCTGACCTTCGGCATGCGCACGCGCATCCGTCCGTCCGGCGGCGTAGACCACATGGTCCTTGCCCGTGATCTCGCGCAGAGCCCTTTTCAGCTCTGCTTCCACGGTCCGTCCCTTCGCCTGCTGCTGCCAGCCGGCGAACCTGGACCCGTCGTACTCGAGCACGACTTTGATATTCACTTTTGAAACTCTTTGCTCGAGGGGTCGCCCCCTCTGGGGCCTTCGGCGCCACCTCCCCACAAGTGGGGAGGATGGCCTAATCGACTAATTCGATGATCACCATCGGCGCCGCGTCGCCAAGGCGCGGGCCCTTGTGGATGATTCGCGTGTAGCCTCCCGGCCGCTCGGCGAGGCGCGGCATGAGGTTCGAGAACAGCCTCTCCACCACCTCCGGCTTGGACACCTCCGCGCTGACCCGCCGCCGCGCGTTGACGTCCTGACCCTTGGCGGTCGTGATCAGCCGCTCCACCCACCGCCGCAGCTCTTTGGCTCGCGCCTCGGTCGTCGTGATGCGGCCGCTCTCGAGGAGCGACGTGCAGAGGTTGCGCATCAGCGCCTTGCGTGCGTCGGTGTCTCGGTTGAAGTGGCGGCCGCTCTTCTGGTGACGCATCGAGTTCGACTAGCCGCGCAGGACCGTGCCCATCTCTTCGGGCTTGATGAATCCCTTCTCGACGAGCTTCTCCTTGATCTCGTCGAGGGACTTGCGCCCGAAGTTGCGCAGCGCGAGCAGCTCCTCCTCTCGCTTCTGGAGCAGCTGGCCGACGGTCTGGATCTCGTTCGCCTTCAGGCAGTTGAACGCCCGCACCGAAAGGTCGAGCTCCTCGATCGGCGTGTCCATCAACCGGTTCTGCCCCGTCTTCTCGCCGCGCATGTCCTGCTCGTGCTTCTCGATCGCGTGGTGGAAGTTCACGAAGAGGTTGAGGTGCTGCGTGAAGAGCTGAGCCGAGTGGCTGACCGCCTCTTCCGGCGACATCGTGCCGTCGGTCCACACCTCGATGATCAACCGGTCGTAGTCGGTGGACTGGCCGACGCGAGTCTTCTCGACGACGAAGTTCGCCTTCTCCACCGGGGAGAAGATGGAGTCGATGGGGATGACTCCGATGGGCTGACCTTCGCGCTTGTTGCGCTCGGCGGGCACGTAGCCCTTGCCGCGCTCGACGTTCAGCTCCATCCGCAGGTGGCCCTTGGCGGCCAGGGTGCAGATGTAGAGGTCGGGGTTGACGATCTCCACGTCGGAGGTGGCCTGGATGTGCGAGGCGCGCACATCGGAAGGGCCCTTGACGTCGAGGAGCAGGGTGATCGGGTCCTCGGTGAAGCTCTTCAGGCGCAGCTTCTTGAGGTTGAGGATCACCTCGGTCACGTCCTCTTTGACGTGGGGGATCGCGGTGAACTCGTGGGCGACGCCGTCGATCTGGATCGACGTGACGGCGGTGCCCCAGAGCGACGAGAGCAGCACGCGGCGCAGCGTGTTGCCGAGAGTGGTGCCAAACCCCGGGTCGAGAGGCTCGATGTCGAACTTGCCGTAGTTCGCGCTCGTCTCGAGCTTGCGGACCTGGGGGGTCACGGTCATCTGGGTGTCAATTGCCAACTGGGTTATCTACCTCCGACTACCTTGAATAGAACTCGACGATCAGCTGTTCCTCGACTCCCGACTCCATCTCATGTCGCTCGGGTCGGGCGAGGATCTTGCCGGACTTCTCGTCCGTGTTGAAGGAAAGCCATGACGGCACGGGGCGCACCTTGGAGGCGTCGAGCGCGACGTCGAAGACGCCGTCGGAGCCCTTCACCTTCACCTCGTCGCCCGGCTTGACCTGGTACGACGGGATGTTGACCAGCTTGCCGTTGATCTCGAAATGCCTGTGCGTGACCAGCTGGCGCGCCTGCTTGCGCGAGGTGCCCAGCCCAAGTCGATAGACCACGTTGTCCAGCCGCATCTCGAGGCGGCGCAGCAGGTTGAGACCTGTCACGCCTGGCTCGTTGGAAGCCTGGTCGAAGTAGTTGCGGAACTGCTTCTCGAGCAGGCCGTAGATGCGGCGAGCCTTCTGCTTTGCCCGCAGCTGCAGGCCGTAGTCCGACGTCTTGCGCTTGCGCGCCTGCCCGTGCATGCCGGGCGCGAACGCGCGCCGCTCGATGGCGCACTTCGGCGTGTAGCAGCGCTCACCCTTGAGGTACAGCTTGGCGCCCTCGCGACGGCAGAACCTGCAGACCGGCCCGCTGTAGTTGGCCATCAGACTCTCCGCCGCTTGGGTGGGCGGCATCCGTTGTGCGGGATGGGCGTCACGTCGGTGATCGCGCTGACCTCCAGGCCCGTCGCCTGCAGCGAGCGGATCGCGGCCTCGCGACCGGCGCCCGGCCCGCGGACGAACACCTCGATCGACCGCATGCCGTGCTCGAGGGCCTTCTTGGCAGTTGCCTCGGCCGTGGTCTGGGCGGCGAACGGCGTCGACTTGCGGCTTCCCTTGAAGCCCTGCGCGCCGGCCGAGCCCCAGGCGATGACGTTGCCATCGATGTCGCTGATCGAGATGATCGTGTTGTTGAATGTGCTCTGGATGTGAGCCTGGCCGTTGACCACGTTCTTGCGCTCGCGGCGCCGCGTCCGGACGACTTTCTTCTTGGTCACTTGCCGGCCTTGACCTTCTTCTTGCCCGCGACGGCGCGCTTGGGTCCGCGCCGGCCGCGTGCGTTGGTCCGCGTGCGCTGGCCGCGCACCGGCAGCCCGCGGCGGTGCCGCTGGCCGCGGTAGGAGCCGATCTCGGTCAGGCGCTTGATGTTCATCGCCACCTCGCGGCGAAGGTCACCCTCGATCAGGATGTCCTTGGCACTGGCGAGGCGGTCGACGACCTGGCGGAGGCGCGCCACCTCCTCCTCACTGAGGTCCTTGGTTCGCTTGTTGGGGTCGACGTTCGCGTTCTTCACGATCTTCTCGGCTGTGGTGTTGCCGATGCCGTGGATGTAGGTCATAGCGATGACCACGCGCTTGGCCGGTGGGATGTCGACGCCCGCGATTCTTGCCATCTAGTTCGCTACCCCTGTCTCTGCTTGTGTTTCCACCCGACGAAATCTTCGATTTCGCGGGGACCCCGGAATCCCATTTGTAATCGTCTTCGTCACTTTCACCCTTGTCGCTGCTTGTGCTTGGGCGTCTTCGAGCAGATCACGCGCACCACGCCGTTGCGCTTGATCACCTTGCAGCTCGGACACATCTTCTTGACGGACGGACGTACCTTCATCTCCAGATCTCTCGAATCCGCCCCCGCGACCGGTCGTCCGACGCGAGCTCGACACCCACCTTGTCCCCGGCCAGGAGCCGGGTGAAATGGGTGCTCGCGCGATCAGCGACGTGAGCGAGGACCTTGGCCCCGTTCTCGAGCTCAACCCGGTAGACGCCGTTGGGAAGAGGCTCCACCACGACCCCCTTCACGAGTGGAGGGCGTTGGGGCACGAACCGTGATTGTACCAAACTCGTTTGGGGGCTCAGTCGAGGGCTCCCTTTGTGAGCACGATGGGCCCCTTATCCGTGATAGCGACGGTGTGCTCAAAGTAGGCCGAAAGGGAGCCGTCGGCGGTGCAGATCGTCCAGCCGTCCGGCTTCATGTAGACCTCGTGGCTGCCGGCGTTGACCATCGGCTCGATGGCCAGGGTCATGCCTGGCTTCAGCCGCGGCGGGGTGCCCGGGGTGCCAAAGTTGGGCACCTGCGGGTCTTCGTGCATCTGGCGGCCGATCCCATGGCCGACGAACTGGCGGATCACGGAGAAACCCGCCTCCTCGATGTGCCTTTGAATCGCCGACGAGATGTCGCCGAGGTAGCCACCTGGGCGCGCCTTGTCGATGCCCGTGTAGAGGGCTTGCTCGGTCATCTTGAGGAGCCTGGCCGCCTCGGGGGTGATCTTGCCGACCCCGACCGTGATCCCGACGTCCGCCCAGAAGCCCTCGAGCACCAGGCCCAGGTCGAGGCTCACCAGGTCGCCCTCGGCGATCTTGCGGTTGCCCGGTATGCCGTGCACGGCCTCGTCGTTGATGGAGACGCAGATCGAGCGCGGGAACCCGTGGTAGCCGAGAAAGCCGGGCGTCGCTCCGCCCTCGCGGATCAGCCGATCCGCGATCCGGTCCAGCTCGATGGTCTTGACGCCTGGCCGGCAGGCCTCCTGGAGGGGCGGCAGCACGGACGCGAGCAGCGCGCCCGCGCGCGCCATCAGGTCGATCTCGTGGGCGGTCTTGAGGTTGATCATGTCTCTGCGGTCTTTGCCGAGGGTTCGCCCCCACCCGGCCCGCTTCGCGGGCCGACCCCCCCAGCAAGCGGGGAGGTGAACTTCCCGTTGACGGCGGCCAGCACCTGGCGGCTTATCTCCTCGATTGTTCCCCGCCCGTCGATCTCGGAAACGATGCCCGCGGCGCGGTAGTGGTCGAGCACCGGCACGGTCTTCTCGAGATAGATCTCGATCCGTGGACGCACCGCTTCGGGCTTGTCGTCCTCTCGCTGGACGAGGGCGCTGCCATCGGTCGCGCAGGCCGAGGTGCCGGGTGGGTAGGTGCGCTGGCACTTCGGGCAGACCAACCGGCCGGAAAGGCGCCGGAGAAGCTCCTCGACGTCGACTTTCAGATAGACCACGCGGTCGAACCGCTTGCGCAGCTCGACCATCAGGATGTCGAGAGCATTCGCCTGGGCCACGGTGCGCGGAAACCCGTCGATGATGAAGCCGGGCTCGCAGTCGGGGTTGCGAAGGCGGTTCCGGATCATGCCGATCATGATGTCGTCGGAGACGTACTTGCCGGCGGCCAGGATGGGCTGCGCCTGGCGGCCGAGCTCCGTGCCGGCCTGGATCTCGGCGCGCAGCATATCGCCCGTCGCGATGTGCGGGATGCCGAACCGCGTCCGCAGCATGTTGGCCTGGGTGCCCTTGCCCGAGCCGGGCGCCCCGTACAGCAGCAGATTCATTGAGGGAACGCCCCCATCTGACCGGGCCGCTTCGCGGCCGGGTCACCTTCCCCGGCGAGCGGGGAAGGTTTCATTTGATGAACCCTCGGTACTGGCGCATCACGAGCTGCGTCTGCAGCTGCTTCATCGTGTCGAGCGCCACGCCGACCACGATGAGGATGGCCGTACCACCCAGGTACATCTGCTGTTGGTTGATGCCCGAGACCTTGGACGTGGCGATGGGAAGGATCACGGTGATGAAGCCCAGGAAGACCGCGCCCACGAACGTGACCCGATTCATCACCGCCTGCAAGTAGTCCGCGGTCGGACGTCCCGGGCGGATTCCCGGGATGAAGCTCGAGTAGCGTTTGAGGTTGTCGGCGACGTCGTTCACGTCAAACGTGATCGCCGTGTAGAAGTATGTGAAGCCGAAGGTGAAGAGGAAGTAGAGGGCGTTGTACGTGACCGCCATCGGCACGTTCGCGGTGCTGGGCGAGAAGTTGCCTCGCACCCACGCCGCGGCCTTGTAGTACCAGGTGTCGGGCGGCGCGCCGGTGAAGTAGTTGGCGATGATCGTGGGCAGGAACATCACCGAGATCGCAAAGATGATCGGGATGACGCCCGCATGGTTCACGCGGAGGGGCAGGAAGCTCGCCCGGCGTCCCACCTCGCGCCCGCCGGCGACACGCTGCGCCGACTGGATGGGTATCTTGCGCACGGCCTGCTGGACCTCGATGATCACCGCGGTCATGATCAGCGCGATCAGGCCGAAGAGGATGAACGGGATGTAGTCGGCGAGCCCGCCGCCGGCCGAGCTTGCGCTGAACACCGCCGCCACACCCTGCGGTCCGCGGCCGATGATGCCGGCGAAGATGATCAGCGAAACGCCGTTGCCGATGCCGTGCTCGGTGATCAGCTCGCCGAACCACATGAGCATCACGGTGCCGGCGGTGAGGACCAGGATGATCTGCAGACGCTGGAACCAGTCGAGCGGTCCGAGGATCGCGGGGCTCGTGTTCTGGAACAGCACCGTGAACCCGTAAGCCTGGCCCGCGCCGAGCGCGACCGTGAGGTAGCGGCTCCAGCGCTGGATGCGGCGGCGACCCATCTCGCCCTCTTTCTGGATCTCCTTGATGCGCACGGAGATCACCGTCATCAGCTGCATGATGATCGTGGCGTTGATGTACGGGTTCATGCCCATGGCGACGACGCTGAACCGCGACAGGCCGCCTCCGGAGAAGAGGTCGAGCAGTCCCAGAAGGGCCTGGTTGTTGAACAGGTTCGCCAGGGCGCCCTGGCTGGCCAGGGGGATGGTGACGTTCGAGAAAAGGCGGAACGCGACCAGGATGCCGCCCGTGAAGAGGATCTTGTTCCGGAGCTCGGGCAGCCGGATCGCGTTGATGAGCGCCTCGAGGAGGTTCATCTAGCTACTCAGTTTGGGGAGACGCGCTCTCCGTGGTTTCCGGCTCTTCGGTCTTCGTGGTCTTCTCAGCTTTATCGGGTTTCGGCTCGCCGAGGACCTTCACCGACCCTCCGGCCTTCTCGATCGCCTCGCGGGCGCTGTTGCTGAACGCGTGTGCCTCGACGGCCAGCTTTCTCTTCAGCCTTCCCGCGCCGAGGACTTTGATCTCGCGGCCGGAATCGACCAGTCCGGCCTCGAGCAGCGCCTGCGCATCGACCGTGGTGCCGTTCTCGAAGCGGCTCAGCTTGGAGACGTTGACGATCGCGTAAACCTTCTTGAACGGGTTCTTGAAGCCGGGCAGCTTGGGGATTCGCTGCGAGAGCGGCATCTGGCCGCCCTCAAACCCGAGGCGGAAGCCTTCGCTGCGCGCGTTCTGGCCCTTCTGGCCGCGACCCGAGGTCTTGCCTCTCCCGGATCCCGTGCCGCGACCCACCCGCCGCGCTTTGCGGTGGGCGCCCGGCGCCGGCTTGAGGTCGTGCAGCTGCACTGGTTACTTACCCCTCTGGTGCTTCTTGGTCGAGCGGGCGCGCCAGATCTTGTAGCGGCTTCGCTTCGGTCGCTCCCAGGGCTCGCCCTCGACGGCGACCAGGAAGTTCACCCGGCGCAGCATGCCGCGCACCGCCGGGTTGTCGGGGAGCTCGCGCGTCTGGTTCATGCGCCGGAAGCCGAGCGATTCGACGGTGGCCTTGATCTCGGGCCTGGCGCCGATGGCACTTTTCATGAGGGTCGCCTTGAGCTTCTTGTCAGCCATTTATGCGCCCTGCGCGCGCTCCGGCGCATGCGCACCTCCGGTACTTTCCAGGGCTACCTCCCCACTCTGTGGAGAGGAGTTGGAGTTGCTCTTGTAGGCCGCGGCGAGGCGCTTGCCCACCATCTGCTCGACCTCGCGTCCGCGCAGCTCCGCCACTTGCGGCGCCGTCCTCAGCTGCTGCAGGGCGGCGAGCGTCGCGCGCACGGTGTTGATCGGGTTGTTGGTCCCGTGCGACTTGGTCAGGATGTCCTTGATGCCGGCGGTCTCGATGACGGCTCGCATCGCGCCGCCCGAGATGACGCCGGTACCGGGCGCGGCCGGCTTCAGCATGATGCGCGCCGCACCCAACTTGAGGTGCACCTCGTGCGGGATGGTGGTCCCCACCATCGGCACGGTGATCATGTTGCGCTTGGCGACGTCCATGCCCTTGCGAATCGCCTCGGTGACCTCGCGCGCCTTGCCGATGCCGGCGCCGACGCGACCGTTCATGTCGCCGACCACGATCAGCGCGCTGAACGAGAACTTGCGGCCGCCCTTGACGACCTTTGCGACCCTGTTGACGCGGACGACTCTGTCGGCGAGCTCCGATCGCTCTCCTCGGTCCTGCTGGTATCGCCCGCCGCCCATGTTTCTGGACACTTTCTAGATGACCTCTTCCTTTTCCGCCGCGAAATCGCGGTGTTGGGGTGCGGACTTCGTTCCACTCGGGGTCCCCGCGGCGGAGCCGCGGGGGACCTGGCACCACGAGGCCTGGGTTTCCCAGGCCGAGTCCACGGTCCAAAGCGGATTGACAACGGTGCTAACGATCTGAGTCCTCGAAGTCATTACAGGTGCCATCGTCGCGCTAAAACTCCAAACCTGCCTCGCGCGCGGCGTCGGCCAGCGCCTTGATTCTGCCGTGGTACAGAAACCCGCCGCGATCGAACACAACGCTGCTCACGCCGGCGGCCTTTGCCTTGGCGGCGATCGCTTTGCCCACTTCCTGTGCCTGGGCGACACCGTTGCCCTTGCTATTCAGGTCGACGGTCGAGGCGGCGGCGAGAGTGTGGCTCGCGCCGTCGTCGATGAGCTGGGCGTAGAGGTGGTTCAGGCTGCGGAACACCGCCAGTCGCGGCCGCTGCGACGTCCCGGTGACGTGCACGCGCACGCGTCGGTGGCGCCTGGCTCGGTTCTCTTTGCGATCGTGTCGCTTGATCATGCCGTTGCCTTGGCCCCCTTCCCTGCCTTGCCCGGCTTGCGGCGGATCTTCTCGCCCCGGTACATGACGCCCTTCCCCTTGTAGGGCTCGGGCGGCCGGAGCGCCCGGATGTCGGCCGCCACCTGGCCCACGTCCTCGATCGAGATCCCGTTGACCGAGAACTTGGTCGGGTCCTGGACCTCGATCGAGATCCCCTCCGGCGGCTTGAAGCGGATGGGATGCGAGTAGCCCAGGTTCAGGACGAGCTCCTCGCCCTGCTTGGCGACGCGGTAGCCGACGCCCACCAGCTCGAGGTTCTTGGTGAAGCCCTTCTCGACCCCTTCGACCATGTTGGCGACCAGGCTGCGGACGAGACCGTGCAGCGCGCGATGCCGGAAGTCGTCCGACGGCCGCTCGAACACGAGCTCTCCATCCGACTGCTTCACCGTGATGTCAGCCGGCAGGGTGCGCTCGAGCCGGCCCTTCGGCCCTTCCACCGCGACATGCCCCGGTGCCACCGTGACCTTCACGTTGCTCGGCACCTGGATCGGCAGCTTTCCGATTCGTGACAACTCTGTTCGTCTATCTCCTACCAGACATAAGCGAGGACTTCCCCGCCCACGCCCTTGCGAAGGGCCTGCCTTCCGCTCATTACTCCGTCGGCGGTGCTCAAGATGGCGATGCCGAGACCGCCGAGAACTCTCGGGATCTCGGTCTTGCGCGCGTAGACGCGCAGTCCGGGGCGGCTGATCCTCTTCACGCCCGAGATCACTCGCGTGCGGTCCGGGCGGGACTTGAAGATGATACGCAGGGTCTGCGTGGGCCCGTCGGCCTCGACGTCGTAGCCGGCGATGTAGCCCTCGTCCTTGAGGACGCGCGCGATCTCCAGCTTCAGCCGGGACGCCGGCACCTTCACCTCGGGATGTCGTGCCGCATTGGAGTTGCGGATCCGCGTCAGCATGTCGGCGATCGGGTCGGTCACTATCCCGGGAGCTCGCTTCGCGGCCTTGCCACCCGCCTTGTTGGTCGATTTCGCGACTGCAGTTGCCATCATCGTCACCAGCTCGACTTCGTCACGCCGGGGATGCGTCCCTCGGCGGCCATCTCGCGGAAGCAGATGCGGCACATGCCGAACTTGCGCAGGTAAGCGCGCGACCGCCCGCAGATGCGGCAGCGGTTGTGAAAACGCACTGTGAACTTCGGGTGCGCAAGGTCTCGCTTCCAGCGCTCGATCGATGATTTCTTGGCCAAACTCTCTTTCTCCCTACCTCTTCCTGAACGGCATGCCCAGCCGTGTCAGCAAACTCCGCGCCTCGTCGTCAGTCTTGGCGGTGGTGATGATCGACACCTCGAGCCCGCGAAGCTTGTCGATCTTGTCGTAGTCGATCTCCGGAAACACCACCTGCTCGCGCAGGCCCAGCGAGTAGTTGCCGCGGCCGTCAAACGCGTCCGGGGTCACGCCACGGAAGTCGCGGATGCGCGGCAGAGCGATGTTCAGCAGCTTGTCCAGGAAGTACCACATGCGGCGGCCGCGAAGGGTGGTCTTGATGCCGACCGTCTGGCCCGCACGCAGCTTGAACGCCGCAACGGACTTCTTGGCCTTGATCAGCTGCGGCTTCTGGCCCGTGATCGTCTGGACGTCGCCCACCGCGGCGTCGAGCGCCTTGTCGTTGTCCTTGGCCTCTCCGATGCCGATGTTGACGACGATCTTGTCCAGCCGCGGCACCTCCATCACGTTCCCGTAGTCGAACTCCTTGGTCATCTGCTGCATGACCGTGTCGCGGTATGTCTTGAGCATCCGGGGCGGCTGGTCCGACCTGGTGCCGGGCGCCTTCGGAGCCTGTTCCTTCTTGGGCGCCTGCTGCTTGGCTTTCGCCATCATTGGGCCTCCGTCTTGCGGACGCGCTCGTAGGGCTCGCCGCAGTGCCGGCAGACCAGGACGCGCGCGCCGGATTCGAGGACGGTGTGCTTGGTCCGCGTCGGCCGGCCACAGTGCGGGCAGACGAGCATCACGTTCGAGTAGTCGAGTGCCGCCTCGAAGTCGACGATGCCACCCTGCGCGACCTGCACGCCACCGCGGCGCTGCCCGGCCTTCGTGTGGCGCTTCAGGATGTTGACGCCTTTGACCACGATCTTGTGCTGGTCCGGGATGGTGCGGAGCACCTCGCCCTGCTTGCCCTTGTCCTTGCCGGCGATCACGATCACGGGATCGCCGGGCGCAAGGTCGAGCCAGCGGCGCTTGGGCTGCGGTTTGTTGCGAAGCACGGTGTCAGAGAACCTCCGGGGCTAGCGAGATGATCTTCATGAAGTTGCGCTCGCGCAGCTCGCGGGCGACCGGACCGAAGATACGAGTCCCGCGCGGGTTGTTGGCCTGGGCGAGCAGGACGGCGGCGTTCTCGTCGAAGCGGATCAGCGAGCCGTCGGGCCGCTTGTACTCCTTGTTCACCCGCACCACCACGGCCTTGACCACCTCGCCCTTCTTGACCTGGCCGCCAGGCTGCGCGGACTTGACCGTGGCCGTGATGATGTCGCCGACGTAGGCGTACTTGCGGTAGTGGCCGCCGGCCACGCGGATGACCAGGAGCTCCTTCGCCCCCGAGTTGTCCGCGACCTTCAGACGAGTCTCTTGCTGAACCACGTTCGAATTACTTCGCCTTTTCCACGATCTCGAGCACGCGCCAGCGCTTCTCCTTGGAGAGCGGGCGCGTCTCGGTGATGCGGACCAGGTCGCCCACGCCGCACTCGTTCTTCTCGTCGTGAACCTTGAACCGGCTGCGCTGCTGCACCGTCTTCCGGTACAGGCGGTGTGCCTTCGACGAACCGACCTGCACGATGACGGTCTTGTTCATCTTGTCCGCGATCACGGTACCGAGCCGGACCTTGCGGCGGCCGCGCGCGGGGGCCTGCTGCGTGGCGGCTTCGCTCATTCAGCGTCCTCCTTCTTGCGGCCGCGCCCACGCTTGGGCTTGGGTGCCTCTTCCTCGACCTCGGGCTCGTCCCCACTTGACGCGCTCGGCGCGTCGACCTCCGCGGCGAGCGGTGAGGTGAAATCCGGCTCCGCCGCGGGGGCAATCCCGAAGTCACGTTCGCGAATCACGGTCATGATCCGGGCGATGTCGTGGCGGACCTTGGAGATCTGGGTCGAGTTCTCCAACTGGCCGACCGCGTGCTTGAAGCGCAGCTCGTACAGCTCGCGCCGAGCCGTACGCAGGCGCATGCCGAGCTCGTCCGCTTCGAGGACGCGCAGCTCGTCGACCTTCATCTGGAGCCTCCACCGTCAGCCGCCGAGACGAACCGCGTCTTCATCGGCAGCTTGGACGCGGCGAGCTTCATCGCTTCCTTCGCGACCTCCGGGGTCACGCCGCCCATCTCGAACAGAACGCGTCCGGGCTTGATCACGGCGACCCATCCTTCGGGGTTGCCCTTGCCCGAGCCCATGCGCGTCTCGGCCGGCTTCTTGGTGATCGACTTGTCGGGGAACACCCGGATCCAGATCTGACCGCCGCGCTTGACGTGGCGGGTCATGGCGCGCCGTGCCGCCTCGATCTGGCGGTTCGACATCCACGCGGCCTCCATCGCCTGCAGGCCGAAGTCGCCGAACGCGACGGTGGCGCCGCGTGTGGCGATGCCCTGGCGGCGGCCGCGGTGCATCTTGCGGTACTTGACTCGCTTCGGGATCAACATCAGGCGTCCGCCTTCTTGGTTCGAGGCGCCGCTTTCTTGGCCGGCGCCTTGGCTGCCGGCGCGTTAGCCTCCGTCTTGGCCTTGGGTGGAGCCTTGGCTCTCGTGGCGGCCGGCCGGGCCTTGGGCTCGGCGGCCTTCGGAGCGGCGGTCGTTCTGGGCCGGCGCGGCGCCCGGGCGGGCTCGGCGACCGGCTCGGCAACGGGTTGGGAAGTGACAGCCTGAGCGACCGGGGCTTCGACTACCTCGGGCGGCGCGGGGACGGGCTCCGGCGGGTTCGGCACCGGGGCCTCCTCGGGTAGGGGCAGCACTCGGCGCTGCACAGGCGAGATCTGGTCCTTGTAGATCCAGACCTTGCACCCGATGGATCCGAACGTGGTCTTCGCGGTGGCGCGGCCGAAGTCGATGTCTGCGCGCAGCGTGTGCAGCGGTACGCGACCCTCACGGTCCCACTCCCGCCGCGCCATCTCGGCTCCTCGCAAGCGTCCGCCGCAGTAGATGCGGACGCCCTTGGCGCCGGCGCGCATGGTGCGCAGGATCGACTGTTTCATCGCTCGCTTGTAGGAGATGCGCCGCTCGATCTGGGAGGCGATGTTCTCGGCCACAAGCTGGGCGTCAAGCTCAGGCTGCTTGATCTCCTGGATGGAGATGCGGACCCGGTTGCCGAACTTCTTCTCGAGGTCCTCGCGCAATTGGTCCACGGACGATCCGCCCTTGCCGATGACGATGCCCGGCTTGGCGGTGTGGATGGTCACGGTCAGCTGGGCGTTGGACGAGCGCTCGGTCTCGATCTTGGCGATGCCGGCATTGCGCAGGCGCGCCAGGATCACACGCCGCATCTCGAGGTCCTCGTGCAGCATCTTCGTGTAGTCCTTGGGGTTGGCGAACCAGTTCGCCTCCCAGGGACGGAAGACGCCCAGACGAAACGCGTTCGGATTGACCTTATGACCCAATGTTTCTCAGCGCTCCTCGGGGCGGTCTTCGACGACCGCCGTGATGTGACATGTCCTGTGGAAGTACTCGTGCGCCATGCTGCGACTGACCGGACGGCGGCGCTTGAATGTCGGACCTTCGTCGATCAGCAGCTGCTTGAGCACGAGGTCGTCGCGGTTCAGGTTGAAGTTGTGCTCGGCGTTGGCGGCAGCGGACTTGATCGCCTTGGCCACGTCCCGGGCGGCGTGCTTGGGCGAGAACTCCAGGTAGGCGAGGGCGTCCGACACCTTCATCCCCTGGACGGAGTCGGCCACCAGGCGCGCCTTGCGAGGCGCCCGGCGAACGAACTTCTGGACCGCTGAGACTTCCATCGTTGCCACTATTTCTCTACTTGCCTACTTGACCGTCGTCGTCTTTTCGGTATGCGTGCCGTGGCCGCGGAAGTGGCGCGTCGGCGCGAACTCACCCAGCCGGTGGCCGACCATGTTCTCGCTGATGAAGACGGGCACGTGCTTGCGGCCGTCGTGCACCGCGATGGTGTGCCCGACCATGTCGGGGTAGATCACCGACGCGCGCGCCCAGGTGCGGATCACCTTCTTGTCGCGCGTCTGGTTCATCTTCTCGACCTTGGCGCGGAGCGACGGGCTGATGAACGGACCCTTCTTCGTGGAGCGTGACATCTACTTTTTGCGTCCTTTCTTTTCGCGGCGGCGGATGATGAGCTTGCTCGAGGCCTTGCTCCGCTTGCGGGTGCGGTAACCGAGGGCGGGCTTGCCCCAGGGGGTCTTGGGGTTGCCACCCGGTCCGGTCTTGCCCTCACCACCGCCATGCGGATGGTCGCGGGGGTTCATCGTCGAACCGCGGACCTCGGGGCGCTGGCCCAGCCAGCGGCCGCGGCCGGCCTTGCCGCCCGACTCGTTCTCGTGCTCGATGTTACCGACCTGCCCGATGGTCGCCTGGCAGCGGATGTGGACGCGCCGCAGCTCGCCGCTCGGCATGCGGATGACGGCGTAGTCGCCCTCTTTGGCGAGCAGCTGGGCGCTGGCTCCGGCGGACCTGACGAGCTGGCCGCCGCGACCGAGCGTGAGCTCGATGTTGTGCACGGTCGAGCCGACCGGGATGTTCAACAGCGGGATCGCGTTGCCGATGCGCACCGGCGCTTCGGGCCCGCTCTCGATGGGGTCGCCGACCTTGAGGCCCAGCGGGGCCAGGATGTAGCGCTTCTCTCCGTCCTTGTAGTGGATGAGCGCGATGCGGGCGCTTCGGTTGGGGTCGTACTCGATGGTCGCCACCCTGCCCGGGACACCGTGCTTGTCGCGCCTGAAGTCGATCTTTCGATACAGCTTTCGATACCCGCCGCCCTGGTGGCGCGTCGTGATCCCCTGGTTGTTGCGGCCGGCGTGCGTCGGCAGCGACTCCAGGAGCGTCTTCTCGGGCCTGGCCGCCGTGATCTCGTCGAAGCCGGAGATCGTCATGAAGCGGCGGCCGGGGCTGGTGGGCTTGAACTTTCTAACCGGCATCAGACTGAACCGAATAGTCCTTCGATCTTCTGGCCTTCGCCCAGGGTGACGATCGCCTTCTTCCAGTCGGTCGTCCGCCCGACCGCCCCCGTGCCGACGCGGCGGAAGCTGCGGCGCTTCTTGCCGCGCATGGTCACGGTGTTGATCCGCTTGACCTCGATGCTCTGCGACTCGTACTGCTCTTCGAGGGCCTTCTTGATCTCGGTCTTCGACGCGGTCGCCAGCACCTTGAACGTGTACCGGCCCTGCGAGTAGAGCTGGTAGGTGCGCTCGGTGATGACCGGGCCGATCACGATCTCGGAGGCCGCCCTCGTCGCCATCAGGCGGTCTCCTTCTGCCGCGCGCTGAAGTTCTCCGCGAGGAGCTCGATCGCGTCTTTCGACAGCAGCAGGTAGGTGTGCGAGAAGAGGTCGCGCACGTTGAGGTTGCGCGCGAGCACGATCTTCGCGCCCGCCAGGTTCTCGAACGAGCGGCTCACGGTGAAATTCGGGGCCGGCAGCACCACCAGCGCAGTGCTGTCGAACCCGATCGCCTCCAGGAGCTCGGCGGCCTGGCTGGTCTTGGGCTCGTCGAAGACGAAGCTCTCGATCACTCTGACCTGGCCGTCGATCGCCTTCTGGCTGAGGGCCGAACGCAGAGCGAGCCGGCGCATCTGTCGCGGCATTCGCCGCGAGTAGTCGCGCGGCTTGGGGCCGAACACCGCCGCGCCGCCTTTCATGCTCGGCTCCCGCGTCGAGCCGTGGCGCGCCCGGCCGGTGCCCTTCTGGCGGTAGGGCTTGGCGCCGCCGCCACGCACGGTCGCCCGCGTCTTGGTGCTCGCCGTGCCCTGGCGGGCGTTGGCCAGCTGGCGGACGTAGGCCTGGTGCATCACCGGGACGTTCGGCGTCTCGGCGAAGATCGCCTTCGGCAGCTCGACCTCGCCGTTGCGCTCGCCCAGGGCGTCGAAGTACGGCACCTGCAGAGGATTCCTCTCCTCGGCCGCGGCCCTGGTCTTCCTGGTTCGTGTCCCGGTCGCCGCCATCAGACCTTCCTCGGGTTCGGCTTGCCGGCCGGACCCTTGGTCTTGACCTTCTTGGTCGACTGCCGCACCAGGACGAGCGCGCCCTTCGCGCCGGGCACGCCGCCCCTGACCATCAGCAGGTTCCGCTCGGGGTCAACTCGGACGACTTTGTAGGCGCGGGCCGTGGTTCGCTCGTTGCCCATCTGGCCCGACATGCGGACGCCCTTGAACACCCGCGCCGCGTCGGTCGCGCCGATGGCGCCCGGCTGGCGGACGTTCATGGAGCCGTGCGACTCCGGGCCGCGGCTGAACTTGTGGCGCTTGATCAGGCCCTGGAAACCCTTGCCCTTGCTGGTCGCGGTGACGTCGACGAGCTCGCCGGCGGCGAACAGGTCGGCCTTCAGCTCCTGACCGGCCTCGAGGCCGTCGTAGTTCCGGATCTCGACCACGTGGCGGTGCGGCTCGAGGTTCGCCTTCTTGAACTCGCCGAGCTGGGGGCCGTTGAGCTTGCCTTCCTTCGCCGGTTCGAACGCGATGCGGACGGCGCTGTAGCCGTCCTTCTCCGCGGTGCGTAGGCCCAGGACCTTGCAGGGCCCGGCCTCGAGCACGGTCACCGCCGAGATGGTTCCGTCCGGGTTGAAGAGCTGGGTCATGCCCAGCTTGCGGGCGAGCAACCCTTTCATCAGCTCTTGATCTCGATGCTCACGCCGGCCGGCAAGGAGAGTCGCATCAGCGCGTCCACGACGCGCGGGTTGGGGTCGAGGATGTCGACGATGCGCTTGTGAGTGCGCATCTCGAACTGCTCGCGCGAGTCCTTGTCGATGAACGGCGAGCGGATGACGGTCAACTTGGAGATCTCGGTGGGAAGCGGGATCGGGCCGGCAGTGCGCGCGTTCGTCCGGCGGGCGGTGTCCACGATCTTGTCCGCTGCCTGGTCCAGGACGCGATGGTCGTAAGCCTTGAGCCGGATCCGGATCTTCTGCGCCACTGCTGGTCCTCTTCCCTATTCCTTATCTATGCGCCTACTTGACGACCTCGGTGACCACGCCGGCGCCGACGGTCTTGCCGCCTTCGCGGATGGCGAACCGGAGCCCCTGCTCCATGCCGATCGGCTCACCCAGGGTGATGTCCATGACGACGTTGTCGCCGGGCATCGTCATCTCGACGCCCTCCGGCAGCTTGACCTCGCCGGTGACGTCGGTGGTCCGCATGTAGAACTGCGGGCGATAGCCGGTGAGGAACGGCGTGTGCCGGCCGCCCTCCTCCTTGCTCAGGACGTAGACCTGGGCCTTGAACTGGGTGTGAGGCGTAATGCTGCCCGGCTTGGCCAGCACCTGGCCGCGGACCACGTCCTCGCGCTTGACGCCGCGGAGGAGCGTGCCCACGTTGTCACCTGCCTGGCACTCGTCCATGTCCTTGTGGAACATCTCGATGCCGGTGACCACCGTCTTCGAGCTCTGCGGCTTGATGCCGACGATCTCGATCTCCTCGTTCCTCTTGAGCTTGCCACGCTCGACACGACCGGTGGTCACGGTGCCGCGACCCTCGATCGTGAACACGTCTTCGATCGGCATCAGGAACGGCTTGTCGACCGGTCGCTCGGGCTCGGGGATGTAGGTGTCGACGGCGTTCATCAGCTCGAGGATCTTCGGCGTCCACTCGGGGTCACCTTCGAGCGCCTTGAGCGCCGAGATGCGCACGATGGGGATGTCGTCGCCCGGGAACTCGTAGCGGTTCAGCAGCTCGCGCAGGTCGAGCTCGACGAGCTCGATGAACTCCTTGTCGTCGACCATGTCGCACTTGTTGAGCGCGACCACCAGGTACGGCACGTTCACCTGGCGGGCCAGGATGATGTGCTCGCGGGTCTGCGGCATGGCGCCGTCGTTGGCGGCCACGACGAGGATGGCGCCGTCCATCTGGGCCGCGCCGGTAATCATGTTCTTGATGTAGTCCTGGTGCCCGGGGCAGTCGACGTGCGCGTAGTGGCGCTTCTCGGTCTCGTACTCGACGTGGGTGATCGAGATCGTGATGCCGCGAGCCTTCTCCTCGGGGGCCTTGTCGATGCGGTCAAACGGTGTGAACTCGGCCAGGCCCTTCTCGGCCAGCACCTTCGTGATGGCAGCCGTCAGCGTCGTCTTGCCATGATCGATGTGACCGATGGTCCCGACGTTCAGGTGAGGCTTGGTCCGCTCGAACTTCTTCTTCGCCACTGTCTCCTCCTAACTTCTCGCCGTTGTGCGGCGGCCCACAGCCTCCGCCAGGTTTCCGGGCATCTCTGCGTAATGACCGAACTCCATCGAATAGGTCGCGCGCCCTGAGGTCATCGACCGCAGGTCGGTGGCGTAACCGAACATCTCGGCCAGGGGCACGTTGGCCTTCACGTTCTGCGACGTGCCGCGGCCTTCCATACCGAGGATATGACCGCGCCGCGACGCAAGGTCGCCCATGACATCGCCGAGGTACTCCTCGGGCATCACGACGTCGACCTTCATGATCGGCTCGAGCAGGTACGGCTGAGCCTTGTGCATGCCGTCTTTGACCGCCATCGAGCCGGCGACCTGGAAGGCCATCTCGCTCGAGTCGACCGGGTGGTAAGACCCGTCGACGAGCGTGACCACGATGTCGACGACGGGGTAGCCCGCGGCGACGCCGGACTGCAGCGCCTCACGGATTCCCTTCTCGATGGCGGGGATGTACTCCCGAGGGATGCGTCCCTGGGTGATCTTGTCTTGGAAGACGAAACCGGTTCCGCGCTCGCCTGGCTTGACCACGACCTCGGCGTGGCCGTACTGGCCCTTGCCGCCGGTCTGGCGCACGAAACGCCCGACGCCCTTGGCCTCGCGCTTGATCGCCTCCTTGTAGGCGACCTGCGGCTTGCCCTGGTTGGCGTCGACGCGAAACTCGCGCAGCAGGCGGTCGATGATGATCTCCAGGTGGAGCTCACCCATGCCCTCGATGATGGTCTGGCCCGTTTCGTCGTCGGTGTGCACCTTGAAGGTGGGGTCCTCTTCGGAGAGTCGCTGCAGGGCCATGCCCAGCTTTTCCTGGTCGGCCTTGGTCTTCGGCTCGATCGCGACCGAGATCACGGGCTCGGGGAACGTGATCGACTCGAGCAGGATCGGGTGCGCCTCGTCGCAGAGCGTGTCGCCGGTCGTCGTCGACTTGAGGCCGACGGCGGCCGCGATGTCGCCGGTCCAGACCTCGTCCACGTCCTCGCGCCGGATCGCGTGCATGCGCAGGATGCGGCCGATCCGCTCCCGCTTGCCGGTGGAAGCGTTCATGACCGAGGAGCCTGACTTCAGGCGGCCTGAGTAGACCCGGAAGAAGGTCAGCTTGCCGACCCCCTGGGGGTCCATCTGGATCTTGAAGGCAAGAGCCGCAAACGGCTCGTTGTCGTCGTGCTCGCGAACGACCAGGCCGCCGGTCTTCGGGTCCTTGCCTTCCACCGCCGGGACGTCGGCCGGGGAGGGAAGGTAGTCGACGACCGCGTCGAGGATCGGCTGCACGCCGCGGTTGCGCAGCGCCGCGCCGCAGAGGACAGGGACGAGCACGCCCGCGACGGTGCCGCGGCGCAGCCCGGCCTTGATCTCGTCCTCGGTGATGTCCTGCTCCTCGAGGTACTTGTGCATGATGCCGTCGTCGAAGTCGGCGACGGCCTCGATCAGGTCGTGGCGGTACTTGCTGACCTGGTCCTGCATGCCGGCCGGGATCTCCAGCGACTCGGTGCTCTTGGTGCCCAGGTCGTCGGTGTAGACCACCGCCTCCTTGCTGAGCAGGTCGATGTAGCCCTGGAAGCTCGACTCCGAGCCGATGGGCAGCTGGATCGGCACGGCGCGCGCGCCCAGGCGCGAGCGGATCGAGCTCAGCGAGCCGTAGAAGTCCGCGCCGATGCGGTCCATCTTGTTGATGAAGGCGATCCGGGGCACGCCGTAGCGGTCGGCCTGCCGCCAGACCGTCTCGGACTGCGGCTCCACGCCGGCCACGGCGTCGAACACCGCGACCGCGCCGTCGAGCACACGCAGGCTGCGCTCGACCTCGACCGTGAAGTCCACGTGTCCGGGTGTGTCTATGATGTTGATCGCGTGGTCGCGCCAGTTGGCGGTCGTCGCCGCCGACGTGATCGTGATCCCGCGCTCCTTCTCCTGGACCATCCAGTCCATGGTCGCGGCGCCCTCGTGGACCTCGCCCATCTTGTGGATGCGGCCCGCGTAGAAGAGGATCCGCTCGGTTGTGGTCGTCTTGCCCGCGTCGATGTGCGCCATGATCCCGATGTTTCGGACTTTCTCGATCGCGGTCGGACGCTCCTGCATCTTGAGTGCCACGTTCATCTCTCGTCAGTACCTGAAATGGCTGAAAGCCTTGTTGCTTTCGGCCATCCGGTGGGTTTCCTCTTTGCGCTTCACCGCCCCGCCGGTGTTCTGCGCAGCATCCAGAATCTCGAAGGCGAGCTTCTCGGACATACTTTTCCCACCGCGCTGCCTCGCGAAACGCACGATCCACCTGCGGGCAAGCGCCAGCCGGCGCTCCGGGCGGATCTCGATCGGCACCTGGTAGGTGGCGCCGCCGACGCGCCGGGGCTTGACCTCGAGCAGGGGCGTGGCGTTGCGGAGCGCGAGGTCGAAGACCTCGAGCGGCTCCTTCTTCGCCTGCTTGCTCGCGCGCGCGAGCGCGTCATAGACGACCTTCTCGGCGGTCGAGCGCTTACCCCGGTTCATGACCACGTTGACGAACTTGGCGATCGCCTCCGACTGGTACACCGGGTCGGGCGCGACGACACGCTTGACGGGACGGCTTCGGCGAGGCATCAGGCCGCCGCCTTGCCCTTTTCCCGCTTCGCCCCGTACTTGGACCGAGCCTTCTTGCGGTTCTTGGTGCCCGCGGTGTCGAGCGTGCCGCGGATGATGTGGTAGCGGACGCCGGGCAGGTCCTTGACCCGGCCGCCGCGGATGAGCACGACGGAGTGCTCCTGCAGGTTGTGGCCGATGCCGGGGATGTAGGCGGTGACCTCGATGCCGGTGGTCAGCCGGACGCGGGCCACCTTGCGGAGGGCCGAGTTCGGCTTCTTGGGGGTCTGGGTGTAGACGCGCACACATACGCCACGCCGCTGCGGCGAGCCGCGCAGCGCCGGCGCCTTAGACTTCGCTCGGGCCGCCTTGCGCCCAAGGCGGACCAACTGCTGGATGGTTGGCAAACGTTTCTCCGAATAGCGGTTTCAACCCCGCGCGGCATTAGCCGATTGGGCGACAAGCGATGAGTATACCCAAATCCCACTACTTCGAAGCTCGGCCGGCCGTCGCCTCGAGGCGCCGCACCGTGCGCCTCCGGCTGGGCGACCTGGACCTGGAGCTGCAGGCGGACAGGGGCGTTTTCGGCTCGAAAGGAATCGACGCCGGGACCATGGTCCTGCTCCGGGAGGCGCCGCCGCCGCCCGAGTCGGGCGACGTCCTCGACCTGGGCTGCGGCTACGGCCCGATCGCCATCGCCCTGGCCCGTAAAGCGCCAAACGCCCGAGTGTGGGCGGTCGACGTCAACGAGCGAGCCCTGGAGCTGACCCAGGCCAACGCCACCGTGGCCCAGACGCCGAACGTCTCCGCCCTGGCGCCCGAGCAGGTGCCGGACGGGCTCGAGTTCGAGGCCATCTACTCCAACCCGCCGGTCAGGGTGGGCAAGGCGCCGCTGCACGAGCTGCTCTTGCGGTGGCTGCCCCGGCTCAAGGCGGGCGGTGCGGCCTACCTGGTCGTCCAGCGGAACCTGGGCTCGGACTCCCTGGCGAAGTGGCTGTCAGAGCAGGGCTTCACGGTCGAGCGCCTGAAGTCGAAGAAGGGCTACCGCGTCCTCGAAGTGAAGCGCGCGCCCTGACTCCAAGTGGAGCTGAAGCCCGGATTCATTCCGGGCGTCCCCAGATGGGCCAGTTCAGGGCTCCAGGCGGCCCATGTGGAATTGGGGGGCTCGTGGGGGGATCCTGATCCCCCCACGCTCACTCCAAGTGGAGCTGAAGCCCGGATTCATTCCGGGCGTCCCCAGATGGGCCAGTTCAGGCTCCAGGCGGCCCATGTGGAATTGGGGGGCTCGTGGGGGGATCCTGATCCCCCCACGCTTTAGAACTGCCCCGCGAAGTGGCAGGCCGCGACCTGGTCCTCCGCGCCGTGGGCCACGAGCAGCGGCTCCTCCTCGCTGCAGATGCCGGGCACCCGCGCGATCGGGCATCGAGGGTGGAACCGGCACCCGGACGGCGGGTTGACGGGGGAGGGGATCTCCCCCTTCAGGCTGATCGGGGCTCGACCCCTCTCGGCTATCGGGTCGGGGACCGGGATCGAGGAAAGCAGGGCCTTGGTGTAGGGGTGCTGCGGCTTGTCGTAGATGTCGTTCCTGTCCGCGGTCTCCACCACCTTGCCCAGGTACATGACGGCGATCCGGTCGGACAGGTGGCGGACGACCGCGAGGTCGTGGGCGATGAACAGATAGGTGAGGTTGAACTCCTTCTGGAGGTCCTGGAGCAGGTTGATGATCTGCGCGGCGATGGACACGTCGAGGGCCGACACCGGTTCGTCGCACACGATGAAGGACGGATTGACGGCCAGGGCGCGCGCGATCCCGATGCGCTGGCGCTGGCCGCCCGAAAACTCGTGCGGGTAGCGGTTCGTGAAGTTCGGGTTCAGGCCGACCAGCCGCAGCAGCTCCTGCACGCGGCGCCGGCGCTCCCGGATGGTCCCGATCCCGAAGTTGTCCAGGGGCTCCTGGAGGATGTCGCCGACGGTCATCCGCGGGTCGAGAGAGGCGAACGGGTCCTGGAAGATCATCTGCATCCTCCGTCGCACCCGGCGAAGCTTGCCGCCGCGCAGGCTGGTGATCTCGTGACCGTCGAAGTTGATCGAGCCGCCCGTGACCGGCAGCAGGCCGGTCACCAGCCTGGCCAGGGTGGACTTGCCGCAGCCCGACTCACCGACCAGCCCGAGGGTCTCCCCACGCCGGATCTCGAGGTCGACACCGTCCACCGCGCGCACGGCGAGGCCGGAGAAGCCGCCCACCGGGAAATGCTTGTACACGCCGCCGATCCGGACCAGGACGGGGTCGAGCTCGAGGGCGGTCAGCGGCGCCCGCTCAGCCACCACCCACCTCCGCCGCCGGCGCCTCTTTCAGCTTCTCGGCCGCCTCTCTCGAGAGTGCGCTCTGCTTGGCGGCCTCGACGCTTTCCTCCCTGGCGTTGCGCATGAGGACCCAGCAGCGGGCGACCTGGCCGGCCGCCACCTCCTCGAGTCGGGGCTCGGGGTCGACCCGGCACTTGTCGATCACGAATGGGCAGCGGGGGTGGAACTTGCAGCCCGGCGGCGGCTGCGTCAGATCGGGCGGCATGCCCCTGATGGAAACGAGCCGGTCCTTGCGCGCCTCGTCGACACGCGGCACCGAGCGCAGCAGCGACCACGTGTAAGGGTGCTGGGGGCTGTTGAAGATCTGCTCGACCGGGCCCTCCTCGACGATCCGGCCCGCGTACATGACGATGATGCGCTGGCACAGGCTGGCCACCAGCGCCATGTTGTGCGTGATGAGCATCATGGCGGCCCCCAGCTCGCGGTTCAGCTGCTTCATGAGCTGGATGATCTCGGCCTGGACGGTGACGTCGAGCGCGGTCGTCGGCTCGTCGGCGATCAACAGGTCGGGCTCGTTGGAGAGGCCCATCGCGATCATGGCGCGCTGGCGCATGCCGCCCGAGAACTGGTGGGGGTAGTCCTTCACCCTGGATTCCGCGGCAGGCACCCGGACCCGCTTCAACAGCTCGATCACCCGCGGCCGGGCGACGGTTTCTGTGAAGCGCTCGTGCGCGGTCATCGCCTCTTCGATCTGGCTGCCGATCCTGGTCACCGGGTTCAGGGACGTCATCGGGTCCTGGAAGATCATCGCCACGTCGTTGCCGCGGAAGTCGCGGATCTCCTCGTCCGTCATCTTGGTGACGTCCCGGCCGCGAAAGAGGATCCTGCCGGAGGTGATCCTTCCCGGGTCGGGGATCAGGCGCAGGATCGACAGCGCCGTGATCGTCTTGCCGCAACCTGACTCGCCGACGACGCCGAGAGTCTCGCCGGCGTCGACGTGGAAGGTCACGCCGTCAACGGCGCGGACGACACCTCGAGACGTGAAGAACTGGGTGTGCAGGTCCTCGACCTGGAGCAGCGTTTGTGCCAACTAGCGGCGCATGCGGGGGTCGAGGGCGTCGCGCAGGCCGTCCCCGATGAAGGTGAACGACAGCAGCGTGAATCCAATCGCCAGCGCCGGGAAGACCACGGCCGTCGGGTTGGCGTAGATCGCCTCGTAACCGTCGTACACCATCTGGCCCCAGGTCGGCTGCGGCGGCCGGATGCCGACGCCCAGGAAGCTCAGCACCGCCTCGAGGAAGATCGCCTGAGGGATGCCAAAGGTCAGCGTGACGATGATCGGGCCGAGCGAGTTCGGGAGCAGGTGCTTGAGGATCAGCTTGACCGGCGTTGACCCAGAGGATCGAGCCGCCTCGATGTATTCCTTCTCCTTGATCGACAGTACCTGGCCGCGGACCAACCGCGCGAGGTTCACCCAGTTGACCAGGGCGATGGCGCCGAAGATCGGTATCAGCTGGATGAACCAGGGACCGTCCAGGTGCCAGACAGAGACGACGACAAGCACGAAGAGCAGGTCCGGGAACGCGTACCAGATGTCGGTGAAGCGCATCAGCAGGTTGTCGACCCGGCCGCCGAAGTAGCCGGCCGTCAGCCCGATGGTCAGGCCGATCGGGAAGATGATGCCCTGGACGAGCAACCCGACGGTCAGCGAGACTGCGCTCCCGATCATGAGGCGGCTGAGGGTGTCACGCCCGAGGATGTCGGTCCCGAGCGCGAAGCCGTTGACGCCCGGCGCTGTCTGGATGCTGTCGACGTGCTGCGTGAATGGGTTCTTCAGGATGCCGAGGTTGACGAGGAGCGGCGAGGCCACGGCGACCACGATCAGGAAGAGGACGAGGCCGGCGCCGAACACAGCGAGACGGTTCCGGCGGAAGCGGACCCATGCGTCCTGCCACAGTCCGACCTGCTCCTCCGCGACCTCCCAATCCCTGACCGCCTGCTCGACTGTCGCGACCGCCATCAGGAGAGCCTCACGCGGGGATCGATGAAGACATAGAGGACGTCGACGACCAGGTTGGCGACCGCGATCACCACTGAGAACAGGACCGTGGTGCCCAGGATCATGGGGTAGTCACGCGAGGTGACCGCCACCACGAAAGCGCGGCCGATGCCGGGGATCGTGAACACGGTCTCCACGATCACCGACCCGGTAACCAGGAAAGCGAACGTCGGGCCCAGGGTCGTCACCACTGGAATCAGCGAGTTCTTCAACACGTGGCGGATGACGACCAGGCGCTCGGGAAGGCCTTTGGCCCAGGCCGTCCGGATGTAGTCCTGACGGATCGTCTCCAGCGTGCTCGCCCGCGTCAGGCGCGCCGTGTACGCGATGGGCAGGAGCGCGAGCGTGACGGCGGGCATGATCAGGTGGTCGTCCACGCCCCAACCGCCGGCGGGCAGGAAGAAATCCCCGCCCGTCCATTTGTACATGAGGACGGAGAAGAAGACCACCATCAGGGCGCCGATCACGAAGTTGGGAAATGATGCGGCGAACGTGGCGAAGCCCATCGTGGCGTAGTCGACCCGGGTGTTCTGGCGCAGCGCGGCCAGGATGCCGAGCCCGACGCCGACGGGCACGATGAGCAGGAAGGCGAGGACGCCGATGGTCGCGGTGTACGGCCAGCCTCCTCCGATCAGCTCGACCACGGTCTTGCCCTGGTACTGGTACGAGAGCCCGAAGTCGAAGTGGAGGACGTTCCAGATGTACAGAAAGAACTGCTCGAAGACCGGCTTGTTGAGGCCGTATTTCTCGTTGAGGTTTCGAATCACGACATCCGAGAGCTGGCGGCCGCCGGCCTTGTCCCATGGGCTTCCCTGCGCGCTGTGCATGAGGACGAACGTGATGACGATGACGAAGAAGACGACCGGGATCATCCACAGGACCCGGCGGACCACGTAGAAAGCCAGGCTTCCGGCACGGCTCTCGGTCAGTCGAGTAAGGCCCACCGGGAGCAGGGCGCCCCGCTTGGGGCGCCCTGCGATTACTGCCAAGTCACACCTTTAGTGCTGGGTGATGTAAGCGTCGTGCCAGAAGAAGTTCCCTGGCAGGCTCTGGTCGTCACCGGCGGTGATCGTAAGCCCAGCGACGTAGGGCTTGATCAGGTTGTACTCGTAGTCCTGGAAGAGGAAGGCGACAACAGCCTCGTTGATCAGCTGGTCCTGCGCGGTCTTGTAGTCGGCGTTGCGCTGGTTCTGGTCGAGCTCGGTGTCAGCCTTCTGAACCAACTCGTCGTAGCCCTTCAGGCCGCCGGCCTTCTGGACGCAGCCCCAGTTGAGGCTGCCGCACGAGTTCGTGAAGAAGATGTCGAACCAGTCCTGCTGGTCCGGGTAGTCGGCGCCCCATCCGTCGGGACCGTAGATGTCGAAGTTGCCCTTGCGGATGCGGCTGGTCACCGTCTTGCTGTCGATGACGTCGAGCTGCATGTTCAAGCCAAGGTTGGTGTTCCACTGGTCGACGATGAACCCGTTCAGCGTCTTGCTGCGGGTCGTGTTGCGGGTGAGCAGCTTGAACTTGTTGAGCTGGTCGGCGGTCACGCCGGCCTTCTGGAGAAGGGCCTTGGCGGCGGCAGCGTCAAAGGCCTGCGCCTTGTTCGAGTCGTCGTAGCCGGCCATGCCCTTGGGGATGAAGCTGAGGATCGTCTGCTGGATGTCGTGCTGGACCTGCTTGTTCAGCTTGTCGCGGTCGATCGACTTCGCGAACGCCATCCTGACGTCCGGGTTGTTGAGCGGCGACTTCATGGCGTTGAAGGTCATCCAGAACGTGGTCAGCTTGGGGTAGACCTTCGCCTCTTTGCTGAGCTTGGGGTCACTGCGCACGGTGTCGACGTTGGCGAGAGGCACGGTGATCGCGTCGAGGTCGCCGGTCTGGTACTTGGCGTAAGCGGTGTTCGCGTCCTCGATGAACCACTCGGTGATCTTCTGCAGGCTTGGCGCTCCGCCCCAGTAGTTGGGGTTCGGGACGAGCGTCACGTGGTCCTTGGGGGCGATCTCCTGGATCTTGAAGGGACCCTGGCCGATGATCGTCTCGGCCTTCTGCGCCCAGATCTCCGGCTTGGTCGTGTCGGACGACGGGAAGCTGCCGCCGGCCGCCTTCTCGACGATGTCCTTGCGGATGGGCTCGGCGACCCACAGGGTCACGACCCACTTGAAGAACGCCGCCGGGTGCTGGAGCGTGATCGTGAAGGTGTTGTCGTCAGGTGCCGCAAGGCCGAGGCCCTGCAGGAACGTGTCGATGGCGCCGGCGTTGGCGACGTCGACGCTCGCGTAGCTGTCGGCGCCCTTGATCGTGGTGTCGAAGAAGGGGTCGACGTAGCCGGCCGCGAGGGCCGGGTTCAGCAGGTGCTGGTAGCCGTAGACCCAGTCGGCCGCCTTGACGGGCTGGCCGTCGCTCCACTTCGCGCCCGAGCGGAGGTGGAAGGTGTAGGTCAGGCCGTCCGAGGAGACGTCAAAGGACGACGCGGCCGCCGGCTGGACGTCGGTGCCCTGCGCGTTGGGCTTCAGCAGGGTCTCGAACACCTCGCGGCCGATGCCGGCCTCGTAGGTGTAGGTCTGCTGCGTCGGGTCGTAGCTGTTCGGCTCAGTCCCGTCGTTGACGTTCAGGACCTGCTTGTCGGCGGGCGCCTTGTTCCCACTCGTTTCGTTTGTCCCACCACAGGCGCTGACCACAAAAGCGCCCACCATGGCGAGCGTCAGTGCCCGGATGCCCATCCGTAGATGCATACGCGTCTTACCTCTCAGACTTTCCCTGCAGCCTTCTTCCCGCAGAGGCGGGGCGAGAGTGCGCCGGCGGCAGAACTTACTCACAGCCTCTCTGGCCAACCTGAATTCTGTTGTTCCTGACCGACAAGTGTCAAGTTGTCTAGGTTTTCGTCGAGGCGCTCGAACGGGTTGTTCGGACTCCGCTCAGTGGGGAGCGATTGAGATTTCCGCCGGTCCGAGAGCGCCGGCCCACTCGTCGACGGGCGACGTGGTCACCCCGCGCACGTAGGGCTGGACCAGGTACCAGCTCACGGTCTGGGCCAGGAACGCCACCGGCGCTTCGTTGACGAGCATCGATTGCGCCTGCAGGTACTCCTGGTCGCGCCTTGCCGCGTTGGTGTCGGTGCGCGCCACGCGGACGAAGTTGTCGTACTGCTGGTTCTGCCAGAACGCGATGTTGTTCGAGCTGGTGGTCAGGAACAGGTCGTACCAGTCGGCCGGATCGGGGTAGTCGGCTGTCCAGCCGCGCGGCCCCGTGATCTGGAACTGCCCGGAACCCACCCGCGACGAGAGGGTGTTCGGGTCGAGCCCCTGCAGGTTGACCTCGATCCCCAGGTTGGTTTTCAGCTGGTCGTGGACGAACTTCGCGGTCGCCTTGGCGAAGTCGGACGATTGGTCGTACGAATAGGTGAGCGAAACCTGCCGCGCCGACAACCCCGACGCCGCAAGTGACGCGCGCGCCTGCGCCACGTCGAACCTCTGAGCCGCGAGCTGGGGCGCGTAGCCGTGCATGCCTTTCGGGATGAACGTTGCGGCCGGCAAGCCCTCCCCCTGGAAGATCTGCGCCACGAAAGCGTTGCGGTCGATCCCCTGGGACAGGGCCAGGCGGACCCTGACGTTGTTCAACGGCGGCGAGTTGACCCGAAAGACGAGCCAGAACACGGTGAGGTTCGGCGTCTTGATCAGCTGGCGGCTGAGCGCCGCGTCGTTCGCGACCGAGCCGGCCTGCGCCGGTTGGACGGTGATCTGATCCAGTTCACCGTTGGTGTATTTCGTCAGCGCGACCGCGCCATCGTTGACGATGACGAAGTCGATGCGGTCGAGGGCCGCCCTGGGGCCCCAGTAGCTCGGGTTGCGCTCGACGCGAATGTGGTCGTTCTTGACCATCTCGGTGACCTTGAACGGCCCATTGGTGACAAAGGTCTCGGGGGCCGTCGACCACTTGTCGCCGCTCCTGGCGACCACGTCCTTGCGGATCGGCGCCGATGCGGGCATCGCCGCAAGCCAGATGAACGCGGGGTCGGGTCGCGCGAGCTGGACCTGGAAGGTCAAGTCGTTGATCGCCCTCAGACCCAGTGTGGCCAGCGCAGCGTCGATCGTCGCCTTGTCGCGCTGCGGGTCCATCAGCGAGACCTTGCCGCCGTTCAGGACGGCTTCGGCGAACAGCGTCTCGTTGGGCGCCGCCAGGCGAGGGTCGATCAGGCGCTGCCAGGCGTAGACGAAGTCGGCGGCCTTGACCGGAGTGCCGTCCCAGTACTTGCCGTTGGCGCGCAGGTGGAAGACGTAGGCGGTGCCTGAGCTGTTCACCTCGTAGCTCTGCGCGGCCGCGGGGTCGACTCCGCTCAGGTCGGGCTTCGGCTTGAGGAGCGGCTCGGAGACGGCGCGCAGGACCGCGGCCTCGTATGTGTACTGGGTCTGCCCGGGATCCAGGGACGACGGCTCGTCCTCCAGCTGCACGCGCAGGACCTGGTCCTTGGCCAGCTTGGGGCCGACGGTGACCCCGCTCTGGCACGAGACTCCGACGGTCCCGCCCAGCACCAGGAGCGCCAGGACGCGCCGCAACGTTCGGCTCAGGGTCACGACCCCATCATCTAATAAAGACGCGCGGGTGGGGCCGCCAGATGTCGAGAAGGGACGGTGTGCTCCGTTCTAATGGTGACGGTGCCGGGTCGGGCACACAGGCCACACACGAGGAGTGAACACGATGAGATATCTGTTGGCGGTCAATTTCGAAGGAGGCGTCGTCGAGACGCCCATGGAAGAGTGGGAGCCGGCCGATATAGCGGCACATCTGGACTACTACAAGGCCCTTCACGAGGAGCTCGTCAGAAGCGGTGAGCTGGTTGAATCCGAGGCTCTGGCGGGGCCTGCCCTGGCCAAGATCGTGAGATCTGATGGCGTGACCGCGCCCGTGGTCACCGATGGGCCGTTCCAGGAGTTCAAGGAGTGGCTGGCCGGCTATCAGATCGTCGAGGTGGAGTCGGAGGCGCGCGCGCTCGAGATCGCCGCGAAGATCTCGGCTGTGCCCGGACCTGGGGGCATTGCGACGCAGCAGCCGATCCAGGTGAGGCAGGTGATGGACCAGGCTCCGTCCGACGTCGCCGAGATGGAGGTGTTCCTCCACCAGGTGGGTGGCGAGCGCTGAACGTGCCGTCTGGCGTCGAGGACCTGCTGCGCGAGTTGGCGCCACAGGTCCTTGGCGCCATCGTGCGCAGGTACGGTGCCTTTGACGCCGCCGAGGACGCCGTCCAGGAAGCGCTGCTGGCGGCCGCCCTGCACTGGCCGCAAGACGGCGTTCCGGCGAAACCGCGCGGTTGGTTGGTGCAGACCGCCGCCCGGCGAATGATCGACCAGCGGCGAAGCGAACAGTCCCGGAGAAACCGGGAGAGTCAGGCCGTCCTGCAGGAGGTACCCGCGCAGAAGGTCTCCGAGGAGGACGACACCCTCATCGTGCTGTTCATGTGCTGCCATACGGCGCTGACTCCGGCTTCAGCGATCGCGCTCACGCTGCGGGCGGTCGGAGGACTCACTACGGCCGAGATCGCGAGCGCGTTCCTGGTGCGCGAGGCGACGATGGCCCAGCGCATCGCCCGGGCGAAGCAGCGCATCAAAGCCTCCGGTGTGCCGTTTCGGATGCCGACAGGCGACGAGCTGGCGGCAAGAGTACGGATGGTGCTGCGCGTGCTTTACCTGATCTTCAACGAGGGATACGCCAGCAGCACCGGCCGCGAGCTGCAGCGCGCCGAGCTGTCCGAGGAGGCGATCCGTTTGACCAGGATGGTATGGCGGATGCTCCCTGACGACAGCGAGGTCGCAGGCCTGCTCGCCCTCATGCTGCTCATCGATGCCCGTCGCCCAGCGCGCAGCAACGCTGCCGGGGACCTCATTCCGCTGGCGGAGCAGGATCGAACACTGTGGAATCGGACGCTGATCGCGGAAGGCGTCACCCTGCTCAACGGCGCGCTGGGCCGGGGAGCGGTTGGCGAGTACCAGGTCCAGGCGGCCATCGCGGCCGTCCATGACCAGGCTTCGCGAGCGGACGACACCGACTGGCCACAGATTGCTGCCCTGTACGGATTGTTGGAGAAGATGACCGGCAACCCGGTCGTCACCCTCAACCGGGCCGTGGCCGCCGCCATGGCCGACGGACCATCCGCCGGCCTGGCCCTGCTCGAGGGGGTCGGCGAACCGCTGGCGGGTCATTACCGCCTCGACGCGGTCCGTGCGCATCTCCTGGAGATGGCCGGTGACACGAAGGCAGCCCTGGCGCACTATCGCGCCGCCGCCGCCCGAGCGACCAATCTTCCCGAACAGCGCTACCTTGCCACCCGGGCCGCACGCCTGAAGCTGCGGGCCGCGAGCGACGGACTGACGCGGAAACCGGGCGAATGACAAAAGGGGCAACCCTGGCGGGCGCCCCCTTGTGCACGTAACGCTGACTCTAGGCCAAATCGCGCCACATTTCTATAGGTCCCAACACCGGGAAGGAGAGCAGCGCCGCTTGCCCGGCCGAAGGCCGGGTCGGCTTCCTTCCGGGGCCCCCTCCGGGGAGCGTGAGAGGAAACCGGCTAGGTTTCCTCTCATTTTGTCTAGACCGACAGGGTCTCCAGGTCGATCGGCTCCTCCTCGAGGATCCTGGCCGCCTGCTCCCGCTGCTTCTTGTAGTAGTCGAGCCCGGTGCCGGCGGGGATCAGCTTGCCGATGATCACGTTCTCCTTGAGGCCCCGGAGCCTGTCCACCTTGCCCGAGATCGCGGCCTCGGTGAGGACCCGCGTGGTCTCCTGGAAGGACGCCGCCGACAGCCACGACGTGGTGTTCAGCGCTGCCTTGATCAGGCCCAGGAGCACGGTCTGGGCGGTGGCGGGCTCGCCGCCCTCCGCCAGCGCCCGCGCGTTGGCCTCCTCGTACTCCCACTGGGAGACGATCTCGCCCGGCAGCAGGCCGGTGTCACCGGCGGAGTCGATGCGGACCTTCCGCATCATCTGCCGGACGATGACCTCGATGTGCTTGTCGTTGATGTCGACACCCTGGGACCGGTAGACCTTCTGGACCTCGTCCACGAGGAAGGTTTGCACCGCTTCCTTGCCCAGGATGTGGAGCAGCTCCTGCGGTGAGATCGAGCCCTCGGTGACCTGCTGGCCGGCCTTGATCTCGACCTTGTGGCCGTCGCGCCGGTCGAGCTCTGGCCGGATCCGGACCTGGTGCGGGATCGCGTACTCGCGCACCTCCTCGTCCACGGTCCGGACCGTGATCTCTTTCGCCGACACGGTGACCTTGCCCGCGTGGCGGGTCCGCACGGAGTTGGCCCCCTTCGGGTCGTGGGCCACCTCCTGGCCCTCCATCACGTCGTCGCCCGACTTGACGAGCGGCTCCATCTTGGGCTGCAGCGGGTACGAGACCTCGAAATCCTCCTTGGAGGTCACGCGCACCTTGCGCGAGCCTTCCTGGCGGATGATCTCCAGCTCGCCATCGATCTCGGAGATGATGGCCTTGCCCTTCGGGATGCGAGCTTCGAACAGCTCCTCGACGCGGGGCAGGCCCTGGGTGATGTCCACGCCGGCGACGCCACCGGTGTGGAAGGTGCGCATGGTCAGCTGGGTGCCGGGCTCGCCGATCGACTGCGCGGCGATGACGCCCACCGCCTCGCCGATCTCGACGAGCTTGCCCGTCGCCAGGTTGCGTCCGTAGCAGGTGCGGCAGACGCCCTCACGTGCCTCGCACACGAGCACCGACCGCATCTTCACGGGCACGCCCGCGGCGATGATCGCCCGCGCGTTCTCGTCGTTGATCGACTGGCCCGCCGGGACCAGCACCTTGTTCTTGACCGTGATGTCCTCTGCCGCCACCCGGCCCGCGATCTTCTCGAAGATTGGCTCGTTCTTCGCGCGCTCCGGCGTGATGTCGCGGATCCAGATCCCGTTCGTGGTCCCGCAGTCTTCCTCCCGCACGATCACGTCCTGCGCCACGTCGACCAGACGCCGCGTCAGGTAGCCGGAGTCTGCGGTGCGCAGCGCGGTGTCGGCGAGACCCTTGCGCGTGCCGTGGGTCGAGATGAAGTACTCGAGCACGGTCAGGCCTTCGGTGAAGTTGGCCTGGATCGGCAGGTCGATGATCCGGCCCGTCGGGTCGGCCATCAGTCCGCGCATGCCCGCGAGCTGGCGGATCTGCTGGATGTTGCCGCGGGCGCCGGAGCCCATCATCATCCAGATCGGGCTGAACTTGTCGAACGCGACCTCGGTCTGGGCGCCGACCTCTTCGTATGCCCTCTGCCAGAGCTCGATGACCTTGCGGTAGCGCTCGTCCTCGGTCATGACGCCGCGGCGGTACATCTTCTCCACGTCGGCGACTTCCTTCTCGGTGTTGTGGATGATCTGCCACTTGGTGTCCGGGTGCGGGATGTCCATCGCGGAGACGGTGATCCCGGCCTGGGTGGCGTAGCGGAAGCCGAGCCGCTTGATGTCGTTGACGACGCTGGCCGTGACATCGCTGCCGTACAGGCGGTAGAGCTCGGACACCAGCACGCGGAGCAGCTTGCGGTCGTAGTGAGCGTTCTGGAACGGCAGCGGCTGCATGGACTCCTCATCCATCGGCTTGCGGCCGACCGGCAGCGGCTGGTTGAACACCACTCGCCCGGGGGTCGTCACGATGATCTCGCTTCCGATCCGGACGCGGATCCACTCCTGCAGCTTCACGACCTTGCTCTCGAGCGCCAGCAGGACCTCGTTCTGGGAGCTGAAGACGCGGAGCTTGGAGGTGTCCTCGGGCTTGTCGGTGCGCGTGGCCGTGAGCCAGTAGCAGCCGAGCACCACGTCCTGGGTCGGCGCGACCACCGGGTGGCCGTCCGCCGCGGACAGGATGTTCTGCGAGGACATCATCAGGTTCTTCGCCTCTGCGATGGCGCCGCTGAACAGCGGTACGTGCACGGCCATCTGGTCGCCGTCGAAGTCGGCGTTGAAGGCGGCGCACACCAGCGGGTGGATCTGAATGGCCGAGCCTTCGACGAGCACCGGCATGAACGCCTGGATGCCCAGGCGGTGCAGGGTCGGGGCCCGGTTGAGCAGCACCGGGTGGTCGCGGATGACCTCGTCGAGGACGTCCCAGACCTCGGTCCGGCTGCGCTCGACCATGCGCTTGGCCGACTTGATGTTCGTCGTGTAGCCCTTGTTCACGAGCTCGCGCATGACAAAGGGCTTGAACAGCTCCAGGGCCATCTTCTTGGGCAGGCCGCACTCGTGGAGCTTCAGCTCGGGGCCGACCACGATCACGGAGCGCCCCGAGTAGTCCACGCGCTTGCCGAGCAGGTTCTGGCGGAACCGGCCCTGCTTGCCCTTGAGCATGTCGGAGAGCGACTTCAGCTTGCGGTTGCCCGTGCCGGTGATGGCGCGGCCGCGGCGCCCGTTGTCGATCAGGGCGTCGACCGCCTCCTGGAGCATCCGCTTCTCGTTGCGCACGATGATCTCGGGCGCCCCGAGCTCGAGCAGCCTCTTCAGGCGGTTGTTGCGGTTGATCACCCGGCGGTAGAGGTCGTTCAGGTCGGAGGTCGCGAATCGGCCGCCGTCCAGCTGGACCATCGGCCGCAGCTCGGGCGGGATGACCGGCAGGACCTCGAGCACCATCCACGTCGGGCTGGCGTTCGACTTGCGGAAGTCCTCGACGACCTTCAGGCGCTTGATCGCCTTCTGCTTGCGCTGGCCGCTCGAGGAGCGGGACTCCTCGCGCAGCCTGTACATCTCGGAGTTCAGGTCGATGCGCGACAGCAGGTCGCGGACCGCCTCGGCGCCGATGCCGGCACGGAAGGCGCGGCCGAACCGCTCCTGGAAGTCGCGGTACTGGCTATCGGTCAGGATCTGCTTCGCGTGCAGCGCCTCGAGGTCGGTTCGCGTCGCCTCGATCTCCTGCTGCAGCGACTCGAGCTGGCCCTGGATGGCCTCGCGCTCGGACCTGGTCGCCGCGTCGATCTGGGACTCCAGGGACTTCTTGTCGGTGTCGAGCCTCTCCTTGGCGCGCTTCTGCGCGGCCTTGGTGTTGGCCTCGAGCTTCTCGATCTTCTCCTGCACCTTGGCGAGGACGCTGCGCGACATCTCGCGCGACATCAGGTCGCCCTTCTCGATGACGATCTCCTCGTCGCCGTCCTGTCCGACCGTCATCTGTCGGCGCGACTTGGTGCCGATACCGGCCTTGATGTGCTCGGTCGCCTTCTTGCCCTGGGTCGTCAGCTCGTCGACCGACTCCTGCAGCGCTTCCTCGAGCCGCGAGACCTCGGCCTCGACCTCGCCCTTCAGCTTCTTCGCCTTCGCCTCGTGCTCCTGGCGGAGCTCGCGGGCCTTGGCGTCGATGTCCGCGCGCAGCCGGACGGCGCGCTCGTCCTTGTCCATGTTGAGCACGGCGAGCATGTCCTGGCGGACTTCCTCGTGGACGTCGGTGACGATGTAGTTCGCGAAGTAGAGGATCTTCTCCAGGTTGCGCGGAGACATGTCGAGGAGCAGGCCCATGCGGCTCGGGATGCCCTTGAAGTACCAGACGTGGCTGACCGGCGACGCGAGCTTGATGTGGCCCATGCGCTCGCGGCGCACCTTGGAGCGCGTCACCTCGACGCCGCACTTGTCGCAGATGATGCCCTTGTAGCGGTAGCGCTTGTACTTGCCGCAGTGGCACTCCCAGTCCCGGGTGGGGCCGAAGATGCGCTCGCAGAAAAGCCCGTCGCGCTCCGGCCGGAGCGTGCGGTAGTTGATCGTCTCGGGCTTCGTGACCTCGCCGTGGGACCACGACATGATCGTGTCGGGCGACGCCAGCGACAGCTTCAACGCGTCAAAGTTCTCCAGCTTCAGCACTTACGCCTCCTCCCATGCCAATGACGCCGGGCGCATCGGGGTCCCCGCGAAATCGTCAGATTTCGTGGGGTGATCACAGTTCTCTAGCTTCAGCAACCTTTTCCTCTTCTTCCTTTATCTTGTGTCTGCTTCTATTCCGCAGAGTCTTCCCCGAGCTCTTCGCGCTCGAGGCTGATGCCGAGGTCAAGCGGGATCTCGGGAATGTCGGAACCCCACGAAATCTGCGATTTCGCGGGGCCCCCTGTCTTGTTTGAATCCCGCGAAGAAGACATCGTCACTCTGCCGAGTCCTCTCCCAGCTCCTCACGCTCGAGACTTATCCCAAGGTCAAGCGGGATCTCGGGGATGTCTTCTTCGCTCAACACGATCTGGCGTTCGTCCTCGCTCAGGATCTCGACCCCGAGAGCGAGCCCTTCCAGCTCCTTGACCAGCACCCGGAAGGACTCCGGGATGCCCGCCTCCAGCGTGTTGTCGCCCTTGACGATCGCCTCGTAGGCCTTGACCCGGCCCACGATGTCGTCCGACTTGACGGTCAGGATCTCCTGCAGGACGTGGGCGGCGCCGTAAGCCTCGAGCGCCCACACCTCCATCTCGCCGAACCGCTGGCCGCCGAACTGCGCCTTGCCGCCCAGCGGCTGCTGGGTGACCAGGCTGTAGGGGCCGGTCGAGCGGGCGTGAATCTTGTCCTCGACCAGGTGGGCCAGCTTGAGCATGTAGATCTGCCCGACCGTGACGGGTTCGTCGAACTCCTCGCCGGTCCGGCCGTCGCGCAGCCTCACCTTGCCGTCGACCGGCAGCCCGGCCTTCTCCAGCTCCTTGACGATGGTCGGCATCGGCGCGCCGTCGAAAACGGGGGTTGCGATCTTGATTCCGAGGGTGCTCGCCACCCATCCGAGGTGTGTCTCCAGCACCTGGCCGAGGTTCATCCGGCTCGGTACGCCAAGCGGGTTGAGCACGATGTCGACCGGGGTGCCGTCCGGAAGGTACGGCATGTCCTCGGACGGCATGATCCGGGCGACGACGCCCTTGTTGCCGTGGCGGCCCGCCATCTTGTCGCCGGCCGAGATCTTCCGCTTCTGGGCGATGTAGACCCGGACCATCTCGTTGATCCCGGGACCCAGCTCGTCCTTGTTCTCGCGGCTGAAGACCTTGACGTCGACCACGATGCCGCGCTCGCCGTGCGGGACGCGCAGGCTCGAGTCGCGGACCTCGCGCGCCTTCTCACCGAAGATCGCGCGCAGCAGGCGCTCCTCGGCCGACAGCTCGGTCTCGCCCTTGGGCGTGATCTTGCCGACCAGGATGTCGCCCTGCTGGACCTCGGCGCCGATGTAGACGATGCCGCGCTCGTCCAGGTTGCGCAGCGCGTCGTCCGCCACGTTGGGGATGTCGCGCGTGATCTCCTCCGGGCCGAGCTTGGTCTCGCGGGCCTCGGACTCGTACTCCTCGATGTGGATCGAGGTGTACATGTCCTCCTTCACCACGCGCTCCGAGAGCAGGATCGCGTCCTCGAAGTTGTAGCCCTCCCACGGCATGAAGGCGACGAGCACGTTGCGCCCGAGCGCCATCTCGCCGTTGTCGATCGCGGGGCCGTCGGCGAGGATGTCCCCCGCCTCGACGTGCTGCCCGGGCTTGACGACCGCGCGGTGGTTGAGGCACGTGCCCTGGTTGGAGCGGGCGAACTTCTGCAGCGGGTAGTGCCGCTCGGCTCCGCCCCCGTCCGGCTTGACCACGATCTCGAACACCGGCGTGGCGTGCACGGTCTTGAGCTCTTTCGGGTGCGCGATGTCGGTCACGGTGCCGGCGACGTCGGCGACGATCATCTCGCCCGAGTCCTTGGCCGCGTAGTACTCGACACCGGTGCCGACGAGCGGCGCGTCGGTGACCAGGAGGGGCACGGCCTGACGCTGCATGTTGGCGCCCATCAGGGCGCGGCCGGCGTCGTCGTGCTCGAGGAACGGGATCAACGCGGTCGCGATCGAGACGATCTGCTTGGGCGAGACGTCCATGAACTGGATGTTGGCGACGTCCTCGATCTTGAAGTCGCCGCGCGCGCGAGCGGGCACGCGGGCGTCCACGAAGGCGCCCTCCGGAGTCAGCGCGGCGTTGGCCTGCGCGATGCCGTACATGTCCTCTTCGTCGGCCGACAGGTACTCGACCTCGTCGGAGACCCAGGGCACGATGTCGACCGAGGCGACACGCGCCTTGATGAGCTTCTGGATCGCCTTGTCGTCCAGCGCCTCGTGCGCCGCGATCAGCTCGTTCCCCTTCGAGTCGACCGCGGGGCGACGGAGCGTTCGGCCCACGAGCTTGGGCGCGACCTCGTTGTTCAGCGCGACCCGGTTGTAGACGCGGCGGAACGGCGTCTCGATGAAGCCGAACTCGTTGACCTTGGCGTAGGTCGCCAGGTTGCCGATGAGGCCGATGTTCGGACCCTCCGGCGTCTCGATCGGGCAGATGCGGCCGTAGTGGCTGTGGTGGACGTCCCGGACGTCGAATCCGGCGCGCTCACGGGAGAGGCCGCCCGGACCCAGCGCGGACAGCCGGCGCTTGTGCGTCAGCTCGGAGAGCGGGTTGTGCTGGTCCATGAACTGCGACAGCTGGCTCGAGCCGAAGAACTCCTTGATCGCCGCGACGACCGGACGCGCGTTGATCAGCGATGCCGAGGTGACCGTGTGCGGATCACTGATCGTCATGCGCTCCTTGATGATCCGCTCCATGCGGATGAGGCCCATGCGGAACTGGTTCTGCAGCAGCTCGCCGACGGCGCGCACGCGGCGGTTGCCGAGGTGGTCGATGTCGTCCGGGATCTGCTTCTCGCGCGGCGCGTTGTTCAGCTCGATCAGCTTGCGGATGAAAGCGATGAAGTCGCCCTTCTCGAGGATGCGGAGCTCGCGAATGCGCACGCGCTCGAGGATGTCCTCCTCGTCGCGGCCGAGTCGCTTGTCGACCTTGTAGCGGCCGACTCGGCCCAGGTCGAAGCGGCGCGGGTTGAAGAACAGCGACTGCAGCAGGTTGCGCGCGTTGTCCACCGACGGCGGGTCGCCCGGGCGGACGCGGCGGTAGAGCTCGAGGAGCGCGTCTTCGACCTTGTTGGTCGTGTCCTTGTCGAGCGTCGACTCCAGGTAGCGGTGCTCGGGATTGTTGTCGACATCCCCGAACATCTCCATCAGGCCGCGCTTCTGCGCCTCGCGGTCGTTCTCGGTCCCCTTCAGCTGGGGCAGCTCGAGGGCCTTGAGCAGCACGGTGACCGGGACCTTGCGCTTGCGGTCGATCTTGACCGTCAGCAGGTCCTTGGCGGAGGTCTCGATCTCGAGCCACGCGCCGCGGTTGGGGATGAGCTTGGCGCCGAAAAGCTTGCGGCCCGTGTTCGGGTCCTCGGCGGCGGTGAAGTAGACGCCAGGCGATCGAACCAGCTGCGAGACGACGACACGCTCCGTGCCGTTGACGATGAACGTGCCCTCGTCGGTCATCATGGCGAAGTCGCCCATGTAGACCTCGGACTCCTTGATCTCCCCCGTCTCCTTGATGGTCAGGCGGGTGCGGATCCGGAGCGGCGCGGCGTAGGTCATGTCGCGATTGCGGCACTCTTCGACCGAGAACTTGGGCTGCCCGAACTCGTAGTCGAGGAACTTCAGCTCGAAGTTCTTGCCGGTGTAGTCGGTGATGGGGTTGATCTCGTCGAAGAGCTCCCGCAGACCCTCGGTCTTGAACCACTTGAACGACTCGAGCTGCGTGGCGATGAGGTCCTTCAGCTCGACGAGGTTCGGGATGCGGCCATAGCTAAGACGCGCGGGGGCTCTCATCTCTGAGATCAATTCGGTTCTCCTTCCAGGAAAAAGGGCGCGCTCAGCTAACGGGCTTCGTGAGCGGCCGGGACGTGCACAAACGGCGAGTATACGACAAATACCCCTTCTTAAGGGGCGCTTAAACAGGACCAGGCGAAACGGCCGCCTGGCCTAGGTTTCCGGGCACTATACCACCGCCCGGGCCGCCCCGCTAGCCTGTTGGCTGATGCCGGATTGGGAGGCGTTGAGGGCCGAGTTTCCGCTCCTCGACCGCTGCATCTACCTCAACGCATGCTCCCTCGGTCCTCTTCCCCGAAGCGGGATGGCCGCACTGCACCGGTACGCGGCGGACTGGGACGAGCAGGGGACCCCGGTCTGGTTCTCCAACTGGCTCCCGCTGCTGGAGAGGTTTCGCGACCGGGTCGGCGAACTGCTGGCCGCGCCGCCGGGCTCGACGGCGATCGCGCCCTCGGTTTCGGTCGCCCTGACCACGCTGGCGTCGGGCCTCCCGCTTCCGCCGGGCCGGGACAAGGTCCTGGTCGGCGAGCTCGACTTTCCGACGGTCGGCCACCAGTGGCTGTCGCGGCCCGGGTTCGAGGTCGAGTTCGTGCCCTCCGAGGACGGCATGACCATCCCGCCCGAGGCGTTCGCGCGCCGCATCGACTCCAGGACCGCGCTCGTGGCGACGACCCACCTCTTCTACACGACCGGCTACCTGCAGGACGTCCGGGCGATCGCCGACGCGGCGCACGCCGCCGGCGCGCTGTGCCTCATCGACGGCTACCAGACGTGCGGGTGCGTGCCCCTCGACGTGGCGGCGATGGACTGCGACGCCTTCGTCGGCGGATGCCTCAAGTGGCTCAGCGGCGGCCCGGGCAACGCCTTCCTCTATGTGCGGCCCGAGCTGATCCCGCTCACGCAGCCCCAGGGCACCGGCTGGTTTGCCACGCGCGATCCTTTCTCCTTCACGCTGCAGCAGCTGGTCTTCGCCGACGATGCCCGGCGCCTGGAGACTGGGACCTGGGCGATGGCGTGCCACTACGCGGGGTTGGCCGGGCTTGAGCTCATCCTCTCGGTGGGCGTGGCCAGCATCCAGGAGCGGCTGCGCGACCTGACCGACCGGATCCTGGAGCGCTGCGACCAGGCCGGCGTCAAGACCTTCACGCCGCGCGAGCGGTCACGCCGCAGCGGGATCGTGACCCTCGAGTGCGAAAGGCCGGAGGAGGTCGAGGCTCAGCTACACCGGGAGGGGGTGATCGTCGACTCGCGCCCGGGCCGGATTCGGCTGTCGCCTCATTGGTGCGTAACCGAAGCGGAACTGGAGCGCGGCATGGACCTCGTCCTTGAGCACGTCGCCCAAAGAACTGTGCCGAAAAGAGGCGTTTTAGGTAGCTAACAGCCCCTTTTCAGCACAGTTTGTGGTCCGGCCTTACTTGAGCTCGGCCGTCGCCCCTGCTTCCTTGAGCCGGGCGACTGCCTTGTCGGCGTCCGCCTTGGACACGTTCTCGAGCACAGGCTTCGGCGCGGCGTCGACCAGGTCCTTCGCCTCCTTGAGGCCGAGCTGGGTCAGCTCGCGGACCGCCTTGATCACGTTGATCTTGCTGTCGCCGACCGCGGTCAGGGTGACCGTGAACTCGGTCTGCTCCTCCTCGGCCGGGGCTGCCTCGGCCGCCGCCGGGCCCGCCGCCGCGGCCACCGCCACCGGCGCCGCCGCCTTGATGCCGAACTCGTCCTCGATCGCCTTCACGGCCTCGACGACGTCGAGGATGCTCCAGGTCTTCAAGGCCTCTACGAAATCCTTCGGGGTGATCTTCGTCGCCGCCATTTACGCTGCCTCCAGTTTTGTCTTGTACGCGTCCAGCACTCCGATCAGCTGCTGAACCGGGGTTTGCATGATTCCGACCAGCTGGCCGACCGGTGACTGCAGGGTGCCCATCAGCTGGGCGATGAGCGTTTCGCGGGACGGCAGGTCGGCCAGCTGCTTGACCTGATCCGGCGAGAAGACGCGGCCCTCGACCAGGCCGCCCTTGACGTCGAGCTTCAACCGCGTGGTGCGGACGAACTCGTTGATCAGCTTCGACGGCAGGCTCAGGTCGTCGTAGCCGAACGCGATCGCGACGGGCCCCTCGAGCTCGGACTGCAGGCCCGGGACGCCCGCCGCCTCGGCGGCGCGTCGCGCCAGGGTGTTCTTGACGACGCGGTACTCGACGTCGCCGGTGCGCAGCCTGCCGCGCAGATCCTGGAGCTGGGTGACGGTGAGGCCGCGATAGTCCGTGAGAAGCGCGACCTTCGCCTTGCGCAGCTTCTCGGTCAGGACCTCGACCTGCTCCGCCTTCTGTTCCTTACGCGCCTTGGGCAAAAGAAAAATCCTTCCTGCCCCACAGACTCGAAAAGGCAGGAAGGATCCAGAAGTCCTTCACTTACGGTTGCCTCGGTAGGAGATTGAGCCGGCTCGCGCCGGCGCCTACGGTCTAGGGCAGGGCCTGATTATACGGAACGCTGTTTCTCCCAGTCCTCGCGCAGCAGCTCGGTCAGGACGTGGTCGCGCCACTCGCCGTCGATGAAGCGGTCCCGCGTCCAGCGGCCTACCTCTGTGTAGCCGGCGGACAGCTGGGCCCGGGCGCTGGCCTCGTTGCCCGCCAGGTACCCCGACTTCAGCTTGCGCAGCGGGAGCTGGGTGAACGCATAGGCCGCGCGAAGCTGCATCAGCTCGCGGGCCAGGCCCCTGCCCCACACCGTCTTGTCGCCGATCACCGTGCCGGTGGTGCCGAACCCGTTCTTCCAGTCGATCCTGACGATGCTGGTCGCCCCAACGGCGCGCCCCTCGTGCTCGACGACCCAGAACACCGAGTCCGCGTCCCGCGCCGTCCTGTCCAGGAACTCCTTTTCGACCTCGAGGGAAGGCGGGTGCTGGAGCTTGACGAAGCGTGTGACCTCGAGGTCCTCGAACCAGGTGATCATGACCGCAGCGTCTTCAGGCCCGGGCGGCCGCAGCCGGACCAGCTTGCCTTCGATCACCGGCCCGAACATGGGCCGAAGGTTACCCGGCTACGTGCAGCTTGGCGGCTTCGCGGACGTCGACCGGGACCGACGGCCCCTGCGTCGAGGTCAGGAAGAACGTACGCAGGTACTGCCCCTTCGACGACGAGGGCTTGTTGCGAATCAGCGCGTCGACGAGCGTGGTCAGGTTCTGGTGCAGCTGCCGGGAGTCGAAGGAAACCTTGCCGATCGGGACGTGGACGATCCCGAACTTGTCGGTCCGGAACTCGACCTTGCCGCCCTTGGATTCCCTGACGGCGCGGGCCACATCGTTGGTGACGGTGCCCGACTTCGGGTTTGGCATGAGGCCGCGGGGACCGAGGATCTTCCCGAGCGGGCCGACCTTGGCCATCAGGTCGGGCGTCGCGATCGCCGCGTCGAAGTCCGTCCAGCCCTCGGACACGCGCTTGACAAGGTCGTCGCCGCCCACGACGTCGGCCCCCGCCTCCTGCGCCTCACGCGCCCGATCGCCGGCCGCGAACACCGCGACGCGGACCTTCTTGCCGGTCCCGTTCGGCAGGACGACGGAGCCGCGGACCATCTGCTCGGCATGCCGCGGGTCGACACCCAGCCTGATGTGGGCCTCGACGGTGGCGTCGAACTTCGAGATGGACGTGTCGCGCACGACCTGACAGGCCGCCTCGGGCTCGAGGCCTCCGCTGCCGTTGCTGCTGACCGCAGCCTCGACCTTCTTGGCCGCCTCGATGTACTTCTTGCCGCGCTTTTTCGGCATCAGGTATCTCCAGTCCCAACAGCGGGAAGGAGAGCAGCGGGCTTCCCCCACGCCTGCGGCGTGGGGACCCCAAAAGGTACGGCCGAGTGGGCCTTCCTCATTACTCGGCCACCTCGAGGCCCATGGAGCGGGCGGTGCCCTCGATCATCTTCATGGCGGCGTCGGGGTCATACGAGTTGAGGTCCTTGCCCTTGGCCTCCACTATCTGGCGGATCTGCGACCGGGTGATCCGCCCGACCTTCTCGCGGTTCGGCTTCGCCGAGCCCTTCTCGACCCCGGCCGCCCTCTTGAGCAGCTGGACGGCAGGCGGCGTTTTGAGGACGAACGTGAAGCTCCGGTCTTCGAAGATCGTGATCAGGGCCGGCACGACGTCCCCGGCCTGCTGAGCGGTGCGCTCGTTGTAGGCCTTGGTGAACTCCATGATGTTGATGCCGTGCGGGCCGAGCGCGGTGCCGACCGGCGGCGCCGGCGTGGCCTTGCCGGCCTGCAGCTCGAGCTTGAGGACCGCGCGAACCTTCTTCTTGCTCATGCGGCGACGCCTGGAGGCGCTTGGATTGGGCACAGGTGACGGCCGGACTCAATCCGGCCTTCCGCTGCACGTTGGGTTCTGAACATCTAGTGGACCTTCTCGACCTGCAGGAGGTCGAGCTCGACGGGCGTCTCACGCCCGAACATGTTGACCAGCACTTTCAGCTTGCCCTTCTCGGGGTTGATCTCGTCGACCTTGCCGTGGAAGTCGGTGAACGGACCGTCGACCACCCGCACCGATTCGCCGACCGCGAACTCGACGCGGATCTTCGGCGCCTCCTGCTTCATCTGCTTCTGGATCGCCCGCACCTCTTTTTCCTGCAGAGGCACCGGGCTGTTCGCGGAGCCGACGAAGCTGGTCACGCCAGGGGTGTTGCGGACGACGAACCACGATTCGTTGGACATCTTCATCTTGACCAGGATGTAGCCGGGGAAGATGCGCTTCTGAACGTGGCGCCGCTTGCCGTCCTTGATCTCGATCTCGTCTTCCATCGGCACCAGGACCTGGAGGATCTTGTCCTGCATGTCCATCGACTCGATGCGCTTCTCGAGGTTCTTCTTGACCTTCTCCTCATGGCCGGAGTAGGCGTGGACGACGAACCACTGCGCCTCGTCGCCGGGCGTCGGTTGCGCCTTCTCTACTGCCATCAGTGCGTGATCCCGTTGTTGTAGATGGTCCGCTTGGCGATCTCGCCGAGCAGGTAGTCGATCCCGCCGATGAAGGCGCCGAGGACGATGACGGTGAAGATCACCACCAGCGTGTAGCGGTAGAGCTCGCTCCACGTCGGCCAGACGACCTTCCGGAGCTCCTCGAAGACCTCACGCAGGAACTGGAGAACCCCCGTCTGGGGCCTCGGCTCTTCGCGCTTCCGTGCTGTTACTGCCATGAGGGCTGTTATTTGGTCTCCTTGTGGGGGGTGTGCTTGTGACACCACTTGCAGTACTTGCTGAGCTCGATCCGGTCGGGATCGTTCTTCTTGTTCTTCAAGGTGGTGTAGTTGCGTCTCTTGCAGACGCTGCAGGCGAGGGTGATGACGTCTTCCATGGGTGGCTCTTGGGGTGAGGGGGAGAAAGAAAAAAGCCTAGGTTTCCTAGGCCCTGTCAATAGTAGCAGAGGATTCAGAATCATCCTGGTGAGTTCAACGATCGCCGTCCTGCACGGCGACCAGACCGGCGAGGAGCTGCTCCGAGAGGCGCTGCGCCTGCTCGAACCCGGCATCCTCGGCATCGACGTCCAGACCCGCGACTTCGACCTCTCCCTGGAGGAAAGGCGGCGGACCCGCAACCAGTGCGTGATGGACGCTGCCCAGGCGCTCCGGGAGCTCCGCTACGGGATCAAGGCCGCGACGATCACCCCCGAGGGCTCGGGCGACGTGGGCAGCCCAAACGCCATCCTGCGCAAGCAGATCGACGGCCGGGTCATCGTCCGCACGGGCCGGCGGATCCCCGGCGTCCGCCCGCTGGCGGGCGTCCACGCGCCCATCTCGGTGATCCGGATGGCGGTCGACGACGCCTACGGTGCCCGCGAGTGGCGCGAGGGACACGACCTCGAGGAGTGGGCCTACCGGACCGAGAAGATCAGCCGCCAGACCTGTCGCATCGTCGCCGACTACGCCTTTCGGCACGCCCGCCGCATCGAAGCCAGGGTGTTCGGCGGGCCGAAGTTCACCGTCAGCCCGGTCTACGAGGGCATGTTCAAGGAGGAGCTCGACGCGGCCGCCAGGCGCCATCCCGACGTGCGCTACGAGCCCCACCTGATCGACGCCACGTACGCGCTGCTGCTTGCGACCACGGGTGAGGCGCTGGTGATACCGGCCCTCAACCGCGACGGCGACACCCTCTCCGACCTCGTGATGCAGATGTTCGGCACCATCGCCGGCGCCGAATCGACCCTGCTCGCCTTCGACGAGACGGGCGCGGTGGAGATCGCGGTGACGGAGGCGCCACACGGCACCGCGCCCGCCCTCGAGGGCAAGAACCTCGCCAACCCCACGGCCATGCTCCTGGCCGTCGCCTCGCTCCTCGGCTACATGAAGGAAGAGGACGCACGGCGCGCCTCCCGCGCGGTCTATGAGGCGACGCTGGAGGCCGTCTCGGACGGGGTGCGCACGGCCGACCTGGGCGGCCAGGCCACAACGTCGGCCTTCACGGCGGAGGTCATCCGCCGGGTGAAGACCAAAGTCGACGTCTGGAGCGCGCTCGCGGACATCGAACGCTGAAGCTGCGTTATCTCGCGCTCGGCGACTCGTACACGATCGGCACCGGCGCATCTGACGACGCGCACGCTTGGCCTTCGATCATCGCCAGGCGGCTGGGCGCCGAGCTGACCAACCCGGCCGTCAACGGTTACACGACGCTCGACCTCATTCGTGACGAGCTGCCGCTGTTCGCGAGGCTCAAGCCGGAGCTCGTGACCGTGCTGATCGGCGTCAACGACCTGGTCCAGGGTCGCAGCTCCGAAGCGTACCGGCAGTCCTTGCGCATCATCTACCAGGAGGTGGCAGCCGGCTCGGATGTCTTCGCCATCTCAATGCCGGCGTGGTCGTACGTCCCCGCAGCTGCGGATTTCGGAGGCGCTGAGCACGTCGAACGCTTGACCGGGATCTTCAACGGCGTCGCGCACGAGGAAGCAGCAGTGCTCGGATTTACCTGGGTCGACATCGGCGCTGTGAGCACCTCGGGGGTCGGGACCGCCGGTTGGCTGGCGTCCGACCAACTGCATCCCGGCGACGCGCAGTACGCTGCCTGGGCCGATGTGATCTGGCCCGCGATACGCGACCGCCTGCGCTAGACGGTGATCCTCTTGAACGACTCCGCGTACTGGAAGCCGCCCCGCTTGCCGACGTCGCGGTGGCGCTTGCGCATGAACTTCTCCAGGTCCCACTCGCGGCCCGGCTTCGCGACCTGGCTCTTGTGCTTGCGCAGGGCCTCGATCTTGCGGTCCAGGGTCGACGTGATGTCGACGAGGTAGTCACCCTGCGTCCAGAACGGGATCCAGACCTCCTTCACCTCGTGTGGCTCGAACCCCTCCTTGAGCAGGGAGCGGAACGCGCGGGGGTTGCGCGAGTCGGGATAGACGGCGGCCATCGTCGCCTCTCCCACCGCGAGGTGGTCGGGATGCGAGCCTCCCATCGGCGCGTCCAGCACGCGACCTGGAATGTGCGTGATGACCATCTCAGGCTTGTACTTGCGGATCATGCGCACGATGTCCCGCCGCAGCTTCAGGTCGGGCGCGAGATGGCCGTCCTTGTAGCCGAGGAACTCCACGCGCTTGACGCCGAGCACCCTGGCGGCCGCCCGTTGCTCCCGCACCCGGATGGCGATCAGCTCCGCGTCCTTCTGCTTCGGGTCCTCCCCGCCCTGCCGGCCGTCGGTGACGATGACGTAGGTCACCTCGGCGCCGCTGTCCGCCAGGCGGGCGATCGCACCTCCAGCGCCGAAATCGGGATCGTCGGGATGAGCCGAGACGATCATCACGCGCTGGAACTTGGGCAGCCTCCCGTTGCTGCGAGCGCCGGCCATGGAGAAAGACTGTAGGAGGTTTGCGGCTAGCGGCGCACCCTGGCCGGCGGATTGAGCGAGGACAGCGGGATCGCGCCCTGGACCGGCTGCCAGAGCGCCTCGAGCTGCTCCGACGTGAATCGCGTGCGCGCGGCGATCACCTTGCCGCCGAAAGCCGCCGTCTTCACGGCCGCCCAACCGCCGGTTCCCGCGAGGCGCATCGGAACGGTCACCACCGCCGCGAGCGCGGCCGCTTCCTCACCCGCACGGGAGCTCCCGTCGGCGACCGCGTGCGACAGGACGCCGGACATCGCCTCGTCGAACTGCCAGGGGCGCGCCAGCGTCGCGCACTGGCTGGCGCCGAGGCGCCCGACCGCCGTCACGTACCGGGAGACCCACGCCCCCAGCGAGCGCGGGTTGGTGACCGGGATCGCCGACGCGAAAGGCGCGTAGGACGCGGCGAACTTGATCGGAGTGAGCTGCTGCCGCTGCACGAGGGCCGCCACCGCGTGCCACGTGGCCACGGCCTCATCGTCCGAGCGGCCGCCGAAGAAGTCGATCAGCGCGGTGCCGGCGTTGACCAGGGGCGCGACGGCCTCCTCGTTCGTGCCGTGAGTCGCCGCCGCCACCCGGTTCCAGTCGGCCGCCGCCAGGGCCGCCACCATGTGCGCAAAGCCTCCCCCATTGAGCTCCTCGAAGACGACGGACGGCTCGAAGGGCGTCAGGACCTGGCGGATCTGTTCGAGGTCATGAGGGCCGCTCGATTCAAGGGTGTAGCCCGCTCGCTCGACGGCGGCGAAGGCTCGGCATCGTGTGTACATGTCCAGGTTGCGCGTGCCTTCGAGGGCGGCCAGCATCGAACGGACGACCCCCGCGGGCTCCGCGGCGCTTTCCCGCGTCACGCTGGCCACGAGCTTGCGTCGGTCGAGCACCCGCAGCCACTGGATGGGCGAGAGCTCGGCGACGCCCTTGATGAACGCGGCAACCTCTGCGTGGTTGGGGCCGTATGGAGCCGGCGCCCTTGCGGCCGGCGGACCGGCGGGCTTGCTTCGAGGCGGCCGGGTCATCGTCTTGATGGCCCGCCCGACAGCCGTGCGCAGCCCGGAGGGCGGGACCTGCTCGACGTCGGACAGCGAGGCGAACGGGATCGCAGGCTCCAGCGGCGCCCAGAGCTCGCTCACCTGCTCCGGGCTGAGGTCGTCCAGCGCTCCGAGCACCCGCCCGCCGTGGACGAGCGTCCTCACCGCCGACCACCCTTCGTCGCCGGCAACGTGCGGCGGAACGAGCGTCAGGGCGGCGATCGCGACCGCCTCCTCGCTCTTCAGGTGACGATTCTTGGCGACTGCCTGCAGCAGAGCGCGCGAAGTTCCGGGCTCGATCTTCCACCGCGCCGCCAGCATGAGGACCTGCTCCCTCGAGAGAGTTCGAAGCAGCGCGATGAGGCGCCCCGTTCTCGGGTCGAGCACGTCCAGGCCAGACAGGGGAATGACCGTGCCGAAAGGCGCGTAGTGGACCGCAAATTTCAGGGCCGGCAGCTGCGACCGAGTGACCAGCGCCGTCATCGCCTGCCACGCGACAACCTGCTTGTCGTCGCTCTTCTTGGCCAGCGTGTCGAAGAGCACTTCACCCGCGCGCGCCATCGACTCCGAGATGCGGGTCTCGCTGCTCCTGATGGCGGCCTCGATCGCGCGGGCCGAGTCGGCGGAGCCGGCGCCTTCATTGGTGACCTGCGCCACCAGTGCCCGCGTAAGGAGCACCTGGCGCCACTGCCAGGGCGTCAGCTGGGCGGTGGCGACGATGAAGGCTTCGACCTCGGCCGTGTGCGGTCCAAAACGGTTTGCGATGTCCGCGTTGGCCCTCTGGATGCGACCGAGCAGACCTTGGGAGGCGGGCGCCACGCCCCTATTCTCAGCTTCGGTGAGCGCCCTTAGACCGCCTTAAAGCGGCCTCTAGACCGTCTCCACCTTGAGCAGGTTGGTCTGCCCGGGGCGCCCCACCGGGACCCCGGCCACCACTACCACCCGGTCGCCCGTCCGGACCATGCCGCTGCGCACCGCCGCGTCGGTCGCGTTCGCGATCATCTCGTCGGTGTCGCGGCCGGGGCTCACGAGCAGGGGCACGACGCCGGAGTACAGCGCCGTTCGGCGGAGCACCTCGGGGTGCGGGCTGGCCGCGATGATCGGCATCGGCGGCCTCGCCTTGCTGCAGCGCAGGGCCGTCGTGCCCGATTCGGTGAAGGCGATGATGACCCGGGCTTCAAGCTCGGTGGCGGTGGAGGCAGCGGCGTGCGCGATCGCGCTGCCCACCTGGCCGGGCTCGCGCCAGAACTGGCGAGCGCGCTCGAAGGCAGGGTGCTTCTGCGCCGCCTGGCAGATCCGGGCCATCGCCCGGACGGCCTCCACCGGATGCGCACCGACCGACGTCTCCTGCGAAAGCATCACGGCATCGGTTCCGTCCCAGATCGCGTTCGCCACGTCGGAGGCCTCGGCGCGCGTCGGCCGGTTGGAGGTGACCATCGACTCGAGCATCTCGGTCGCCGTGATGACGGGTACCCCGGCGCGGTTGGCGCGGTCGATCACGCCCTTCTGCACGGCGGGGAGCTCGCCCAGCTTCAGCTCGACGCCAAGGTCTCCACGCGCCACCATCACCGCGTCCGCCACCTCGAGGATCCCGCCGAGGTTGCGGATCGCCTCCAGCTTCTCGAGCTTGGCGATCACCGGGACGCTGCGTCCATGCCCTGAGATGTGCTGCTGACACGCGAGGACGTCCTCCGGCTTGCGGACGAAGGAGAGCGCGAGGTAGTCGACCTCCAGCTCCATCGCGAGCCCAAGATCCTGGATGTCCTTCTCGGTCAGCGCGGGAAGGGGCAGCGCGCGGCCCGGCACGCTGATCCCCTTGCGGGCCCCGAGAAGGCCGCCGCGCACGACGGAGGCATCGGCCGTGCCGTCGGCCACCGCCCGCACGAAGAGCTCGATTCGGCCGTCGTCGAGGAGGACGCGATCGCCCGGGCGCAGAGCCTGCACGAGCTCGATGTGGCTCACCTCGATCTGGTCGTCGGTGGCACGGCGTCCCGCGACGAGGGCGACCCGACGTCCGCGCACCAGCCGCTGAAACGTGCCGTCCACCGGCCCCGTCCGGATCTTGGGACCCTGCAAGTCGCCGAGCAGCGCGACGGGGCGGCCGGCATCCTCGGCAGCCTCCCGCACAGCCCTCGCGGCCGCCCGGTGCGAGTCCACGTCCCCATGCGAGAAGTTGAGCCGGGCGACGTCCATCCCGGCCTGGACCATCGCCCGCAGAACGTGGGGCGAAGAGCTCGACGGGCCGATGGTGCATACGATCCGGGTGCGGCGGATCAGGTTCACTGGTAGCGCTTCACCCGGCGCGTCATCTCCCGGTCCGCCTCGTCGACGCGCCTCTCGAGCTCCAGCGCGCTGATCACGGCGCCGCCCATCCCGCGCACGAGGTCGCGCTGGAACCGATCGGACGTCGCGACGGTGACCACCTCACCCGCCTGGCCGGCGCGGTACGCGAGGCGCTCGATCGAGTGGTCCGCGGAGTGGCCTTTGCGGGTGAACACCACGAGCACGCCGTCCACCGTCTCCTCGGAGTTGGACATGGCCTGGGAATGGTGGGCGTCGAACACCACGGTGACGTCTTCGCCGGCGACCATCCCGAGCACCGACAGGCGCCGGACCAGCTCATCGCGGGCGGCTTCGAGGGAGGCGGTGCTCAGAAGGCGCTTCAGCGAAGGCCACGCGTGGACCACGTTGTAGCCGTCGACGATCATCCTGGGCACCGCTCAGAGGAAGCGCATGTTGAGCTGGCCGTAGTAGATCAGCGCCTGGTCGATGCCGACGAGCGCCGTGAGCTGGTAGACGACGCCGAAGAACGCATCGCGGACGGGTGCGACGAACCACAGCAGCGCGAAGACGCCGTAGATGGCGAACAGGCTGAAGCGCATCGCCGTGTACTGGACCGAGTAGGGCAGCCATGGCCGGAGGACGCCGAATCCGTCGAGCCCCGGCAGTGGGACGAGGTTCAACACCACCGCGAAGGCCATGAAGAACCCCAGCAGGGCGAGCGCCGCGAAGAAGTTGAGCGTCTGTCCGCTGATCCAGCCCTGCGGGACGGCGACAGCGAAGATCGCAGCGATGACCGCGCCGCAGAGAAGCGTCCCCAGCGGGCCCGCCAGGGACACCGCCGAGCTCCAGGCGCGCGTCCGCAACGCCGAGTGGTTGATGTACACGGCGCCGCCGGGCAGGGCGATGCCGCCCAGGAGCAGGAAGATGATCGGCAGGATGACGCTCACCGTCAGGTTCCCGTAGTGGAGCGGGTCGAGCGTCAGGTAACCCGCACCGACGACCGAGCGGTCGCCGCCCAGGTACGCCACGAACGCGTGGCCGAACTCGTGGATGCACAGCGAGACGACCCATCCGCCGACCACGAAGAGCACTGTCCATACCGGCGTGTACGCGGGCAGGAGGTGGAACCAGAGGGCCGCGCCCGACGCGGCCGTCACGCCGGCGATCGCCCCGAACACGGGGCTGAGGCCCAGCACGCCGCGCAGGGACGGCCAGGGCCGGCGGCGGAGCGAGGCATCCGGCCGGGTCGGGTCGCGGTATGAGGGCACGCCCGCCCGGCTTCCGGTCTGCATGTGCCGGCGCAGGTCGTAGAGCGTGAGACCCGCCTTCTGCAGCGGCGCGGCCGTCGACGGCGAATCGCCGTAGAGCATCGCCAGCAGCAGGTGGATCGAATCGACCTGGTAGTGGCCCAGCACCCCCGCTTCGCGGTTGGCGTTGACGAGCAGCTGGCGCAGGCTCGGCGAAGACGCGGCGCCGTCATGCCCGACCTGCTGCGCGATCGCCTTGGGGTCGAAGCCCAGCGCTTCGATCTGCCTCCCCGCGAGCGTGCCGGGAAGCTGCAGGGTGGCGTTGAGAACGTCGGCCGGCGCCACCTGCAGCGAGCCGCGCCGGCCTGCGATCTGGGTCGCGCGCTCGAGGATCTCGCGTGCATCGCGAGTCAGCGGTATGTCGGCCGAGGCGCGGATCAGCTCAGCTGTGGCATCTGGCATCACAAGTGTCGGGCCCCAGTTTAGGTGGGGCTCTTTCGAGCCCTCTGCCGCATCACCTCGTAGAGCAGCGCCGCGGCCGCCGCGGACGCGTTGAGGCTGGCGACGCGGCCGGCGACCGGCAGCCTGACGCGGACGTCGCAGCGCTCCTTGACCAGCCGCTGCACACCGACGCCTTCGCTGCCGACGACCACGCAGACCCGCTGCGTGAAGTCGAACTCCCACGCGGGCAGCTCGCCTCGCGGGTCGAGCGCGACGCACCAGATGCCCGCACGCTTTATGTCGGCGACGGCCGAAGGCAGGCCGGACACGCGAGCGATCGGCAGCAGCTCGCTGGCGCCGGAGCTCGCCTTTACGGCGGCGGGTGAGAGCGGGGCGCTGCGGCGCTCGGGAATGATCGCCCCGTCGCAGCCCGCCACCTCGGCAGTGCGGAGGATCGCACCGAGGTTCTGCGGATCCATGATCGAGTCCAGCGCCACGAGCAGCGTCGGGTTGCCCTCGAGGAGCTGCCTGAGCGTCCACTCCCGACGCGGCTTGAGCTCGGCTGCGACCCCCTGGTTGACGCCCGGCGCCATGGCGTCAAGACGATGCGGAGGCACGGTTTCCACGGGCGCCAGGCGCGACAGCTCGTCGAGCCGCGGGTCGTGGCCGAGGCCCGCGGCCAGGTAGACCTTGACCACCCGACCCGCCCGCGCCGCCTCGAGGACCGCGTTGCGGCCGTGGATGACCTGCCTCAAGCTATGTTTGTCGCATGGTTGCAGACTTCATGGTCCGGGCTCGCGAACTGCTTGCGAGCGGAGTCGACCAGTCCGGACTTGATGCCGTGGGCCGCTTGCTCGCCGAGCGCTCGCGCGAGCCCGGGTTCGTAACTGCTGGGGAGATGCAGAGCCTGCACGGAAGCGAATCGTCCTTCACCATCCTGCAGAGCGACCCGGACGGCCTGACCCTGATGCTCTCGCGCTTCTCACCGGAGGCGCCGACCCCGGTCCACGACCACAAGTCCTGGGGAGTCGCGTGCGTCGTCGCGGGCCGGGATCGTTACAAGCACTGGGAGGAAGCGCCAGGCGGAGGCGTCCGCGTCCTGTACGAGAAGGAGCTCGATCCCGGAACAGTGGTGACCTGGCTGGGTCCACCCCACGACATCCACAACCAGCAAGGGATCGACGGCGACGCCATGGAGCTCGTGCTCTTCGGCACCGACGTGACGAAGACCACCCGCAACTACTACGACGCGGAGACCGGCCGGCCGATCACAAGCTGAGGCTCGGGCGCGAGCCTACCCGCCGCCAGCGCACGCCGTCCCTGGAATCCTCGAGCGCGATGCCCCGAGCACGGAGGTCCTCGCGGATGCGGTCGGCGCGCGCGAAGTCCCGCGCCTTGCGGGCGGACTCGCGCTCCGCGATCAGGCGCTCGACCTCGGCGGCCAGGCCGGGCTCCTCGACGCGGACCACGTCGAGGTGAGCGTCCACATCGTCCATCAGCGCCAGCAAGGCTGATCTGTTGAGAGGTCCGAGACGTCCGGCGTCGATCGCGGCGTTGGCCTCGCGGAGGTGGTCGAAGACAAGCCCGATGCCCAGCGGCAGGTTGAGGTCGTCGTCGAGGGCCTCGCGATAGGCGTCGCGAACCGCCGCGGTTCGCTGGGCCAGCTCCGTGTCGTCCGAGGAAACGGGCGGCGTCCGGTCCACGCGGTCGGTGAACTCGCGCAGTCGACGCACCTGCTCGGTCGCCGAGTGCAGCGCCTCGGGGCTGAGCCGCATCCGGGAGCGGTAGTGGGCGTTGGCTATCAGAAAGAAGCGGATCGCCAGCGGATCGTGTCCCGCCGCGACGAGGTCGCGCAGGGTGGTGAATCCGCCCGCGCTCTTCGACATCTTCTCGCCCGTCGCGTCGGAGAGAAATTCCGAGTGCAGCCACACGCGGGAAAACGTCGTGTGGTTGGCGGCCTCGGACTGCGCGATCTCGTTCTCGTGGTGTGGGAACGTGAGGTCGACGCCGCCGGCGTGAATGTCGAGCGTTTCCCCGAGGTACCGCTTGCTCATCGCCGAGCACTCGATGTGCCATCCGGGACGGCCCAGGCCGAATGGCGCGTCCCATGCGGCGCCGAGCTTCGCGTCGCCGGGCTGCGCCTTCTTCCACAATGCGAAGTCGCTCACCGACTCCTTGTCGTACTTGTCGGTGGCGACCCGTGCGCCGGCCTTGAGGCCGGACCGGTCCAGGTGCGAAAGGGCGCCGTAGGCGGGGAAGCTCGCGATGCGGAAGTAGACGTCGCCATCGGCGACGTATGCGTTGCCCTGCTCGAGCAGCGTCGAGATCATGGCCACCATCTCCGGGATGTGCTCGGTCGCGCGCGGGTAAACCTCCACCTTCTCAGCGCGCAGCGTCGCCATGTCCTCGAAGAACGCCCTGGCGTAAGGGTCGACGTACTCCGCGATCGTGGTCCCGGCGTGCATCGCCTGGTCGAGGATCCGATCGTCGAGGTCGGTGAGGTTCATCACGTGCGTGACGCGATAGCCGGCCACACGGAGGTGCCGCCGTACCAGGTCATAGAACAGGAAGGCCCGGAGGTTGCCGACGTGGGCGAAGTTCCAGACCGTCGGACCGCACGTGTACATGCGCACGTGGCCCTTCTCGAGCGGCTCGAAATCCTCCTTCTTGCCGGTGAGGGTGTTGTGGAGTCGAAGCGTCATTCTTCCTCGATTGTCGCAACGGCCTGCGCGGCGATGCCGTCGCTCCGGCCCAACGCGCCAAGGCCCTCCGGCGATTTGCCCTTCACGTTCACGTCGACGGTGCCGAGCCGCGACGCGAGGTTGGAGCTCATCGCCGCGAGGTGCGAATGAAGGCGCGGCTCCTCCGCGATGACGATGCAGTCGACGTTGACGACGCGGTAGCCGGCATCCCGCAGCATGGCGACCGACCTCTCGAGCAGGCGAAGGCTCGAAGCATTCCTGTACTCGGGCTGGTCCGCCGGGAAGTGGGTGCCGATGTCACCCAGCCCGGCCGCGCCAAGGAGCGCGTCGATCACGGCGTGCGTCAGGACGTCCGCGTCGGAGTATCCGACGAGCCCCGTCGGGTGCTCGATGCGCACGCCGCCCAGGACGAGTGAGTGCCCCGCGGCCAGCGGGTGGACGTCGTAGCCGATGCCGACCCTCACCGGCTTCGGCTACGGGACACGAGAGGTTTCGTGCTCCCGGATCAGCGCCTCGACCACCTCGAGGTCTTCGGGTGTCGTCAGCTTGATGTTCGCCGGCTCGCCGGGGACCACGGTCACCGCGTGGCCGGCCGCGGACACGAGCTGGGCGTCGTCGTCGCCGACCAGGCCGGCGTCCGCGGCCTCCCGATGGGCTCGGGCCAGCAGTTCGTACGCGAATCCCTGCGGCGTCTGGGCGAGCACGATGCGCGAGCGGTCGAGACTCTCGACCAGGCGGTTTCCCTCCACCCGCTTCACCGCGTCGCGTGGCGCGATCGCCGGGAAGGCCGCGCCCGACTCCATGGCCGCGGCCAGGACGCGGCGCACCAGAGTCGCGGTGACCAGCGGCCGGGCGGCGTCATGCACCAGCACGTAATCGCAGTCGCCCAGCGCGGCCAGGCCCACGCGCACGGAATCCTGACGGCTCTCGCCGCCGGCCTTGACCACGACCCTCTTTCGCGGGTGCAGCGCTTCGACCTCGCGCTCGGCCGACTCGAGGCGGCTCGGCGGTCCGACGACCACGATCCGATCGATCTCATCCAGGGCCAGGAAGAGCTCCAGCACCCGGGCCAGGGTGGTCCGGCCGTTGAGACGAACCAACGCCTTGCTCCCGCGTCCGAGCCGAGAGCCGGTACCCGCGGCGGCGACGATCGCCCCCACGGTCGGGACGGTCACGCGGTCTCCTCGCGCGGCTTGACCCGGGTCTGGCGCCTGGTCTCGGCGCCTGACGGCTCGGCGAAGATCATGCGACCGGCCGAGGTCTGGATCACCGAGGTCACGACCGCGGTGATGGTCTGGTTGAGCAGCCGGCGGCCGTTCTGGATGACGACCATGGTGCCGTCGTCCAGGCTGCCCACACCCTGGCCCGGCTCCTTGCCTTCCCTGGCCACGGTGACCACGATCTCTTCGCCGGGAATCGCCACGGGCCGCATCGCCTGGGCCAGCTCGTTGAGATTCAAGACGGTGACGCCCTCCAGTCGGGCGATGCGGTTCAGGTTGAAGTCGTTGGTCATGATCGCCCAGCCCTTGCGCTTGGCGGTGCGCACGAGATGGGCGTCGATGTCGCCGCCCGGAGGCGTCTCGTCCTCGGTGACCTGGAGGTTGATCGACGGCTCCTTCTGCATGTCGGTCAAGACGTCGAGCCCACGTCGCCCGCGCCGGCGACGGGTCACGTCCGCCGAGTCGGCAACCGTCTGCAGCTCGCGGAGGACGGAGCTGAGGATGACCAGGGGCATGTCCAGAAACCCGGTCTTGGCGATGTCGAGGACGCGGCCGTCGATGATCACCGACGTATCGAGGAGGACGGCGGGCATTCGATGCTCGGCCCCGTCGCTCCGCCCTCCGAAGAAGAGAGCGGTCAGCTCGGCCCGGCGCGTCAAGCCCACCGACGCGCCCTGGGCCGCCAGGAGCAGCGCCAGCACCAGGGAGAGCGGGTAGCCGTAGGGAAGGTCGCGCACGAAGAAACCGATGAGGACGGCGATGACCAGGCCCGCGACCATGCCCAGCACACCACTCAAGAGGTCGGGCAGCGGGGTGCTCGTCAGCCGGAAGTTGACCCTGCGCCAGCCGCCGAGCAGATACGGCGTGCCGAGGTACGCAAAGATCAGACCTTCCAGGGTGGTCAGCCCGATGATCGCCCAGCCCGGGTGCGCGTCGCTGATGCCCCGGACCATGAAATAACCGAGCACAAAGCCACCGATCACCCCGAGACCCGCCCCCAGCCATCGGGCGAGGGACTCGGACCGCTTCAAGGATTACCTCCTCAAGAGACCGAGAATCCGGCCTCCTTGATCAATGCGCCGGACTGGATGGGTGAAGGAAAGGCGGCGGCGACGGCCTCCGCCACGGACCGGACCTCGACCAGGTCGAGGCCGGACGGCCGGCCGGCTCGGGAGCCCGCCGGAATCAACGCGCGCGTCAGGCCGTGCCTCGCCGCCTCCTGGAGGCGGCGCTCGAGGTGGCCGACGCGACGCACTTCGCCCGACAATCCCAGCTCTCCGACGACGAGCAGGCCGTCCGGCATTGGCCTGTTCTTCGCGTTGCTGACGATCGACAGGGCGAGGCCGAGGTCGGCGGCCGGCTCCGTGATCCGGATGCCGCCGGCGACGCTGACAAAGACATCGGACTTGGCGAAGGAGAGGTTCTTGAGGCGGCGCTCGAGGACCGCCAGGATCATGTGCAGGCGATTGACGTCGTACCCGTTGGCGACACGGCGCTGCATCGCGTGATCGTTCGGGTTGACAAGGCTCTGAACCTCGACCAGCAGTGGCCGCGTGCCCTCGAGGATGGACACGATCACGGTCCCGGGGGCGGTCGGAGCTGCGCTCGCCAGGATCGCGGCCGATGGGTCAGGGACCTCCTCCAGGCCGAGCTCGCCCATGGCGAAGACGCCGATCTCCTCGGCCGAGCCGAAGCGGTTCTTCGTCGCACGGAGGAGCCGGAGCTCCTGGCGGCGGTCGCCTTCGAGGTACAGCACCGTGTCAACGATATGCTCCAGGACCCTGGGTCCGGCTATCGAACCCTCTTTGGTCACGTGCCCGACCAGGAAGACCGGCACGTTGACCTCCTTGGCCAGGCGCATCAGCCTCGCCGCAGACTCGCGGACCTGGGTCACGCTGCCCGCGCTGCCTTCGAAGCCGGCATCGGTCACCGTCTGGATGGAGTCGATGATCGCGAGCCTGGGAAGCTCGGCCCGGATCGCATCGCAGATGGCGTCGAGGTCGTTCTCGGCCAGGAGCAGGATGCCCGCTTCGAGGGCGCTCAGCCGCTGGGCCCGCATCCTGACCTGCTGTCCCGACTCTTCGCCGGACACATACAGCACCTTGCCGCTCCGGGCGACCTGGGCCGCCGCGTGCATGAGGAGCGTCGACTTGCCCACGCCAGGCTCTCCGCCGATCAAGACGAGGCTCCCGGGCACGATGCCGCCGCCGAGCACCCGGTTGAGCTCACCCCAGGCGAGCCGCGTCCGCTGCGCGTCCTCCCCCCCGATCTCGGTGAGCGGCACCACCGGCGCGCGCTGCACCGGGCTCGACTTCGAATCCCGCGGTGCCTTCCTGACCTGGAACTCCTGGAGCGTGTTCCATGCCCGGCAGTGCGGGCACTGGCCGGCCCAGCGGAGGCTCTCACCGCCGCATTCCGTGCAGACGAAGGTGATCGTCGATCGGGCCATGGGGGGACTGTGCATCCATGATCGTGGTTTCAGGGGGCCGGCCGTGACCTTTTACAGGGCCGTCCCGTTTTAACCGATGTACGACCAGGCGCCGTCCTGACCTACCCCCGGGACGGCGTCGCTTCCCTTCCCCGCTTGCCGGGAAAGGTGCGGGCGAGGTCGCATCGGGACCACCATTAGGCGGTGATCAATCGCAGCCAGGCGCTCGTGCTTGGCTTTTTCGCGGCTGTGATCGTGCTCCTGGCCGCGATTCTCGTCCTCCAGCCGGACATCTACGCCCAGGCGCTGCAGACGCCGCCCGAGGGCGGCGCCACGATCGAGGTGGCGTTCTTTCTGGCGATCACGGCCTTCATCGCCCTGATCGCGGTCGGGGTCCTGCGCCGCTGGCGGTGGCTGTTCTGGCTCATCGTGGTCGCGTTCCTGGCCGGGGTGCTGCGAATTCCGGCTTCGATCCTGGAACTGGCCGGTATCGTGCCCGCGGCCGGCCCCGGTTGGTACGTGGTCTTGCAGGGCCTCCTCGGTGCGATCCAGGTTGCGATCGGGCTGGCGCTTCTCGCGGGTCATCGCAGGGCCGGCACCTGGGGCGGCTTCTGAGTGGACGCCTCGATCTCCATCGCCCGCATCCGCGAGGCTGCCGGCGTCATCGATCCGGCCTTTCTGCGCACGCCGCAGTACGACTGCGACCCGCTGAGCCGTCGCCTCGGCGTGGCGACCGTGCTCAAGGTCGAGTCGGCAAACCCGATCCGGTCCTTCAAAGGGCGCGGCGCCGACTACCTTCTGCACCGCCTCGGCGCGATCGAGCACGGGCTCGTCTGTGCGTCAGCCGGCAACTTCGGCCAGGGCATGGCCTACGCATGCCGCAAGCGTGGAGTGCGGCTTACCGTTTTCGCGGCGCGGGCCGCGAACCCACTGAAGGTCGAGCGCATGCGTGCACTCGGCGCGGAGGTATGGCTCGAGGGGGACGACTTCGACCAGGCGAAGGACGCCGCGAGGCTGCACGGGGAACGAAGCGGCGATCTCTACGTCGAGGACGGTCGCCTCGGCGCCATCGCCGAAGGCGCGGGCACCATGGCGGTCGAGCTGACCGAGCGCGAGCGGCTGGATGCAATCTTCGTCCCCCTCGGCAACGGGTCGCTCGTCAACGGCATCGGGACCTGGATCAAGCACGCGTCGCCTGCTACGCGGGTGATCGCGGTCTGCGCCGCGGCCGCGCCGTCGATGGCGCTCTCCTGGAGGGCGCAGCATCCGGTCGACGCGCCGAGCAACACCATCGCCGACGGGATCGCAGTCCGGGTGCCGGTCCGGGAGGCGGTCGAGATCATGGCCGCGACCGTGGACGACGTGATGCTCGTGTCGGACCAGGAGCTGCTGCAGGCGACGCGCGCGCTGTTCGTCGACGCCGGGCTCGTGATCGAGCCGGCGGGCGCAGCGGGAGTCGCCGCCATCGCCCGGCACGCCGAAGAGTTCAGAGACAGGCGTGCGGCGACCGTCCTCACCGGCGGCAACCTGACCGAGCAGCAGCTCGGCGAGTGGCTTCAGGCTTAGACCCCTCGCTCGAGATCGGCGAGGTGGTCGAGCGCCGCCAGCGGCCCGTACTGGTTGAACACGTCCGGCACCGCGGATTGGAGGTTGCCGTGCAGCTGTCCCGCGAGCTGCGCGCGGAGCTCGACCGGGAGCTCGAAACGCCGGCGCGCGTAAGCGGCCACGAAGCGCCGCAGATCGGGATCCAGGCGCCGGAGGGCCAGCTCGGCGGGGCTCGCCGGGGGGAGCGCCGCAGGCGCGGGCGGCGCACCAGGAGGAGGCGGTGGCGTGGCAGGCGGCGCGGGCTGACCTCCCGGGAGCTGCCACAGCCATACGTAGTCCGAGTCCTTGACGACGATGGTTCCCGCCGCGAGATCGCCGAGGCGTTTGCCTCTGCCGTTGATGAACAGGACCACGAGGCCCACGCCGTACGCGTAGGGCAGGAAGTCGATGATCCGGATCACGTTGCGAATGCCGGCCTGGATGAAGGTCATCGGCTCGCCGCGATCGCCGACCGCGCGCAAACGGAACACCTTCTTGCCGACCGTCTGTCCTGACCAGAAGGCCTCGCACGTCCAGAAATAGCCGAAGATGACGATGAAGCTGCCGATCACGGCGACGAGGTAGGCCGCCGCCTCGGCGCCGGCGGCTCCGATCCCCAGCGCGGCGAAGTAGAGCGCGCCGAGCACGCCCGCGAGGATCAGCAGGTCGAGGATCTGCGCGATCCCCCGCGTCGCCAGGCCGGCGACCTGGTAATCGAACGAAACGCGCTCCGGCGTCGCGACGACGAGGTCGGTGTCGGGGAGAGGTCCTTGCATCCCTCAGCTATTCTGCGACCCATGTCCAGGCAGCGACTCCCGATCGCCGTCGGCCTCGCGATCTCCGCTCTCCTGGCTGCGGCATCCCCTGGCTACGCGCGCTCAGCAATGGCTTTGAGCGAGCTCCCATCGGCCCTCATCCGAGTCACGGACGCCGAGAGCAGCGTTCCCGTGATGGCCGCGGACGTCCTGGTCACGTTCATCGAAGGCGACCCCGACCACCCGTTGGTCGTCGGACCGGTGTACGGCGGTCGCACGAACGGCGGAGGTTTCGTGCTGTTCAAGGGCTTGCCGGCGGGCGATTACATCGTCTCGGTCAGCGCCGACGGGTACATCAAGTTCGGCGACGGCCCCCATGGCGATCGTCCGCCGCTGGGCGCCCACATCGTCGTTGTGTACGAGCGCGGCGGGGGAGCCACGGGCCACCCGCCCGCTCGCCTTCGCGTGGAGCTGATTCCTGTCACCTGCCGGGAGTGCTTTTGAGGGCCGAAGACTTCGTCGCCCTGAGGCGTGACGACTGGAACCGGCTCGAAGACCTCCTCGCCCGTGCGGGCGCCGGCCGCATGAACGCACTGACACCGGCACAGGCCCTGACGATGGCGGCGCTGTACCGGCGCGCGACGGCGGACCTCGCCCGAGCTCAGCGCGACTGGCCGGGCGAGCCGGTGCATCGCTACCTCAACGGTCTCGTCGCCCGCGGCCACGGCGTCGTCTACCGCCGAGGCGGCGAGGTCCGGAAGCGCATCCGGCGTTTCTACGCCGAGACCCTTCCGCGCACCTTCCGCAAGTCCTGGCCGTACCTGCTCGCTGCGGGCGCCCTCCTCTTCGTGCCCGCGATCGTTAGCTTCTTCGTCGTCCTGGCCAACCCGGACGCCGCATACGCGATCGCCGATCCGCACCTCATCGAACGCGTGCACCGGCACGAGCTGTGGACGCAGATCCCGCCGGAGGAGCGCATCCAGGTGGCGGGGCTGATCATGGTCAACAACATCTACGTCTCGATGGTCGCGTTTGCCCTCGGCGTCGCGTTCGGTCTGCCGGTGATGTGGGTGATGATCTCCAACGGCATCCACCTGGGCGGGTTGTTCGGGCTGACCGAGGCCTACGGGCTGGCGGGTGGCCTTTTCGATTTCGTGATCGCACACGGCATCCTCGAGCTGTCGATCGTCGTCGCCCAGGGCGCCGGTGGCCTGATGATGGGATGGGCGCTGGTCTCGCCCGGCAACCGCAAGCGCTCGGATGCGCTGGTCCTTGCGGCACGGCGCGCGTTCACGCTGCTGCTCGGCCTGGCGCCGCTGCTCGTCATCGCCGGCACGATCGAGGGCAACATCTCGCCCTCGAATGCGCCCTTCGCCGTCAAAGTGGCGATCGGACTCACCACCGGAGTGCTTTTCTACGGCTACCTGCTGCTCGCCGGCCGGCGATCAGAGCAACGCTCTCTCCTTCAACTCCAGGTAGCGCTCGACGAGAGCCGGGGATAGCTTCCCCGCGACCACGTCAAGGCCCAGCACCCCTCCGCGGCGGAGCAGCTCGAAGCTCTCCCGCCGGCTCGCGACGAACTCTTCCGCCGCCGCCCACTCGTAGGCCCGGTTGGTGCTCACGATCGGGTCGTCGCGGGCGCTGAGCACCGCGGGGTCGGACATCGCGACGACGAGCACCAGGTGCTTGGCCGCGAGGCGCAGCGCGTGCGCCACCAGCTCGCGCGACGCCTGGGGGTCCTGGACGTCGGTCAGGATGACGACCATCGACCGGCGGCCGACACGCAGTGCCAGGTGCGTCATCGCGTGGCCGAAATCGGGCTCGACGTACTGAGCCCGGATGGAGTAGAGCGACTCCGTGATCCGCCGCAGCTGGGTCGCGCCACGCTCGGGCTTGATGAAACCCGTGACGCCGTCGTCGAACGTCATCATGCCGACGCGGTCTCCGTAGGCCTGCGCGACCCACGCCAGCATCAACGCCGCGTTGACCGCGTGGTCGAGCTTGTCGAGGTCACCGGCCGGAGCGGTCATCAGCCTTCCGCAGTCCAGGGCGATGATCACCTGCTGCCCACGCTCCGCCTCGACCTCCACCATCACGGGCCGATCGCGGCGCGCGGTCGCGGTCCAGCTCACGCGCCGGACATCGTCGCCGCGCACGTATTCGCGCAGCCCGGCGAAAGCCGTCGACGCACCAGGCGGTCGCGCGCGACGCATGCCTGCCATCGCCCGCAGGCCCCGCCGCAGCGACAGCTGGATGCGCTTGATCGCGACCACGTTGGGGAACACCGCGACGTCCTGCGGCAGGGCCAGCCGGACCTGCCGGCGCCACCAACCTTCGTTGCGCCAGACCTGGATGTCGATCGGCCCGAAGCCATACGCGCCTCGACGCGGCGAGTAGGTGCGATAGCTCAGCCTGAGCACCCCGCGCTGGTCGAAGCGCCCATCCAGCTCGCGCGGCCGCGGACGCAGGCCTCCCGGAGCGTGGTCGGCGACCCGCGCCCAGAGACCGGCGGCGGCCCGGTTCTCGACGACCACCGTCACCTCCTCGGGCTCGCCCAGCGAGAACGGCTCGGGGAGCAGCCTCCGCGCGACGTAGCCTTTTCGTCCCGGGAGCAGGGCGAGGTCGCGTGCGGCGATGGTCACGAGACCGACGTGGTAGACGACCGCAAGAAGGCCAAGCACCGGGGACGCGACAGCCAGCGCGATCAGCGCCGCCCCGATCGCCACCGCCCAGATGAGCCTGGGCTGCGGCGCGAGGCCGCCGGCGAAGTCGAGGGCCCGCGTCAGCGCGGCGGGACGACCCTGCCCGCGACCGCGTCGAGCACGCTGTCGGGCGTCTGACCCGCCACCTCCGCCTCGGGCCGGAGGACCAGGCGGTGGCGAAATGCAGGCGCCAGGAGCGCCTTGACGTGGTCGGGCGTCACGAACTCGCCGCCGGCGAAGGCGGCGTAGGCCCTGGCCCCGAGCATCAGCAGGACCTCGGCCCGCGTGCTCGCTCCCAGCGCGATCTCCGGCGCAGCGCGCGTGGCCGCCGCCAGGTCGACGACGTAGCGGCGGATCTTCTCGTCGAGCACGACCCGCGCCACCTCGGCGCGGCAAGCCTCGATGTCGGACTGGCCGAGCGCGGGTTCGACACCCGCCTTCACCGGGTCCCGAAGCTCGATCCCCGACTCCCAGCGGCGCAGCACCTCCATCTCGTCGTCGGGCGCGGGGTAGTCGAGACGGACCTTGAAGAGAAAGCGGTCCTGCTGGGCCTCGGGCAGTGGGTACGTCCCCTCGTATTCGATCGGGTTCTGGGTCGCCATGACGAAGAACGGCAAAGGCAACGGCAGCTGCTGGCCTTCGAGCGTCACGCCCCGTTCCTCCATCGCCTCGAGCAGCGCCGCCTGGACCTTGGCCGGGGCGCGGTTGATCTCGTCCGCGAGCAGGACGTTGGTGAAGACGGGGCCGCGGCGCAGCGCGAAGGTGCGGGTGGCGAGGTCGAAGACGGACGTGCCCAGGATGTCGGCCGGCATGAGGTCCGGCGTGAACTGGACGCGGCCGTACTCCAGCGTCAACGCACGCGCGATCGCCTTGGCGAGCAGCGTCTTGCCCGTCCCCGGCACGCCTTCGAGCAGCACGTGTCCCTGCGCGATCAGCGCGATCGCGCAAAGGCGGATCGCTTCGTCCTGGCCGACGATCGCCTTCGCAAGCTGTTCGCGAAAGCGCTCGAAGAACATCGGGGCCGTGCCGGTCATCGCAAGCTGACGCCACGCCTCTCCGCAATCGGGTGCGCGATCGCATGCAGCCGCCTCGCCGCCTGCAGCAGGTCTCGATCGCCGGCCGACGCGGCGTACAGCGAGGTCTCGACCTGGGCCAGCTCGGCGGCGATTCCCGGTGCGCGCACCCAGAGAGCATTCCAGAAGCGATCGCGAGGCTGCAGGGGCAGCCCGTTGTACGAGGCCACAGCGCGCTCGGTCGCGCCGGCAAGCAACCCCAGCGTGACGGCGCGCGCGCTCGAACGCCGCAGGAGGCGGCCCACGGCGACCGACCACTCCGCGTCGGACCGGGCAGCCTCGGCCGGCCGCTCGACCAGCGGGCCGAACCTTCGCCCGCGCAGCAGGAGGCCGAAGAAGACGGCTGCCAGCAGCCAGAGGAGGCCGGCGCCCCACGGCGTGCTGACCCACGACTGCGGAGCGAAGTCGCCGGCCGTCAGGCCGTGGTGATACTCGTCGAAGCTGACCCCGCTCCCGACGCCGGCCGCGCCGATCAGGTCGGAGAGCAAGATCCCGTTGCCCGCCTTCTCGAGGTATCCGTTGCAGAGCACCAGCGGGTCGGCGAGGACGACGACGTGGCCGATGCCCAGCCGTTCGACATAGCCCGCCGCGAACCCGTCCGGCGTGCGCAGGAACGTCACCTGGGTCCGTGACGGCTCGAGCGGCACGATGCTGGTACCACCCGAGACGCGGTCCACCGACGCGACTGCCGGCGTCGTCGAGTACTGCCCGCCCGCCTCGTAGGCGTCGAAACGTTTGATCGACAACGAGCGATCGAGCTCCGGGTCGCCGAGCTCTGACGCGTAGATGAGCAAGCCGCCGGTGGCGCGGACCCAATCGCGGACTCGATCGGCCTCGTCCGCCGTGTAAGGGCTGGTCGGAGTGAAGACGAACATCGCGGAGGACGGGGTCGGAGTCTCAAAGGAGCCGGCGATCTGATGCGTCGTGTGGCCCATCGCCTCCGCGAACAGGACGACCGCGGATGCTCCATTGGCGGCATCGCTGTTGGTGCTGTGCTCAGGCGAGTCCGCGTGAGGCTGCGCGGAGTACAGCGCGGCCGCGATCAGGATCGCGATCGCGGCGGCGGCGATCCAGCCGCGGGCCGACCTCATGCGGCGACCGCGACGGGCGGGCGATACTGCGCCGCGACGCGGGCCGCCCGCTCGTAGGTCGCCTGGTCGACCTCACGCCCTCCATAGACCGCGGCCTCGAACGGCACGAGAAGCGCGCGCAGGCCCGCGAAGTCGGGCGCACGCTGAAAGATCTCGCGCACCGTCAGCGGGCTGCCTTCCCATGAACGCTCGCCCGCGAGCGTCGCTGCCACCCCCGCGCACAGGGCGCGAATCGCGCCGACCCGGTCGCCCACCGCGGACAGCCGGTCGGCATCCGCGAAGAAATCGGCGGGCGGGCGCGGACCCTCGGGCGTGATGCTGAGCGCGCGGTCGAAGCGGCCGCGCGAGGCTCGAGCGAGGACGAAGACGATCGCCGCGACCACCAGGAGGCCGACCCCGTAAACCCACCAGCTGGGGACCAGGCTCTCTCCCCGGCTGCCGAACAGCAGGCGAAGGAGGGCGTTGATGCGGTCCTGCACCCATTGCGTGAAGCGATCGAGCAGTGAGGGCGGGCGGTGAAGGGCGTCGTACCGGCTCATCGACATCACCTCATGCAGACGCTGCCGGGCGAGAGCGGTGTCCGAGGTCCCCATCGGCTGGATCATTGCGCCGAGCAGGGCGCTGAGCCGGGCGCGCGCGTCGTCGTAGAGCGGCGGTCGCGCCTTCAGATCGGCCAGGATCTCAGGCTGCGTCGCGCCGGTTCCATCGGTCAACACCTGGGCTGCTTCGCTCGCGGGAGTCGTATCCGGCGGCGAGGCGTACTGAACCAGGTCGTACGCGCGCTGCACAGCGTCGACGTACTTCGAGGTCGGTTCCGCGTCCGCGCTCGCGGTCAGCGCGGCCCCGTTGAGGAGCACGATGGCCGGCAGAAAGGGCGCGAGACGTAGTGTCAGACCGAGGCCCCTCAAGGCGCGACAGGCGGGGCGGCCAGCCGGTGGGCCATCTGGAAGAGGTCGAGCGCCTCACGCCGAACACGCAGGTCGAAATAGATGAGGACGATGACGATCTGCACGATCGGGGTGATCAACGCGCCGACGAGCTGGCCGCTCGTGATGGCGATCGCGGAGGCGATGAATGGCGACACGACGATTTGCAGCAGGGCCTGAGCCAGCTGCAGGAACCCTCCGAGGCCGATGCCGGCCACCTCATAGAGGACTCCGGCCAAGAACAGGATGAGAAACGTGCGCCACCAGCCTCCCGCCACGAGGTGGCGGCTCCGGCCGACCGCCGCGCCGAGGCCGATGTTCTCGACGAACATCGCCGGCGTGGCCACAGCCCACATGACAAAAACCCAGACCCATGCAATGAACGGCGCCACGCACAGGATCAGCGCCACGTACGCCGTGAAAGTGCTGAACAGGAGCCAGTAGCCGAGCAGCGGAAAGTACCGTCGCAGCACTCCCAGCAGGACTCCGCGTGCAGTCACCGGACGTCCGATCGCCGACTCGCAGGCGGCGTAGATGACGGCCGCGTTGGTGAATGGGAGGATGGCCAGGTTCGCGACCAGGCCGGCGCCGATCGCGGCCAGGAAACCCAGCAGCACACGGGTGTCTGTCGCGCCGGATGTCTGCTGGATGGCGATTGAGAACCACGCCAGGGCGAAGCCGTAGAGAGCCGCCGCCGGGATCGCGAAAATGACCGAGATCGCGGCAAACAAGAAGAAGTGCCGCCTGTACATACGAAACGTCTCGTCCAGGAGATCGCCGATCTCGAGCGGGCGCAGCCGCAGAGGGACTGGACCGGCTGGCTTTTCCCCAGTCGATACCGGTCGTTCTACCACGGGCTAAGCGTTGCACGAAATAGAGGCATCGAAGTTGAGTCAGAGCGCAAGCCAGGATCCGGATGACGTCAGGGTCCTCTTCGTCGAGGACGATGCGTCGGTGGCTCAGATGTACCGGCTCAAGCTGGAGCTGGACGGGTACTCAGTCGAAGTCGCCGGCGATGGCATCGCCGCGCTGGAGAAAGCGAGGGCCTTGCATCCCGACCTCATCTTTCTCGACATACAGCTGCCAAAGCTCGATGGTTTGGCCGTTCTCGAAGAGCTGCGCGCTGACCCCGCCACTCAGCACATCCCTGTGGTCATCCTGTCGAACTGGAACGAGAAGGAGCTGGTCGAGCGCGGCGCCAGGCTCGGAGCGCTCGACCACATGATCAAGAGCCAGACCACCCCGGCCAGGCTGTCCCGGCGCCTCCAGGACTGGCTCCGAGCCTAGGTTTACTTCGGGGCGGTTGCCGCCGGCTCCTTCTTCTGGTGCTTCACCGGGGTGAACTTGAGACCATCCTCGCCCTCGACGTCGATCTGGACGACGTCGCCGCGGGCGATCTTGCCACGCAGGAGGTGCTCCGACAGCTGGTCTTCGATCCGGCTCGTGATCACGCGACGCAGCGGCCGCGCGCCATAAGTCCGGTCGTAACCCTCCTTGGCAAGGAGGTCCTTGGCTGCGTCCGTCACCTCGATCGTGATCTGCTGCTCGGCCAGGTGCTTGCTCAGCCTGTTCAGCTGCAGGTCGACGATCTCGCGGATCTGGTGCGTGGTCAGGCTCTTGAAGACGACCACAGCGTCGACGCGGTTCAAGAACTCGGGGCGGAACATCCGCTTGAGCTCGTCGTCGATCTTCTGCTTGGTGTTCTGGTGCCTGCGCTCGACCTCGTCCTTCTCGTCCACGACCGAGGGCTGGAACCCGAGCGAGGTGCCCGCGGAGTTGACGTCGCGGATGCCCAGGTTCGAGGTCATGATGATCACGGTGTTCGCGAAGTTGACGATCTTGCCCTTCGCGTCGCTGAGCCGGCCGTCCTCGAGGATCTGCAGCAGCATGTTGAAGACCTCGGGATGCGCCTTCTCGATCTCGTCGAAAAGGATCACCGAGTAAGGGCGGCGCCGAACCGCCTCTGTCAGCTGGCCGCCTTCGTCGTAGCCGACGTATCCGGGAGGCGAACCGACCAGGCGCGCCGTCGTGTGACGCTCCATGAACTCCGACATGTCGAGCTTGATCAGCGCGTCCTCGGAGTCGAACAGGTACTCGGCAAGGGCGCGCGCGAGCTCGGTCTTGCCGATTCCGGTCGGGCCCAGGAAGATGAACGAGCCGATGGGCCGCCGCGGGTTCTTGAGCCCTGCCCGAGCGCGGCGGACCGCCTGCGACACGGTGACGATGGCCTCGTCCTGGCCGACCATGCGCCGGTGGATCTCCTCTTCCATGCGCAGCAGACGCGCGCTCTCTTCTTCGACGAGACGTGACACGGGCACGCCCGTCCAGGCGGCGACGATCTGCGCGATGTCCTCCTCGCCCACGTCGGGCACCGTCTCACCCAGCTTGTCGCGCCATGCGGCCTCCTTCTGCGCCAGCTTGTCCTGCAGCTTCTTCACCTTGTCGCGGACGCCGGCAGCCGCCTCGAAGTCCTGCTTGTTGACGGAGTCGTCCTGCTCGGCCTTCTGCCGGCGGATCTCCTTCTGCAGCTCCTTCAGGTCATCGGGAGTCGTGGTGAGCTTCATGCGCACGCGCGCCGACGCCTCGTCGATCAGGTCGATCGCCTTGTCGGGAAGCGCGCGGTCGCTCACGTAGCGGTCGCTGAGCACTGCCGCGGAGTGGACCGCCGCATCCGTGATGACGACACGGTGGTGCTTTTCGTACAGCGACTTGACGCCGTTCAGGATGTCGATCGTCTCGGCCATCGTCGGCTGGTCGACGTACACCGGCTGGAAGCGACGCTCGAGAGCGGCGTCCTTCTCGATGTACTTGCGGTACTCGTTTAGCGTGGTGGCGCCGATGCACTGGATCTCGCCACGCGCAAGCGCGGGCTTGAGGATGTTCGCCGCGTCGATCGCGCCTTCGGCGGCGCCCGCTCCGACCAGCGTGTGCAGCTCGTCGATGAACAGCACGACCTCGCGACTCGAGCGAATCTCGTCGAGGATCTTCTTCAATCGCTCTTCGAACTCGCCGCGGTACTTGGTGCCCGCGACCAGCGCGCCCATGTCGAGCGTCAGCACGCGCTTGTGCTGCAGCGACTCGGGCACGTTGCCGAGGTTGATCTGCTGGGCGAGGCCTTCGGCGATGGCGGTCTTGCCGACACCGGGCTCCCCGATCAACGCCGGGTTGTTCTTGGTGCGCCGGCTGAGAATCTGGATCACGCGCTCGATCTCGGTCTCGCGGCCGATCACAGGGTCGAGCTGGTTGCGGCGCGCGAGCTCGGTGAGGTCGCGGCCGAACTGGTCGAGCAGGGGCGTCTTGGAGGGCTTCTTCGGCGCCGGCTCGGCCTCGGTCTCGGCGCTCGAGTCGTGGAGCAGACGCTCGATCTCGGTGCGCACCTTCTCGAGGTTGGCGCCAAGGTCCTCCAGCACGTGGGCGGCGATGCCCTCGCCTTCGATCAGCAGGCCGAGAAGAAGATGCTCGGTGCCGACGTAGTTGTGGCCCATCCGCCGCGCCTCTTCGAACGAGATCTCGATGACCTTCTTCACGCGCGAGGTCGGGATGATCTGCTGGATGATGATGCGCTCGTTGCGGCCCAGCACAGACTCGATCGTCTGCCGGACCTTGCCGATCTCTACGCCAAGGTTGTTTAAGACCTTGGCGGCGAGGCCTTCACCTTCGCGCAGAAGTCCCAGGAGCAGGTGCTCGGTCCCGATATAGCTGTGGTGTGATCGTTCAGCTTCTTCTTGAGCAAGCGTGAGAACTTTCTTGGCCCGCTCAGTGAATCTCTCAAACGGATACAAGGTCCCTATCCCTCCTGGACTCGTTCTACGACAACTAGGTGGGGCCAGCACCTCCTTAACGCTTCAGCGGCACCGGGTGGTACCTCTGCACCTAATATAACGTCCAACTCAGCCACCGGATTTCAGTTAAGAGGAGGCGCGGTGAGGCACCTTCTCGAGCGGATCGGTGGTTTTCTGCCTCCACTCGTCGCGCTAACGCTGCCCGTCGTCTTCTTACCCATCGCAAGCGATTCCTATGTCCTGCCGCGTGCGTCGATTGTGATCGCCGGCGCCTGCCTTGGGTTGGGGTTGGCGATATTGATGACGGAGCGGCCATCCCTCGGAGCGCTGCGCATACCCCTGGTGGCCGCGGCCGCGGCGGCCGCGCTGGCGTTTGCGTTCTCCATTTCCTGGCCGCTCAGCGCGGCGGGCTCCTACACACGGTACGAGTCCCTGCCGGTGCGGCTCGCCTACATCGGGCTCGCCGCCTCCACCTACTGGCTGCTGCGCACCGGCCGGCAGCGAGACCTGGTCGGCGCGGCATTCGTCTTCGGCACGACGGTCGTGGCGTTCAAAGCCTGGCTCCAGTGGTTTGCCAACGTCCCGTTCCGCCCTGACGGCGACGTCGGCAACGCCAACCTGCTGGCGGGCCTCATCGCCATGGCGATCCCCATCGCCATCGACCGCGGCCGGCGGGGCACGCGGCTCGCGGCGGCGTGGGCCCTGGCGATCGTGGTCCTGCTCGCGGGCCTGATCGTCACCACGTCGCGCAGCGGCGCGCTCGGAGTGATCGCCGGCGCCCTGGTGGCGATCACGTTTTCAGTTCCACAGCGCCACCTTCGCGCCGTGGCGGCGGTCTCGGTCGCCGGGGTGGCCGGCATGATCGTGTTCATCCTGGCCTCGCCCCTCCGATCGCTCAACGACGATCCGCCCGAGCTGCGGCTACACCTGTGGCAGGACGCGCTCCGGATGATCGTCGCCCGCCCGCTCACAGGCTGGGGCGAGGACACGACGGGCCTCGCGTTCGGGCAGTTCCTGAGCCGGGACTACGCGGGGCTCGTCACCTTCGACCGCGTCCACTCGGGCGTGCTCGAGATCGCGGCCACCCAGGGCCTCCTCGGACTCGCCGCCCTGGGCTGGGTGGTGGCCGTGCTCGCCCGCGCGGGTTGGCAGGCTCGGGCCGAGCCCGGGGTGCCGGGCCTCGCGGGAGCGCTCGCCGGGTACGGCGTGTGGGTCTTCTTCAACTTCGACTGGGCGCCGGCCACGGGCGCGTTCTGGCTCCTGGCGGGCACTCTCTGGTCTTCCCTCCCCCGCTCGCCGGGGGAGCTGGCCCCTTCCCTCCCCCGCTCGCCGAGGGAGGTGGCCCCGCGCGCAGCGCCGGGCCGGCGGGGGGCGAACGGGTGGCGAACCCCGCTCGCAGCAGCCCTGGTTGTCGTGGCTACGGTCCTCGCCGTCTTCCCAATCCTCGCCGACGTCTGGTACCTCAAAGGCCGCGCCGACCTCGCGGTTCGGGTCGACCCGCTGCAGGCTCAGTACCACTGGGCGCTCGGACAGGGCATGGTGGCCCAGGGGAACCTTCGCGCCGGAGTCGCCGAGCTGCAGCGGGCGGCCGACCTCGGCGAGACCGAGCCCCGCCTCTACGTCGAGCTGGGCGACCGCGAGGCGCAGCTGGGCGACCGTGCGGCGGCCAGGCGCGCCTATCGGCGCGCGCTCGAGATCGATCCCTACTTCAGCCCGGCCCGGCAGCGCCTCGCGACGCTGGGCTAGCTACTCGTCGTCTTCGGAGGGGTACTCGTGTTGGCGGTCGGTCCGGGTGCCGGCGAGGCTCGCCGGCGGCGCCGACAGCTGCTTGAGGCTCAGGGAGATCCTGCGCCGCGCCGTGTCGATCCCGATCACCTTGACCTGCACGGTCTCCCCGACCTTCAGCACGTCCTCGGTCCGCTCGACGTGGTCCCAGGACAGCTCTGAGATGTGAAGCAGGCCCTCGATGCCGGTCATGATCTGCAGGAAGGCGCCGTACTTCTTGGTCTTGGTGACCTGGCCCTCGACGATCGAGCCGACGGGCATCGACTGGACCAGACGCTCCCAGGGATCCTGCTGCAGCTGCCGGAGCGAAAGCGAGATCCGGGTCTGCTCGGGGTCGAGCTTGATCACCTTCACGGTGACCTCCTCGCCGAGCTGCAGCACGTCGGTGACCTTGGAGACGCGGTCCCACGACAGCTCCGAGATGTGGATCAGGCCGTCCGCGCCGCCGATGTCGACGAACGCGCCGTAGCTCGTGATCCCGGACACGGTGCCCTTGAGGGTGGTCCCTGTCTGCAGCCTGCTGAAAAGCTCCTCGCGCTTGCGCGCGCGGTCCTCGTCCTCCGCCGCCTTCTGGCTGACGATCAGCCGGTTGCGCTTGCGGTTGACCTCGAGGATCTTGACCGGGATCCGCCGTCCGACGAGCGACTCCAGGCTTCCGGCGTGGGCGCGCGCGACCTGGCTCGAGGGCAGGAAGCCCCGCAGGCCGAGGATGTTGACGATCAGGCCGCCCTTGTTCTGCTCGCGGACGTCGGCGTCGATCACCGTCCCGTCGGTCTGCTTCTCGGCGGCCACCAGCCACGTGGTCTCGGCCCGCGCCCGGCGCAGGCTGAGGACGACGTTGCCCTCCTCGTTCTCCGGCTGGAGGACGTACACCTTGATCTGGTCGCCAGGCTCCAGGCCGGCCGGGTCCATCTCGCCGCGCAGCCCGAGCTCCTTGCTCGAGATGACTCCCTCAGCCTTGGCTCCGATGTCGACGAGGACCTCGTCCGGGTCGACTCGCACGACGATCCCATCCACGATGTCCCCGTGGTTGGGGGTCTTGAAGGCCTCCTCCTCGAAGTGGAGGTAGTCCTCCATGGTCATCGCTGCCGATGATTCCTGGTCGGTCCCCTCCTCGTTTTCAGTCAGGACGGCACCGGACTCAGTGGACAAAATACGAACCCCCTAGAAGTTATTGATGTGGTCTTGGTCGTCAACACGGCCTCCGCCAAAACGAGCGTCAATTGTACCGCACGAACGGTCGCTAACCGGGGAAGGGTTTGGCCAGGTCGTGGTTGTCGATGAGCCTGGTTTTGCCAACTCGGACCGCGATCACGGCCAGGGTTCCCGGCTTCTGAAAAGTAGCCGGGTCGACCAGCTCCGCGTATTCGACCTGAACCAGCGGCTCCAGGCTCAGACGGCCCGCGATGTGGGCGCGGAGCTTGATGGGATCCCGCTCGCCTGAGCCGTACGCGGCCGCGGCCTCGCGCAGGGCGGCGCTGATGCCCGCGGCGGCACACCGCTCTGCCGGGCTCAGGTAGACGTTGCGCGAGCTCAGCGCGAGGCCGTCCGGCTCGCGCACGATGGGCACCACCCTGATCTCCACCCCCAGGTCGAGGTCGCGGACGAGCCTTCTCACGACGGCGACCTGCTGGGCGTCCTTCTGGCCGAAGTAAGCGCGGTCGGGCTGGACGGCGGCGAGCAGTTTGGTGACCACGGTCGCCACCCCCTCGAAGTGGCCGGGCCGGGCCGCTCCCTCGAGCGTGTCCGTGACCCCGCTCACGTGGACCCGCGTGCTCGAGTCGGGCGGGTACATCTCCTCGGCGGTGGGGCGGTAGACGGCGTCGACCTCCGCCTCCCGGAGCATCTTCGCATCGCGGTCCCAGTCCCGCGGATAGCGGTCGAGGTCCTCGTTGGGCCCGAACTGCAGCGGATTCACGAACACGCTCACGACCACGACATCGTTCTCGCCCCGCGCGGCCTCGACCAGGCCCATGTGGCCGGCGTGCAGCGCGCCCATGGTGGGTACGAGACCGATCGACTTCCCCTCGCGACGCCACCGCCGCGATGCCTCGAGCATCGCGGCGGCATGCTCGATCACGTCAACCGCCGTACCTGACCTCGGTGGGATCCTTCGCGGGACTCGACCCGTTGGCCGAGTACTCGTGCTCGGGGCCCGGGAACCTACCACCGCGGACATCCTCGGCGTACTCGGTGGCGGCGCGGGCGATCTCGTCCGCCAGGTTGGCGTAGCGCTTGACGAACTTCGGCGCCTTGCCGGTGGTCAGCCCCAGCATGTCGTGCAGGACGAGCACCTGGCCGTCGGTCGCGGGACCGGCGCCGATGCCGATGGTCGGGATGCGCAGCGCGTGCGTTACCTCGGCCGCGAGCTTGCTGGGCATGCCCTCGAGGACGATGCTGAACGCCCCGGCCTCCTCCAGCGCCCTGGCGTCGGCCAGGATCCGCGCCGCCTGCTTGTCGGTCTTGCCCTGGACCTTGAAGCCGCCCATCTGGTGCACCGACTGCGGCGTCAGGCCGAGGTGGCCCATCACGGGGATCCCCGCCTCGGTCAGGCGTCGGGTCAGCTCGACCACCCGGCCGCCGCCTTCGAGCTTCACGGCGTGCATGCCGGCCTCCTGCATAAAGCGCCCGGCGTTGGCGACGGCGTCGTCGATGGACGCCTGGTAGGACATGAACGGCATGTCGCCGACCAGCAGCGCCTGCCGCGCACCGCGCGAGACGGCCTTCGCGTGATGGACCATCTCGTCCATCGTCACCGGCAGCGTCGTGGGGTGACCCAGCACGACCATGCCCAGGCTGTCGCCGACGAGGAGGATGGGGATGCCGGCCTCGTCGAGGATGCGAGCGCTCAGAAAGTCGTAGGCCGTGAGCATGGCGAAATGCCTGCCCTCGTCCTTGAATCGCTGGACGTCCAGCACCGTGGTCATCGCGACCTTCTCCTTCGGGTCGCTGCCACATTCCGGGTCAGCGCCCTCCTGGTCCGCTCCACCGCCTCGGGTGCCAGTCCCGCCTCCTCGGCGATCTGAAGCGCGGCCAGGCCGAGCATACGATAAAGGTCGGGGTTCTCCATGGCCGCCAGGTGGCGGCTGACGGTCTCCGCGTCGCCCCGCCGGATCGGCCCCGTCAGCGCCCGCACCGTTCCCCGGCGGCGGATGTTCGCTACCGCGCCCTCGATCAGGGGGAGCAGCGCCCTGATGGCCTCGTCCTCTCTCCAGCCGGCCCGCTCCAGGAGGCGCACCGCCTCGGCGACGACCACGTCGACGAAGTTGGACGCGAACACGGCCGCCGCGTGGTAGCGCACCCGCTCGGCGTCACCGACGTGCTTCGGCCGGGCGCCGAGCTCCCTGGCCAGGCTGGCGAGCCGGCGGCGCAGCGCCGGCGTCGTGGCGTCGACGGCGACGGTGATGCCGCGAAAGGCGGAGGGGTCGCGCGGAAACGGGAAGGACTGCAGCGGGTGGAACGAGCCACGGGGGTTGTCTTTCAGCGCGTCCAGGGCGTCCAGGCCCAGGGCACCGCTCAGGTGAACGATCGCAAGCTCGGAAGGGGGCACCATCGATGCCACGCGCGCCGCCATCTCCCGGACCGCGCCGTCGGGCACGGCCAGGAAGAGGATGCCGGTCCTGGGCAGCCGAAAGCCGCTGCGTCCCGGCACCAGGCGCGCGCGCAGCGCCCGGGCGAGGCTGCGGCCGAGGTTGCCTCGACCCGCGACGGTCAGAACGTCAGACGTACTACGAAGCTGAGGATCTGGCGGCGGCCGGGGCTTCGGGCTCCTCGCCGGCGAGGATCTCGTCGAGCTCCTTGCCGTCGATCGTCTCCACGATCTTCAGGCGCTCGACGACCGCGTCCATCTTGCTGCGCTGCTTGGTCAGGATCGCCTTCGCGGTCTGGTAGCCGTGGTCGATGATATTGCGGATCTCCTCGTCGATGAGCGCGGCGATCTCCTCCGAGTAGTTTCGCTGCTCACCGAGGTCGCGGCCGAGGAACACCAGCTCCTCCTTGTGGCCCATGGTCACGGTGCCGAGCTTGTCCGACATGCCCCATTGGGTGACCATGCGCCGCGCCATCTGCGTCGCACGCTGGATGTCGTTCTCGGCGCCAGAGGTGATGTCGCCGAACACGATCTCCTCCGCGACACGCCCGCCCATGATGCCCGCGATCTGGTCCATCAGCTCGTCGCGCGACACGAGGTACTTGTCCTCTTCGGGCAGGCTCAGCGTCCAGCCGAGGGCCATGCCGCGGGAGATGATCGAGACCTTGTGCACGGGGTCCGTGTGGGACAGCCCCTTCATGACCAGCGCGTGCCCGGTCTCGTGATAGGCGATGACCTCTTTCTCCTTCTCGGAGATGCGCCGGCTCTTGCGCTCCGGCCCCGCGATCACGCGCGCGATCGCCTCCTCGAGCTCGTCCATGCCGATGACCTTCTTGTTGGCACGCGCGGCGAGGATCGCCGCCTCGTTGATCAGGTTGGCCAGGTCGGCGCCGCTGAAGCCGGGCGTCTGGCGCGCCAGCACGTCCAAGTCGACGGTCGAGTCGAGCGGCTTGTTGCGGGCGTGCACATCGAGGATGGAGCGGCGGCCCTTGATGTCCGGCCGGTCCAGCGTGACGTGGCGGTCGAAGCGGCCCGGCCGCAGCAGGGCCGGGTCGAGGACGTCCGGCCGGTTGGTGGCCGCGATCACGATCACGTGCGTGTTGGTGTCGAAGCCGTCCATCTCGACCAGCAGCTGGTTGAGGGTCTGCTCGCGCTCGTCGTGGCCGCCGCCCAGGCCGGCGCCGCGCTGGCGGCCCACGGCGTCGATCTCGTCGACGAAGACGATGCAGGGGGAATTCTTCTTGGCCTGGTCGAACAGGTCGCGGACACGGCTGGCGCCGACACCGACGAACATCTCGACGAACTCAGAGCCTGAGATCGAGAAGAAGGGCACCCCCGCCTCGCCCGCCACAGCCTTGCTGAGCAGCGTCTTGCCGGTACCCGGAGGGCCGACGAGCAGCACCCCCTTGGGTATGCGTGCGCCGAGGGCGACGAACTTCTCCGGATACTTCAGGAACTCGACGATCTCGGTGAGCTCCTGTTTGGCCTCGTCGACTCCCGCCACGTCGGCGAATGTGATCGCCGGCTTGTCGCCTGCGATCAGGCGCGCGCGAGAGCGGCCGAACGAGATGGCCTGGTTGTTGCCGCTCTGCGTCTGGCGCAGCACCCACCACATGAAGGCGGCGATCAGGACCACGAGGATGATGTTGGGCAGCAGCACCTGGAGCAGGTAGCTGCCGCTCTGGCTCTTCTCGAACTTGATGGTCACCCCGGCGGAGCGAAGGTCGTCCATGTACTTGCACTCGCCAGAGCAGTCGGGCAGCACCACGTTGTGCTTCTGATTCCCGCTGTCGGTGATGACGCCCTCCGAGCCGCTGATGTCGACCGCCCTAACGTGGCCGGCCGATGCCTCGTTCATCATCTTGGTGAAGTCCCAGTCGCTTCCGTTCTGGCTGTTCTGGATCGAGCTCCAGGTGAACCAGAAGATCAGGCCGAGGACGACGACCAGTGCGAAGTAGAAGAGGCTGGAGCGGGGGAAACGGCTCAAATCAGATCTCCTCGAGGATGTGGATTTTCTAGCCTAACAACTTTGCGCGCGGGATCATCCGGCATTGGGTCGATCGTGACGTGCAGACCCGGCTCTCCCCGTCGCCTCGAGAAGGTCTCGTCGACGGCCAGCCCAGGAATCCAGGCCACGTCGGCACCGGCAAAGACGAGCGGCCAGCCGTCGCGGTCCTCCCGCGGCACGCGGGCGTCGACGAAGATATCCTGCAGCTTGCGCGATCCGCGGCCGCCCGCCGGACGGATGCGCAGGCCGGGCTTGCGGTATCCAAGGTGGAGCTGGAGGCCGGGCCGGAGATGCGCCGCGCGGCGGTCGTCGCAACCTGGGCAAGGCCGCACGTCGAGCCTCGGCGCCTGGACCGGGCGGGGCCGCGCGTCAACCACCTCCATGAGGTCACCCACGATACGGAAACGCAGGTGGCCCGGAAGATCGACACCGCGGCCGCCGCGACCCGGCCTGGTCAGGTTCAGCATTGCCTCGATATTCCGCCGCGAGAGTCCCGGCTGGGGACCCCCTGCCTCGGAGTACATCCGCCTCAGCCTCTCGACCATGGTGGGCGCGCCCTCAGCGGCCTCCTGCAGGCGCGCGGCCGCCAGCGCCGCCGCGTGAAATCGCTCGAGGATGCCGGGCCGGTCTCGCTCGAGCGCCGGCAGGATGTGCCGGCGGACCCGCACGCGCGCGAAGCGAGGGTCGAGGTTCGCGGGATCTTCGTGGGTGACCAGGCCACGTTCACGCAGGAATTCGCGCACGTCCTTTCTCCACACATTCAGGAAAGGACGGACGTAGTGACCGCGCCGGACCGGCATGCCGCGCAAGCCGGCGAGGCCGCAGCCGCGAAGCAGGTGCAGCACCGAGCCTTCGACCAGGTCGTCGGCGGTGTGCGCCAGGGCGACCACCTCCGCTCGTGCCTGGATTCGGGCGCGGTCGAGGAACGCGTAGCGAAGCTGGCGCGCCGCCGCCTGGAGCGAGCCTTTGGGCAGCGGCTCGACGCGCCGCTCGGTGACCAGAGGCACTCCGAGTCGCGCGCATAGCTCCGCGACCTGGAGAGCGACCTGGTCAGAGCCGGCGCGCAGGGCGTGGTCGTAGTGGGCGGCGACGATGACGTGGCCGGCTTCGTGCAGCGCGACGAGCAGGGCGGTCGAGTCGGGTCCGCCCGAGACGGCGACCATGGTGGTGCCGGGTGGACTCGAACCACCGACAACGCGATTATGAGTCGCGCGCTCTACCACCTGAGCTACGGCACCGCCGCCACCGAGCTTAGCGAGCGGCCTGAGTTCGCGCCTTGAGCTTGCGCTTCTTCCTTCGGTGCTTGTCGATGGCTACGCGCTTTCTCTTGTTCATGTCCTTCTAGAGCGCACGAGTCGCTGGTGGGCTTGGGGTCAGGTTGGTTGCGGAGGTCGGATTCGAACCGACGACCTTCGGGTTATGAGCCCGACGAGCTGCCGCTGCTCCACTCCGCGGTTCCAGTATACCCGCGGCTCAGCGCGATCTTGACGGCGGGCTGGGGCTCGGGGTCGTGACCAGGAATGTCGTCTCGCTCGGCCTGGCGAAACCGTTGAGCCGGGCCTCTTCCTCGTCGCCGCTGCCGTTGGTGAGCGCCTCGACATCCTTGCGGTAGCCCGCGTTCTCGGCCGCGATCTGCGCGTTCTGCCGGCGGAGCTCCGACACCTGCTCGCTGAGCCGGTGACTGATGTACGCCTCCTGCGCGAAGGCGACCCCCACCCACATGAGCGCGACGCCGACGACGATGAGGACCAGGGTCTGGCGCAACCCAAAAGCGCTCACTCGGAGCGTGCCCGCGGCGGTGGAGGGCTTGCTGGTGTATCTCATGCTGCGTCGTTGGCGGTGACGAACGGGCGTAAGCCCGCCGACTATAGCAAACGAGTCCCGATGAACGGACCTTTCCGGGATAGTCCGGACTAACCCGTATCTACCCTGGCGAGATCTCGCGATAGTCCGGACCATCCGCGGTTTTGCTAGGTGCCCTGGCGGGCTTTCTCCCAGCGTTCGAGCATCTCGTCCGAGCTGAGATCGCTGAACGTCTTGCCTTCAGTGCGCAGCGACGACTCCGCGGCGGCGAAGCGTTTGCGAAATCTCTGGCCGGCGACGCGGAGCGCGTCCTCGGGGTTCACCTTGAGGGTGCGGGCGAGCGACACGATGCTGAAGAGAAGGTCTCCCATCTCCTCGAAGGCTCGATCGCGGTCTTCGACCTCGGCCAGCTCGCGCGCCTCCTCACCGACCGATTCCGCGGCGGCCGCCGGCGACGCAAAATCAAAGCCCACACGTGCCGCTCGCTTCTGTAGCCCCAGCGTCCACGCGAGCGCGGGCAGTGACGCCGGCACGCGGTCGACGACCGACTCCTCGCTGCCGGCCTCGCGAGCCTCATGCATCTTCTGGTGCTCCCAGTTGCGCAGCACCTCGTCGGCGTCGGCGACCGAGCGGTCCCCGAAGACGTGGGGATGGCGCTTGACCATCTTCGCGGCCACCGCTTCGGACACCTGCGCGGCGTCGAACCTTCCTTGTTCGGCGGCGATCTCGGCATGCATCGCGACCTGGAGGAGAAGGTCGCCCAGCTCTTCCATCATCTTGGCGTCGTCGCCCTTGTCGATCGCCTCGAGCAGCTCGTAGGTCTCCTCGAGCAGGTACTGCCGCAGGGACTCGTGCGTCTGCTCGCGGTCCCACGGACACCCGCCGGGTGCGCGCAGCGTGTGCACGACCTCGAAGATCGCCGCGATCCCGTCCGAGTACGGCTTCTCTGTCACGGCCGAGACATTACCGGGACGCCACGCCCCGCTTCGTAGAGGTCCGCCATCTCCTCGAGCAGGCTCAGCAGGTCGGCCTGCCACCCCTCCCCCTTGCGGCGCAGCTTGATCCGGTTGGGGCTCACCGCGATTCTCCCGGCCATGCGCCGCGACAGCTGGTCGACGTCGAGGAACCGCTGGGGGTCGACCCGGATGACGATGTCGTGGCCGTCGGCGACGACACCGCGCAGCCCCATGCGCTGCCCGCGCAGCTTGACGCGCAGCGAGTACGCGAGGTTGTCGAGCTGCGACGGCGCGGTGCCGTAGCGATCCTTCAGTGACCGCAGCATCGACTCCAGGTCCGCTTCGTCCTCGGCGCCGGCCAGCTGCCTGTAGGCGCCGAGCCGCAGCTTCTCGTCGCGGATGTAGGAGCGCGGGATGAAGTGATCGAGCGGCAGGTCGAGGTTCATCTCGGCGGTCGACAGCACATCCGCCATCGCCGTTTCCTCGGACCCGGTGCGCAGCCTGGACACCGCGCTCTGCAGCATCTGCAAGTACATCTCGAACCCGACCGCGGCGATCGCGCCGTGCTGCTCGGTGCCCAGCAGGTTGCCCGCGCCTCGGATCTCGAGGTCGCGGAGCGCGATCTTGAAGCCCTGCCCGAGCTCGTGCAGCCCCGAGATGACGTCGAGGCGCTTGTCCGCCTGCTCGGTCAGGGACCGCCGAGGGTCATAAAGGAAGTAGGCGTAAGCGCGCCGGCCGGAGCGGCCGACCCGGCCGCGCAGCTGATACAGCTGGGCGAGGCCGAAGCGGTCCGAGCGCTCGACGATGATCGTGTTGACGTTCGGGATGTCGAGTCCGGACTCGATGATGGTCGTGCACACAAGCACGTCGAAGTTGCCCGCCTCGAACTCCACCATCACCCACGCCAGCTGGTCCTCCGACATCTGGCCGTGGCCGATGGCGACCCTTGCCGCGGGCATCAGCCGGCGCACGCGCTCCGCCGCTTTCTGGATCGTGCGCACGCGGTTGTGGACGTAGTAGACCTGCCCTCCCCGCTGCAGCTCGCGGCCGATCGCCTCCCTGACGAGCTCGTCGTCGTCGGCGGTCACGTAGGTCTTGATCGGCTGGCGCTCCTCGGGCGGCGTCTGGATCACGCTCATGTCGCGGATGCCGCCCACGGCCATGTGCAGCGTGCGCGGGATCGGCGTCGCCGAGAGGGAAAGCACGTCGAGCTGCGTGCGCAGCTTCTTCAGCCTCTCTTTCTGCATCACGCCGAAGCGGTGCTCCTCGTCGACGACCAGCAGGCCGAGTCGCTTGAAGCGGACGTCCCGCTGCAAGAGCCGGTGGGTGCCGACGACGATGTCGACCTGGCCGCCCTTCAAGCCCTCGAGGGTGCGCGCCTGCATCTCGTCGTCGACGAATCGCGACAGCATCTCGACCACGACCGGGAAGTTCTTCAGCCGCTCGCGAAAGACGTGGAAGTGCTGCTGGGCGAGCACCGTCGTCGGCGCCAGGAGCGCGACCTGCTTGCCGCTCATCGCGGCCTTGAAGGCCGCCCGCAGAGCGAGCTCGGTCTTGCCGAAACCGACATCGCCGCAGAGGAGGCGATCCATGGGCCGGTCGGACTCCATGTCGCCTTTGATCTCGGCCAGCGCGGCCACCTGGTCCGGCGTCTCCTCATAAGGAAACGAGGCTTCCAGCTCTTCCTGCCACGCGGTGTCGGGGGCGAACGCGATTCCCGGGCGCGCCTCGCGCATCGAGTAGATCTTCAGCAGCTCCTCGGCGACGTCCTGGACGACCTTGCGAGCGCGCCCGCGGGCGCGCGTCCAGTCCGTGGTGCCGAGCCGGTGCAGGGCCGGCGCCGCCTCGCCGCCGAGGTACTTCTGGACCCGGTCGAGGTTCTCGACCGGGACAAAGAGGCGATCACCTTCGGCGTACTCGAGCTCCAGGTATTCGCGGTGCGCGCCGTCCGACTCGATCAGGCGCATGCCCTTGAAGCGCGCGATACCGTGGTCGACGTGCACGACGAGCTCGTCGGGCGCGAAATCGAGCGTGAACTCGCGGGTCATGTCCTCGGTCCGCGTCCGGGTCGGACGGGCGCCCCGCGATGGGCGACGCACCCGGCCGAACAGCTCGGCGTCGGTGGCGAGGTGAAGTCCGATCGCCGGTTGCGCAAACCCGGAGCCGAGGTCCACCGATGCGTGCTTCAGGCCGGGCTCCAGCTCGAGGTCGAGGTCCAGGTCGACCTCGGCAAGCGCGGTCGCGATGCCCGCCTCGTCGAGAAGAGCGCGCAGGCGCTCGTCCTGCTCGGTCGCGAAGGCGATCGCGGCGCTGTCGGATCGCGCCGCGAACCCCGCGAGCGCCCGCGGCTGGCCGACCAGGGGCTCGCCTTCGAACCACTCCAGGTCCAGGGCGTCGCTCGACCCTTCGCCCGCCGTGACGGCCAGGCGCGGCCTGGCGCCGAAGTCGTCGGGGCGGTCGACCGTCGGCAGCTGGAACTGGCGGGGCAGCTCGCCGCCGCCGGCCTCGGCCGCGGCCAGCATCGCGGTCTCGTCGAGCAGCGTTCGGGCGTCCGTGCGCTGGCGGGAAGGCTCGAAGTCGAGGACAAGGATGGAGGGCGGCAGGTGGTCGAGAAGCGACGGCCGCGACGGATCGAGGTACGCCGCAAAGAACTCGATCCCGGCAAACGCCGCACCCGCCGCGAGACGGGTGAGCTCGTCATCCCAGTCGGACCGCACGTCGCCGCGCAGGCTCTCCAGGGAGACCGACTGCCGCAGCCGCTCGGCGGCCTCCTCGCCGCGGTCCGGACCGACGAGCAGCTCGCGGCCGGTGCGGATGGTGGCCTCGGGGATCGGCATCACCGACCGCTGGTTGGTGGGATCGAAGAGCCGCAGCGTCTCCACCACGTCGCCGACCCACTCGGCCCGCAGGGGGGCGTCGGCTGCCGCAGGGTAGACGTCGAGGATGCCGCCCCGGAGCGAGAACTGGCCCTGCTCCTCGACCAGCGGCTCACGGGTGTAGCCGAGCTCGACGAGCCGGCCGGCGACAGTGACCGGGTCGGGCCCCTGGCCCGGCAGCAGGGTGACAGAGGTGCCGACGAGGTCGCCGCGCGAGATGGTCTGGCGGGTCATGGCGCGGCGTGACGAGACGATCACCGCCGGCTCGCCGGAGGCCAGGGCCGTCAGCGCCTCCAGGCGCAGGTTGACCGCCTCGTCGAAGGCCGGCGGCCGGTCGAGGAACGAAACCGCGACCTCGGCGAAGACGTGCGTCGGCGGCCGGCCGCCGAGCCACAACCGCAGCTCGTCGGCGAAGCGCTCCGGGCCGGGGACCAGGATCAGGACCGGCCTGCCGCCTTCGGTCGCTGCCCGCGCGATCGCGCCCCCGACGACCGGCCACGCGGACCTGGGCAGGCGCGCCACCTCGAGCTCGCCCTTGCCTTGGCCGATCCAGTCTTCGAGGGCCGGAGCGGCGCCGACCACCGCCTGACCGAGAGTGGTCGTCACTGCAATTCTTCGCAGCCCAGGGCGCCGGCTCGGTTGTAGCGGTCCATCGCACGCTCAATCCCCGCCTCGCGCGCAAGCTCCAGGGCGTCGGCCACACCGGAGATCACATGCGGCAGTCGCTCCGCCTCAGCCTTTGTGAATCGCCCGAGCACGTAGTGGGGCCCCGCCTGCGAGCCCTTGCGGGCCGGCTTGCCGATGCCGACGCGAAATCGCGCGAAGCCGTCCGTGCCGAGCGCCGCGATGAGCGAGCGCACGCCGTTGTGACCCGCGCCGGAGCCGCCGCGGCGAATCCGCATGCGGCACATCGGCAGGTCGAGCTCGTCGTAGACGACCCAGGTCTGGTCGGTTGTCAGGCCTGTGTCCCGGAGCGCTTTCGCGACCGCCTCGCCGGAAAGGTTCATGTACGTCTGAGGCAGGACGAGCCAGGCGCCACGCGCGTCGCTGTGTCCGACGAGCGACTGCCAGCGCTTGCGGTCGACTTTTACCTCCCACCGGCGGGCCAGCTCGCGCACGCACGCGAACCCCATGTTGTGGCGCGTGTCGCCGTAATCGGACTCGGGGTTGCCGAGCCCCACGATCAGGACGTCGTTTCTCTCTTCCATGCAGGCGTGACTAGGCCCGCGGCGAGCGCCGCAGACCGTCTACGGAGTCTAAATCCGCCGCGGGGCGAGCTTGATTCCGGAAAGGTGCAGCGCCTCGGCCGTGAGCCGGGTCATCTCCTTCCGCTCGCGGGCGGTGGCGTGGTCCCAGCCGAGGACGTGGAGAAAGCCGTGGACGGCGAGCAGCGCCAGCTCGGTGTCGGCGGCGTGGCCGTAGCTCGCGGCCTGGCGTTCGGCCGCGGGCCACGAGATGGCGAGGTCGCCGAGGTGCTCGCCAGTGCCGGCAAAGGAAAGGACGTCGGTCGCGCCGGTGAGGTGCGCAAAGGTCCGGTTCAGCCGCTCCAGCTCGGCGTCGTCGGTGATCCGCACGGCGAGGGTGCGCTCCTCCTCGGGGAGCCGCGCCGCCACCTCAGGCAAAGTGGCCGCGCGCAGCAGCACCTTGCGAACGAAGCTCGGTGGCAGCGGAGCCTCCACCGCCTTCACGACTTCGACATTTAGTAGAGTCACGACGGGTGAAGATTCTCGTCACCGGCGGCGCCGGTTTCATCGGCTCGCATGTCGTCGACGCGTACGTCGCGGCGGGACACGAGGTCGCCGTCCTCGACAACCTCAGCACCGGGCGCGAGGACAACGTCAATCCCGCGGCCCAGCTCCATCGCGTCGACATCCGGGACCTCGGCCAGGTCCAGAAGGCCATCGCCGCCTTCAAGCCCGAGGTCGTCAACCACCACGCCGCGCAGTCTGAGGTCCCGAGGTCGGTCGCCGATCCCGGATTCGACGCCCAGGTCAACGTCGTCGGGGGGCTCAACGTGCTGCGCGCCTGCGTCGACAACTCGGTGCGCAAGGTGATCTTCAGCTCCACGGGCGGTGCGCTTTACGGTGAGCCGGACATCGTGCCCGCGGGAGAGGACCACCCGGTGCGGCCGCTGTCGCCCTACGGCACCAGCAAGTTCGCGTTCGAGCAGTACCTCGGGACCTTCGACAGGACGTTCGGCCTCCGCTTCACGACGCTGCGCTACTCGAACATCTACGGCCCGCGCCAGGACTTTTTCGCGGAAGAGGGCCGGGTGGTCGCGATCTTTGCGAGCCGCATGCTCGAGGGTAAGCCGGTGACGATCGACGGTGACGGCACCCAGTCGCGCGACATGCTCCACGTGGGCGACGTGGCGACGGCGAACCTGGCCGCGCTCGAGCGCGGCGACGGCGGCACCTACCACGTGAGCTCGGGCACACCCGTGACCATCAACGACCTCTGCCGCAAGCTCGCGCTTCTCACGGAGTACAAGCTCGAGCCGAGGTTCGGGCCGGCGCGCGTCGGGGACGTCTACCGGATCGCGCTCGACAACCAGCTCGCTGCGGCAGAGCTCGGCTGGGTGCCGCGCATCCAGCTCGAGGAGGGTCTGCAGCTGACGGTCGCCTACTTCCGCGAGCGGATCGCCCGCCTCCACGCCTAGTTGGAAGAGTCGCTCGCTTTTCTCCACGCCTATGGGGCACGCGTGCTCGTCGCCTTTGCGGTGCTGCTCGGGCTGTGGGGCGCCTACCACTACTTCCGCAACCAGCGGGTCAGCGGGGGTTTCCGCGCCACCTACCTGATCATGCTCGGGATCGTCGCCGTGCAGGACCTGCTCGGCCTCGCGGCGCTGGTCGCCGGCGGCGGGCCGCGCGGGGGCATCCTGCACATGGTCTACGGAGCGTTCGCGATCCTCTTCCTTCCGGGCGCGTACCTCTACTCGCGCGGCGACGATCACCGGCGAGAGGCGCTCATCCTGGCCGGCGCCTCGTGGATCGTCAGCATCGCGTTCATCCGGGGCATTTCCACCGGCTAACCTTCGGACGATGGATCCCACCGCGCGTGACGCGGACATGCGACCGCCGCGGTCGCCTCGGGCGAGTCGCCGCATCCTGATCACCGGCGGCGCGGGCTTCCTCGGCATCAACGCTGCGCAGCACCTGATCAAAGCCGGCTGGCATGTCACCCTGCTCGACAACCTCAGCCGCCCGGGCACCGAGCGCAACCTCAAGTGGCTGATCACCAGCCATCCCGACCGCATCACATTCATAAAAGAGGACGTGAGGAACGCCGGCGCCCTCGCGGAGCACGTCAAGCGCCAGGACGCGGTCCTCCACCTGGCCGCCCAGGTGGCGGTGACCACCTCGCTGGTGGACCCGAACACCGACTTCGACATCAACGCCCGCGGCACTGTGAACATGCTGGAGGCGGTCCGGGTGCACAACCACGACGCGCCGTTCGTCTTCGCGTCGACCAACAAGGTCTACGGAAAGCTCGACCACGGCAGCGGACCATGCAAGGAATCTCAGCCGCTCGACTTTCACAGCCCATACGGCTGCAGCAAGGGCGCCGCGGACCAGTACGTGCGGGACCACGCGCGGTGCTTCGACATGAACACCGTGGTGCTGCGGCAGAGCTGCATCTACGGGGCGCACCAGTACGGGACCGAGGACCAGGGCTGGGTCGCGCATTTCGTCCACTCGATCCTCAAAGACCGCCCGCTGACCATCTACGGCGACGGCACCCAGGTGCGCGACCTGCTCGACACCCGCGACCTGAGTGAGCTGTACGCCTTGGTCATCGACAAGATCGGCATCACGCGCGGCGAGATCTACAACGTCGGCGGGGGTCCGGAAAATCAGCGCAACCTGCTCGAGGTCATCGACCAGATCGGCGAGATAACCGGCAGGAAGCCGCAGCTCTCATTCGCAGGCTGGCGCGAGGGCGACCAGAAGTTCTACGTCAGCGACGTCAGCAAGGCGCGCACCGACCTTGGGTGGGCACCACGGATCGACTTCGACCGCGGCCTCCGCGACCTGATCTCCTGGGCGGAAACGGTCAATTAGCACGGGGGAGGCAGGCCTCCCCCGTGGAACCCCCACCGTCGGGTGCGACGTCTGGTGGCGTCTGGCGGCCAATGCCAGGTGACGGCCGGAATGAATCCGGCGTCTGGCGGCGTCTCGTGGGCTATGCCAGGTGACGGCCGGAATGAATCCGGCCTTGACGCCGGGTTCGTCAAATTGGTGATCGGCGGCAGGTGAAGTGGCCGCAGCCTCCAGGCAGGCCGCGCAGCAGCCGCGCCTCACCCCACGCCGCTGTGGCGACGGCTCTGCTGACGCCGCGCATCAACGACCCCGCGACGCCACGGCGTTCTGCCGACATGTCCTCCACCGAGCCGCTGACCGGCCCACGCACATCGAGCCAGGAGAAGTAGAGAAGGTCGAGGACCTGGAGCGCCGCGTGATAGCTCCATCGCGTCCTCGTCACCGTGAGGCCGCACGAGACGGCCATCGTCCGGAACCGATCCGCGGAAAAGATCTGGATGTGGCCGCCCTGCCGCACCTTCGCGGTCCATCGCGTCCCGGCGCCGACCAGGCGGTAGAGCGTTCGCGGCTGGCCCTCCAGCGGCAGCACGATGTGAAACCCGGCGCCCGGCTTCAGGACGCGAGCGACCTCGCGCAGCACCTGCTCCGGCTCATCCACGTGCTCCAGCACGTCGAAGATCCACACGAAATCGAGCTCGCCGTCCGCGAACGGCAGCCGCTCGGCCGTGGCAAGCCGGAAATCGACGTCCTCCGACGATGCGCTTGCCGCGGCGATCGCCGATTTGCTCGCATCGCAAGCCAGCACCTCCAGGTCCGGCCGTTCGCGCTTGACAGCCTTGGCGACCTGGCCGGCGCCGCAGCCGACGTCGAGCACGCGGCCCGTGACCGGGGCGAGGTCGTCCAGCAGGTAGCGCAGCTTGAGCCCGTTCATGAACCACGGCCTGGGCCGAAGCGGCGCGGCGCCCCAGCGCTTGGCCTCGTAGTCGAACGAGGAGGCGGCCGCCGGCGGTTCGTTCACGCCGCGCGCGGCCGGAGTCTCACGCGGTGGCGGCTTCGAGGGCGACCTGTTCGTGCGCGCGGGCGACGTCCAGCACCGCGCGCTCCATCGTGTCGACGTGCCGCTCCCAGTCGAAACGCCGCGCCCACTCGAACGCGCGATCGCCCGTCGCCTGGTTGCCGGCGCGGTCGTCCAGAAGCCTGGTGATGCCCGCGGCGTAGTCGTCCACGTCCAGCGGCTCGGCCAGGTGTCCCGTGCCTGGCCCGACCGTGACTGTGGGCCCAGCCTGGTTCCACGCGACCACGGGCACACCCTTGGCCATCGACTCGATGACGCCCATGCCGAAATCCTCCTCCGGCGCGGGGTACACGTAAACGGCCGCGCCCTCGTACAGGCTCTGCAGCTCCTCCTCGCTGATCGCGCCCAGGAACAGGACGGCGTCGTTGAGCCCGAGCTCGGTGACCAGGGCCTGCAACGATGCGGTGTGCGAGGTCGATGGGCCCGGGATCACGAGCTGCGTGCGGGGATGGCGTTTGCGCACCTCGGCGATCCCGCGGATCGCGAGGTCGAACCGCTTCTGCGGGTAGTGGCGGTTCGTCAGCAGGACATAGGGCCGGCGGATCGGATAGCCGTTGATGGTCAGGCCGCCCGAAAAGCGAGCCTCCAGCGGCAGCGGAAAGCCCGAAGCGGCGACGTGGCATCCCGCGGGGCAGTCGATGGCGTCGCGCTTGTAGGTCTTGCGGATGATGTCGCCGATGTAGTTGCCGTTGACCAGCAGCTGGTCCGCCTCCTGGATGGACCGCCTGTCCGCCCAGGCGACGAATCGCGTTGCGCGCAGGACGATCGCCGCAAGCAGGCGGTAGTCGGCGTTGGAGACCCATCCCGTCTGGCGGTCGATGTTGCGCGGGTAGACGAGACGGTTCGGCTGGTTCAGATAGACGACGTAAGGCACGTCGATGAGGCGCGCGGCCCACCACGCGATCCAGGCGCTCGGCTGGTTGCAGCCGACGATCGCGTCGACTCCACGGAAGCGCCACGCGTACAGCGGCATGAGGAGCGAGGCCGCCGCCATCTGCGCCGCTTCGCGGAAGGGGAACCAGCCCGGAAGCTGGGGCAGGAACGTCTTCACCCGCACCTCGCCTATGAGGTCCGGGTAGCAGCGCGAGGCATCGACCGTCGGCGCGTAGCACTCGACGTCGTAGCCCCGCCGCCGCAGACCGAGCACCTCTTCGATCACCAGGCGCTCGCCGCCGCCGGAGTAGGTGAACCCGCAGTGGAAGACAGCGATCCGGCGTGTGTCTTGCTTACGCGTGTCGCGCCGCCCGCCGACCAGGAAGAAGCTCGACACACCAAGCGTCAACGCGTTGGCCGCGGTGATCGCGTGGTAGAGCACGATCGCGCCGGCCGCCACGCCCGCCGAAAGGCCCAGGCCTCCACCCAGGACCAGCGAGCCGGCAACTTCGAGGTTGCCCACGTAGCCGGGTCCGGCGGGAACCGCGAAGCTCAGCAGCAGCGCGGGATAGGCGGCCATCGCCTTCAAGGTGGGGACCTCGATACCCGCCGCGACGAACAGCAGCGTGAAGTTGAAGGCGTCGATGGCCAGCGCCAGCGCCGTAAAGCCCGCCAGCCGGGCGGCGAGGGCCGGCGTCCAGAGTCCGCGAGCGCCGGCGCGAAAGGCGAACGCCTGGCCCGCGATCGCGGAGGCGAATCGTGGTGGGAGCAGCCGGCGCGCGATCCTCGAGCGCACAACTCGGGGGCCCACCAGCGCCGTGCCGAGAACCGTGGCGAGGAGCGCAATCGCGAGCGCGGCGGCGCCGGCCAGGCCGGACGGTGCATTCACCAGGCCGGCGAGCGAAACGACCTCCAGGGCGGCGAGGACGACCGCCACCCCCGCCAGGTCGCAGGCCTTGTCGATGACGATGGTGGCAAGGGCGGATCCGGCGGGAATCCGGTGCCGCCGCCACAACCACCACGCGCGGGCCGCGTCACCGGAACGAATCGGCAGGACGTAGTTGAGGAGTCCGCCCGCCGCGTTCATGGCAAAGGCCCGCACCATGCCGACGGGCGCCAGTGGCCGCAGCAGCACGAGCCATCGCCGCGCGCGGATGAGGCTCGAGACCAGGAACAGGACGATCATCAGCGCCACCGGCCACCAGCTCTGGACGCGCGCGTGCGCGACGATCTCGGGCAGGGAGACCGTGCGCAGCCACAGCCACAGCAGCGCCAGGCCGAGGGCGGTCTGCAGCCCGAGGCGGATCCATCGGTTCATGCCGGCACCTCGCCTTCAGATGTGTCTTCCTCGAAGTAGAGGGCGGCGCTCAACTCGGCGCTGTCGAAGCGCCGGTGGCCTCCCGGCGTGGTGAGCGTGGGCGTCAGCCGGCCGCGGCGGACCGCCCGGTTGAGGGTCGGCTGGCTGACGCCCAGCAGGCGGGCGGCCTCCCCGGTCGTGATCAGCCTGGCGCCTTCAGGCTCGTCCTGGAGGCTGGACGCGTAGGCCTCGACGTCCTCCTCGCGGAACCGGCGGTGTCCCCCCGGCGTGACCAGCGCGGGGCGCAAGAAACCCCGGGCCACGGCCCGCGCGACAGTCGCCTGGCTCACGCCCAGGCGAGTCGCCACATCCCTCGAACCGATCAATCTTTGCAAGACGTTGTGCTGGGACTAACGAATCCATATCAAAAAGCAGTCGGCCTTTGGCATCCTGACCAGAGGAGGGCTTGGGATTCCACGGGCGACGCAGGCATTTCGTCGTTGAAAATGTGCAGAGATCGACAGATCCGTCGGCCTTTTTCGTGCCAAACTTTTCGCTGCGCAATCGAGCGCGCGGGCCTTCAGAAGGGAATCGCAGTACTCATTTTCGGTTAGAACCTCACCCCCCGCAGCCAAGCTCGGAGCCGGTGTCGAGAAATCGCCCGGCCCGAGCCTTTTTTAGGCCTTTTTGACCTCCGCGGCCCAGGCTCGAACCGCATCTCGCCACGGCCGGAGCGGCCGGAAGCGAAGCGAGCCGAGGCACCCGTTGCGCGGCCGGCGGGCGGCCGCCGGGAAGGCGGTGGTGGGCACCGAGTCGACCAGCGCTGCCACCCCGAACTCCTGAAGCGTCGCGCGTGCGAACTCGTCCCAGCCGCAGCACCCTTCGTTGACGGCGTGGATGATCCCGGCCGTCCCCTGCTTCACGAGCTCGAGGCTGGCTTGCGCCAGGTCGCGGGCGTAGGTCGGGTTGATCCGCTGGTCGGACACCACGGGCAGCCGGGCCTCCCCATTCGCGCGCTCCAGGATCCGCATCGGAAAGCTGCGCGGCCCCCCAAACACAGCCGCCGTCCGGATGACCAGCGAGCGCGCGCCAGCTTCCAGGACCCTGCGCTCCCCTATCAGCTTCGAGTCGCCGTACACGGAGATCGGAGCCGGTTCATCCGATTCGACGTAGGGCGTGCCATTCGCGCCGGAGAACACGAAGTTCGTTGAGAAGTGGACGATCGTGGCCCCGACGCGGCGACAGGCGACGGCGATGTTGCGCGGCCCCTCCCCGTTGACCGCGTAGGCGAGGTCGCGCTCGCTCTCCGCGCGATCGACCGCGTTGTAGGCGGCGCAGTTGAAGACGACGTCGGGCCTCCGCGCCTCGATCACCGAGCTGATCCCGTCCAGGTCCGTGATCGAGACGTCCTGGTGCCCGATGGCCGACTCCGGGCCCAGCAAACGCACGAGCTCTGAGCCAAGCTGGCCGGCGGCGCCGAAGACGATCGCTTTCAGAGCGAAGCCGGCTCTTCGTGCGTGGAGGCACCCGGCTGCTGCCGGAGCAGCGCGGTCATCTCGCTCTCGCCGACGGGGCGGCCGACGAAAAAACCCTGTGCGGCGTCACATCCGGCTTCGACGAGGACATTCTGCGCGAGGCGGTCCTGGAGACCTTCGGCGACCACCCGCAGCCCGAGGTTGTGGCCCAGGCCGACCGCGGACCTGACGATGGCCACCGAATCGGGGTCGGATGCCAGTGCGGAGACGAAAGAACGGTCGATCTTGATCTCGTTGACCGGGAGTCGCATCAGGTAGAGGAGCGACGAGTAGCCGGTGCCGAAGTCGTCGAGCGATAGTCGAACCCCGATCTCGTGCAGCCTGTGCATGGCTTTCGCCGCCGCGGCGGCCATGGCCACCCCCTCGGTGATCTCGAGGGTCAGCCGGCCGGGATCGACCTTGAAGTTGCCCAGGGCGCGGGCGACCATCTCCTCCAGCGAATGGTCTTCGATGTTGCGGGGCGAGACGTTCAGCGACACGGAAACATCCAGCCCGTCATCGAGCCACGTGCACAGCTGCGTGAGCGCCGCATCCAGGACCCACGCGGTCAGCGGGTGGATGATCCCCGTCTCCTCGGCCATCGGAATGAAGCGATCCGGCGGCATGACGCCCTCGCGCGGATGGTTCCAGCGCACGAGCGCCTCGACCGATTGAATGGCGCCCGTCGCGAGCGTGACCTGCGGCTGGTAGTGCAGAACCAGCTCGCCCTGTGGAATCGAACGGCGGAGCTCGCCGGCAAGGCCCGAGCGCCGCAGCGACTGGGCCTCCTGCTCGGGCTGGTACAGCGCGTAACCGCCGCCCGATCGTTTGGCGACGTACATCGCGACGTCGGCGCGGCGCAGCAGCGTGCTGGGATCGTCGCCGTGCACCGGATACATCGCGATGCCGATCGAGGCGCCCGTCTCGACCATATGGTCGCCGATGGAAAACGGACCTTCGAGCGACGCCAGGATCTTGCGCGCCGTGACGGCCACGTCCTCCGGGTGCCTGGCGTCAGTCGTCAGGACCGCAAACTCGTCGCCGCCGAGGCGCGCCACCGTGTCGGTCGCCCGCAGCACGCCGCGAAGACGAGCCGTCACCTCCTGCAGCAGGCTGTCCCCTCGATCGTGGCCGAGCGCGTCGTTGATGTCCTTGAAACGGTCGAGGTCGAGCAGCAGGACGCCGAACATCTTCTGGTTGCGTCGCGCGCCCAAAAGCGCCTGGCGCAGTCGGTCGCCGAAGAGGCTGCGGTTGGGCAGACCCGTCAGGGCGTCGTGGAGGGCCTGGTACTCCAGCGCGTCGGTGTGTGCTTTGCGCTCGGAGATATCGCGCAGCGTCGCGATGAACAGGTGGCGCGAACCGACATGCATGGAGCTGACCACGAACTCGAGCGGGAACAGGCTTCCGTTCTTGCGCTTGCCCATCGTCTCGTGCGCGCCGCTCACCGCGATGTCGATCGACAACCGGCGCTGCAGGTAGTTGTCGAACGCGCTGCGATGCGTGGTGGCGATCAGGACGTCGGCCTGGCGCCCGATGAGCTCTTGCTCCGAGTATCCGAACAGCTTGACCACCGCAGGATTCGCTGAGTCGATGACGCCCGTGCTGTCGATCGTCGCCAGCCCGTCGGACACGTTGTCGAGGAGCGAACGCATGCGTTTCTCGCTTTCCTGGAGCGCGACCTCTGCACGCTTGCGCTCGACGAACTCGCCGATCTGGGAGCCGACGTCGTTCATCACCGCGATGAGGCCGTCGTCGAGCTCGCGCGGAGCCCGCGTGTGCAGCGAGATCATGCCGACGACGCGGCGGCCGCTGCGGACAGGGAAACCCACGATGCCGTGCAGCCCGACCGCGACCGCCGCGGCCGCGCGCGGGAACGCCGCCTCTTCCGCCAGGTCGGGCATGGCCAGCGGGATCCCCGACTCCCAGACGCGGCCGGCCAGTCCCTCGCCCCGGTGGTAGACCGCGGACGCCGCGGTCGCCTCAAAGGCGGCGGTGTCATGGCCGGGCCTCTTCCAGGAAGCCACGAAATGCATCGCCTCACGCTCTGCATCGACCTCCCAGTACTCGGCCAGCTCCCAGTCGAGGGTCCGGCACAGGCCTTCCAGCACTCCCGGCGCCGCTCTGTCCCAGCCCGGGGAGGTGACGAGGGCCTCGGTGACTGCGAATCTCGCGGCCTGGAGCACCTCCGCACGCTTTCGGTCGCCGATGTCGATGGTGACGGTCTGGAAGTAGAGCGGCCGCTGGTCGGCGCCGCGCACCAGCCGCATCGTCAGGTCCGCCCAGACGTGCTCACCGTCCTTGCGCGTGTAGCGCTTCTCGATGCGCCGTCCTTCCTCTTCTCCGGCAAGCATGCTGTGCATGGCGTCCTGCAGCGCCGCCACGTCGTCGGGATGCGTGATGTCGAGCATGGAAAGCGTGCGCAGCTCGTCATCGGTGTAACCGACCAGCTCGCAGAACGCCGGGTTGACCGTCGTGATGTGACCGTCGAGGGTCGTGAAGGCCATGCCCGCCTGAGCCTGTTTGAAAAGCGTCCGGAAGCGGGTTTCCATGTCGCGCTCCGCCTCCTCCGCCCGACGCCGCTCGGTGATGTTGCTCACCAACGTGAGCAGCTGCTTGGGGCGCGTCATCACGCGGTGGATCGCGACCTCGACCTGGACGAGCCGGCCCGACTTGGTGATCACCGCCGACGTGTAACGGGTGGGCGCGTCTCCGCCCGCCAATCGCCGGGCCAGGTTGGCGGCCAGTTGCGCCCGCTGGTCGGCCGGCGCGAGGTCAACGAGCGAGGGCAGCGCGGCCAGCTCCTCGCGCGTGTAACCCGTGAGGTTTACGTACGCGTCGTTGCCCGCCACGAAACGCCCGTTTTCGGTGATGACAAGCCCTTCGCCGAGATCGCTGAGGGTGGCCAGCAATGTGCTCTGCTTCTCCACCTGGGCGCCGAGGTCTTGCTGCACGGACCTGCTGGTCAGAAGCGCCAGCAAACCGATCCCAACCAGCAGAAGGGTCCAGACGACCACCGCGCTCACCGACACCGTGAGCTGGGTCACCGCGTACACCCAGAGCAGGCCCAGGGCGACTATCGCGATGCCGAAGACGTAACCGAAGCGGCGCGACTGCAGGCCGGCGTCGAAGTGCAGCAACACCACGGCCAGGCTCGCCGCAGCGAGAGGTGGCAGATCGTCGCCCAGCCACCTGCCGGCGACGCCGAGCACCAGGACCGTGAGAGTGGCCGCCGCGGCCATGATCCCCAGCTGGGCGACAGGGCTGGTCGCGTAGCGGGAGGTGCGGACGGCCACCGCCACCGCCGCCAGGACGGCGCCGAGACCGGTCAGGATCACCTCCGCGCGCAGCTCGGCGGCCGGCAGGTGCGCCTCCCAGATGCGGTAGGCGACCCCGGCGATGACCACGGCCGCTGCCAGGCCGTTGAGCAGGGGGAGCTGCCATGGGCGCGGCTGCGGGGGGAACCCGACAGACGCCCAGGCCGCACCGAAAAGAGGATCGACGGATGGGGCTCGGGACGCTGTCAGGGGATCAGCCAAGCTCGTTGAACGATAACGTCAGGGCCCTGAATTCGCTCTCAGTTCGAGAGCACCCCGGCTGATTGCCGGTCCTGGCTACTTGCCGGTCTTGGTCTGGGGCCTCTGTGGGACCGTCCGCTTGAGGGGCGGCCGGCGGCCGGCGTGCAGTGGGTTGACCTTCTCCCCGTCGCCGTCCTTGCCGGCCCGGCTGGCACGTCCGGCGGTGGCATGCAGGGTGCGGAGCTTGGCCAGGCGCTCCTTCTTGGCCGCCAGCGCGGCCTTCAGGGCGTCGGAAAGCTGCGTGTCGTTCATGGGGACGACCCGGAGACGGGCCTCCAGCTCGAGGACTTCGACTTCAGCTCTTGTCAGTTCGAGATCGATGGTCTTGGACACTTGTGCCTCTTCTATACGGCTCAAAGCTACTGAACCAGACAACTACCCCGCAAGAGGGGAACTTATTCATGGCAACGCCGGCCGTCCGCGAGTTTAGTGGCCCAAGGGCGATTTCCGTCAATCCAGCGAGATCACGTCGCGCAGCTTGTCGAAGAATCCCTTCGACACCTTCTCCGGCTTGCCGGTGAGGCCGCCGACCTTGCGCAGCAGCGCCTTCTGCTCGGGGTCGAGGTCCTTCGGGATCACGAGCTGGACCACCACGTACTGGTCCCCCCGCCGCCCGCCGCGCACGTCGGGCATCCCCCGGCCCTGCAGCCGGAAGGATTGGCCGTGCTGGGTGCCCGGCGGGATGGCGATCTCGACCGGGCCCTCCAGCGTGGGGATCTCGATCCGGTCGCCCAGCGCCGCCTGGACCATGTTGACCCTCAGCTCGAAGACGATGTCCTGCTCGTGGCGGGCCAGATGGGCGTGCGGCTTGACCCGCAGCACGACGTAGAGATCGCCGGGGGGACCACCTCGCACTCCGGCCTCGCCCTCGCCGTTGATCCGGATCTGGGAGCCGGTGTCCACGCCGGCCGGGATCCTGACGGCGAGACGCTTTGCCTTCTGGACGCGGCCCTGCCCTCGACACTGGGCGCACGGGTTCTTGAGAATGCGCCCCGCGCCGCCACAGGTGGAGCACGTGGCCGTGGTCACCACCTGGCCGAAGAACGACTGCGCCGCCCGCCGGATCTGACCCGATCCACCGCACCCCGGGCACGTCTCCTGCCCGGTGCCCGGCTCCGCGCCGCTTCCCGAGCAGTGGTCACAGGTGGCCAGGCGCTGGACCTCGATCTGCTTCTCCAGGCCCGTGAACGACTCCTCGAAGGTGATCGTGATGTCGTAGCGAAGGTCATCCCCTCGGTTGGAGCGCTCACGACGCGCCCGCGCGCCAAACCCTCCGCCGAAGAAGGTGTCGAAGATGTCGGCGAACGGCATATCGGAGAAATCGACCGCGGGTCCTCCCGCGCCCACCGCGGCGTGGCCGAAGAGGTCGTAGCTCCGACGGCGGTCGGGGTCGGAAAGCACCGCGTAAGCCTCGCTCGCCTCCTTGAATCGGGCGTGTGCCACCGTGTCGTCCGGGTTGCGGTCAGGGTGCGAGTCCATCGCGATCTTGCGGAATGCCCGCTTCAGCTCGTCAGGCGACGCTTGACGTCCGACGCCCAGCACCTCGTAGTAGTCGCGCTTGACGGCCACCGGTATTAGTCGGATTCGTCGTGGGCGGCGAGTGGCGGACGAGCCACTTTGACGAGGGCCGGCCTGACGACGCGGTCGCGAAGCCGGTAGCCGCGCCGCAGCTCGGAGACGACCGTGTCCTCCGGGTGCTCGGCCGACTCCTCGTGGGCGACGGCCTCATGCAGCTTCGGGTCGAAACGAACGCCGACAGATTCGATCGGCTGCAGCCCGTGCGTCCCGAGCGCCTCTTCCAGCTTGCGCACGCTGAGCTCGAGGCCTTTGACCCAGGACTGGTCGATGCCTTCCGGCCGGTGCTCGAGGACGTTGTGCAGGTCGTCCAGCACGGGCAGCAGACGCCCGATCAGGTCGGCCGAGGCGTGCTGGATCGTTTCCAGCTGCTCCTGGCGGGTGCGCTTCTTGTAGTTGTCGAAGTCGGCCGCCAGGCGCAGGTACCTGTCCCTGGACTCGGCCGTCGCCGACTCGAGCTCGGCGATCCTGGCCTCCAGGGACTCGGTCGCGGGTTCCTCTCCCTCGCGCTCACGCGGATCGTGCGGATGCTTTCGAGACGTCATCGGAGCTTAGATACCGCGCGGGACCCCGCGATCAAACTCCAACGGCGGTCAGACGCCCAGCTCGGCCATGCGGTCGCTCGCGCCCCGGGCCACCGCCTGCAGGCGGGCCACGGTCTGGCTGTACGCCATCCGGGTCGGACCGATCACGCCCAGCACGCCTTTCAGCCGGTCGGATGGGCCATAGGTCGTGAGCACGACGGCGCAGCCCTGCAGATGGCTCGACGTGTTCTCGGACCCGATCACGATCTGCAGGTCGGACTCGCCGATGAGCTGGCGGAGGAGGACCGTCAGGTAGCGCGTTTCCTCGAGCACCTCCAGGACCTCGTGCACGCGGGACGATTCCGCAAACTCCGGCTGGCGCAAGAGGTTGCGCACGCCGTCGTGGACGACCAGGTTCTCCGTCCCCTTCTCGTAGAGGTCGAGGACCGCGATCACCCGGCCGAGCAGCTCCTTTTCCAGCCCGAGCGGCGCCCCGTCATAGCGGCGCCGCGCCTCATCGCTGGCCCGGCCGCCGAGGTCGTCGTTCAGACGCGCCGCGAGGCGGCTCAGCTCAGCCTGCGTCGAGGGTTGTGTCGTGTTGACGACCTGCTGGCGGAGGAGGTTGCCCTCGAGCAGCAGGATGAGCAGGATCTCGTTGGGTTCCAGGGAGACCAGGTCGACATGCTTGATGCGCGCCAGCGTCCCCTGCGGCGCGCTCGCCACAGACGCGTTCTGGGTGACCGCCGCCACCGTCATCGCCACCCGCTCGACCATGCCCTCGACGTCGCCCGGCGCCGCCTGCAGCTCATCTCGGATGTATGCCCGCACGCGGTCTGGGACGGGCTCCAGGTCCATCAGGAAATCGACGAAGTAGCGGTAGCCCGAGTCGGTCGGCACCCGGCCGGCCGAGGTGTGCGGTTGGGCCAGGTAGCCGAGGTCGACGAGCTCGGCCAGCTCGCTGCGGATCGTCGCCGAAGACAGGTTCACGAAGTAGCGCGACTGCAGCGCCTGCGAGCCGACCGGCACGGCGCTCGTGGTGAACTCCTTGACCACGGCCCGCAGGACGGCCTGCTTTCTGTTCTCCATCTCAGTTTCAGCACTCTCGGTGGGAGAGTGCCAACAACGTTACAGCTAAAGGACGGCGAGCGCGATCTGGTTGTGGAGGTCCATGCCCCGCCGCGTGGGCATCACCCTCCCGTCGACCCGCCGGACGAGGCCTGCCCGCCGCAGCTGCTCGAGCTCGCCTTCGAACCCGGACGGAGCGGCCATCCCGTCGGCCGTGCGGAGACCCAGCATCAGGGACTCGGCCGCGGCCTTGCGGCGGTCCAGCACCTCGCCGTCCGCCCTGGTGGAGGGAGCCGAGGCGATGTACTCCCGTGGGCGCGCCACGTTCCACCACCGCGACGCCGTCTCCCCGTCGGTGGCGTACGAGTGCGCGCCCGCGCCGCCGCCGTAGACGGGCCGGCATCGCCAGTACGCCTGGTTGTGTCGCGACTCGAACCCTGGTCGGGACCAGTTCGACACCTCATATCGCCGGTAGCCCGCCGCCTCGAGCTCAGACGAGGCTGCGTCCAGCAGGTCCCACTGCAGGTCGGCGGGGACCTCGGGCACCCTGCCCTCCGCCCGCCGCCGGTAGAGCAAGGTGCCTTCTTCGAAGGACAGGCAGTACGTCGACACGTGCTCCGGTCCGAGCGCGACCGCACGTCGCAGCGTTTCGAGCCACGTCTCCATGCTCTGGTAAGGCACGGCGTAGATGAGGTCGACGCTGATGTTGGTCATGCCCATCTCGCGCGCCAGGGCGAAAGCCCGCGTCGCCTGCGCCGCGTCCGTCTTGCGTTCCAGGACGGCGAGCGCGCGCGGATCGAAGCCCTGGACGCCCAGGCTCAGCCGGTTCACCCCGCCCGCCAACCAGGCCGCGACCCTCGGCCGATCCGTGCTCGCGGGATTGGCCTCCAGCGTGATCTCGGCGTCGGGCGCGATGTTGAACGTGCGGCGGATGAAATCGAGCAGCCTCGCGACTTCGCCGGCCGGCAGCAGGCTGGGCGTGCCACCGCCGAAATAGACCGTGTCCAGCTGCTGAAAGGGATATCGCTCGCGCGCAAACACGAGCTCTTTCTCGAGCGCGTCGATGTAGTCCGGTATGAGGCGGTCCATCCCCGCGTAGGCATTGAAGTCGCAGTAGCCGCACTTGTGCTTGCAGAACGGGACGTGGACGTACAGGTGACGGAAGTCCTGCACGCTCAGACGCCCTTGATGGTGTAGCGCTGCCCGCGAGCCGTTTCGAGCTCGCGCCGCAGGTGCTCCACCGCCTCGCGCTCGTTCGACACCAGGGCCTTGATTCGCTGCGCCATGCGGTCCTCGATGCGCGCGATCTGCCTGCCGATCTGGTCGACGTTTGCGTTCTGTGTCCGGTAGCGCTCGCGCTTGCGCCACAGCCTTGCGTGCTCGTCGCGCAGGTCGGCGACCGAGCGCCGCACCTGGCAGTCCAGGCAGAAACCGTCCCTTGTCTGGGAGCTCGGCACCTGCTTCCCGCAATCCCGGCAGAAGATGAGAAGGCTGCTCATGTGGCTTTGAGGTCGGAGACCGTCGCCTCACTCAGTTCCCCCAATCGCTCGGGTTCAATCTCGAAGACGGAGTCGGGGCGTCCCGCGGCAGCCCACACCGACGGGTAGCCGAGGAGGTCTCTGTCCATGAACACGCGGACCTCGGTGGCGTGGCCGAAGGGTGCCACGCCGCCGATCGAGTAGCCGGTGGCCCTGCGCGCGGTCTCCGCGTCCGCCTTGGCGACTGGCCCGCCCGCGAGTTCCTCGAGCCTGCCTTCGTCGAGCCGGTTGGCGCCGCTGACCAGCACCACGACCGGCCGGCCGCCGGCCGTGAACACCAGCGACTTGACGATCTGGCCCAGCTCGCAGCCGACCGCCCGCGCGGCGTCCGTCGCCGTTCGGGTGCCGTCCGGAAACGACCGCACCGTGACCGCGTAATCGCTGGTGGCAAGCCAGTTTTCGAACCTATTCACCACCGGTAACGATAGGTTTGTCCCATGCGAGTGGTGGTCACCGGCGCCGCAGGGTTCATGGGCTCCCACCTCTGCGAGCGCCTGCTCACCGACGGGCACCATGTTGTCGGCATCGACTCGTTCAGCGACTACTACCCGCGGCCGCGTAAGGAGAAGAACCTCGAGGTCGCGGTCGAGCATCCCAACTTCGTGTTCGAGGAGCTCGACCTGGTCCATGCCTACCTGCGCAAGGTGTTGCGGGGCGCCGAGGTCGTCTTCCATCTCGCGGGCCAGCCCGGCGTGCGCCCGAGCTGGGGCGATCACTTCGACCATTACGTGCAGGACAACATCGTGGCCACGCAGCGACTCCTCGAGGCCGTGCGTGGCGTCGAGATCAAGCGTCTCGTGTTCGCCTCCAGCTCGTCGGTCTACGGCGAGGCCGAGATGTTCCCGACCAAAGAGACCGCGCTGCCCCGGCCGGTCTCGCCCTACGGGATGACCAAGCTCGCCGCCGAGCACCTGACGTTCGTCTACCTGCGCAACTTTGGCGTGCCGGTCACCTCGCTGCGCTACTTCACCGTGTACGGCCCGCGCCAGCAGCCGGACATGGCGTTCATCCGCTTCATGGAGGCCCTGGTCGACGGCAGGGAGATCGAGATCTACGGCGACGGCGAGCAGACCCGCGACTTCACCTACGTGTCCGACGCGATCGAAGGCACGGTGAAGGCGGCTTCCGCCGACGTCGTCGGTCAGATCGTCAACCTCGGCGGCGGAAGCCGCGTCTCTCTCAACCGCGTGCTCGCCACGCTCGAAGAGATAAGTGGGATCCAGGCGCGGCGCCAGTTCCTGCCGGCGACCCCGGGCGACCCAAAGCACACCGGTGCGTCGATCAACGTCGCGCGCGAGCGGCTCGGCTGGGAGCCGCGGGTCTCGCTGCGCGACGGCTTGACCCGGCAGTGGCGATGGTTCCAGGACAGCCGCCAGGCCGCCCCGGCTTCGGGAGCTTCTAGTCCGTGAAGGCGGTCGGCCAGGCGGTGGCCACCGTTTCCAGCGGCGTCTCGCAGGCCCGCGACGCCGACTCGTTGGCGGTCAGCTCCGCCGTGGAGCGGCAGACCAGCAGGCCGAGGTGCCGCCCCGACACGATGTAGTAGTTGTACTGGCCCGGCCCGGTGACGTCGTTGTAGAACTTGAGGACCCCGTTGGCGTCGACCGTGCTGCTGCCCTTGAACGTGTCGAAGAGCTCGTTCGCGGCCGTAGGCGAGGTCAGGGTGAACACCGCCGCCTGGACCTCCATGTGCGTGTCGGTGTCGAGCACGTAATCGCCGAAGACGAAGTCGTTCAGCTGATCCTGCTTGAGGAGCGCCAGCAGCTGGGTCGGGGCGGAGACGTTGATCATCAGCGGCATGCTCTCGATGGGGAGCTTCACCGCGCCCAGGAGGGTGATGAACGAGTTGGGCGGAGGCAGGAGGGCCACGTCGGCCGCCGCCACGGTCGCGCCGTGCACCTTGCCGTCGATGGCCGCCTTCACCCCCGAAGTCAGCCTGGACGCGATCTTGCCCAGCTGGTCGGAGCTCGGAAAGCCGTCGTTCTTCAACCAGGTGCTCTCGATGACCACCGATCCGACGCGGATCAACGTCAGCGTCTCGTACGGAGCCCCACCCTCGGCGGCCGTCTGCAGCTTCTCCTGGTAGTAGAGGACCTTGTCGCCCACGTTCTTGCCGGAGCTGCCGCTGCCGAGGCTGCTCTCGATGCTGCTCATGAGCGAGCTCGCGGAGCTCGCCTTGTCGAACTGGATGTAGCGGATACGCCAGCTCTCGGACGTGCCGACGTTGGCGTAGCGGCTCACGACCGCGTACTGGATCTGAGCGGCAAAGTTCGCGTCGTCCAACGGCCGGACGGCAAATGTCGGCGCGGCCGTCCACCATTCGCCGCCGAGCAAGGAGCGCGCATCGTCGGCGCTGGGGCTGGCTGCGTAGACGTCCATGATCTTGGCCGGCGGCGAGGGCGTGAACGGCCGCGTGCACGCACCCGTGAGCACAGCCATGGCGGCGAGCAGTGCGGCGGCGCGCAGGGCTCTAGTCAAGCTTCAGCACCGCCATGAAAGCCTCTTGCGGGATCTCGACCGCGCCAACTCTCTTCATTCGCCGCTTGCCTTCCTTCTGCCTCTCCAACAGTTTGCGTTTCCGGGTCACGTCACCGCCATAGCATTTGGCGAGCACGTCCTTGCGCATGGCCGGGATCGTCTCCCGGGCGATGACCTTGCCGCCGATCGCCGCCTGGATCGGGACCTCGTAGAGCTGGCGGGGGATGATCGTCTTGAGCTTCTCCACCAGCCGCCGGCCCTGCGACTGCGCTTTGCTCCGGTGGGTGATCAGCGAGAGGGCGTCGACCGGCTCGCCCGCGACCAGCACGTCCAGCTTGACCAGCTCGCCCTCGCGGAAGCCGATCATCTCGTAGTCCATGGAGGCGTAGCCCTTCGACCGTGACTTCAGCTGGTCGTAGAAGTCGTGGATGATCTCACCCAGGGGGATCTCGTACTCGAGCACGACGCGATCGCCGGGCCGGTGCTCCAGGTGCTTGAAAGCGCCGCGACGCTCCTGGCAGAGCTCCATCATCGGCCCGACGTAGGTCGAGGGCTCGATGATCGACAGCTTCACGAAAGGCTCGGCGATGGACTCGATGGCGGTGGGATCCGGCAGCAGCGCGGGGTTGTCGACCTCGATGACCTCGCCTCCCCGCTTCAGCTTCACCTGGTACTCGACGGTCGGCGCGGTCGTGATGAGGTCGAGCTCGAACTCCCGCTCCAGTCGCTCCTGGACGATCTCGAGGTGCAGCAGGCCGAGGAACCCGCACCGAAAGCCGAACCCGAGGGCGGCTGAGTTTTCGGGCTCATAGGAGAGCGCGGCGTCGTTGAGCTGCAGCTTCTCGAGGGCCTCTTTCAGGTCGGCGAACTGGTCGGAGTCGGAGGGAAACAACCCGGCGAAGACCATCGGCTTGACGCGGCGGTAGCCGGGGAGCGGAGAGGTCGCGCCATGCTCCGCGGTGGTGATGGTGTCGCCGACGCGGGCGTCGACCACGTTCTTGATGGCCGCCGTCACGTAGCCCACCTCGCCGGCCGTGAGCTTGTCCGCCGGACGCGGGCGCGGCGCGAACCAGCCGACCTCGTCGACCTCGTGGACCTTGTCCGTGTTCATCATCCGGACCTTGGTCCGCGGGATGATCTCGCCGTCGACGACGCGGACGTAGGTGATGACGCCGCGGTACGGGTCGTAGTGCGAGTCGAAGATCAGGGCGCGCAGCGGCTTCGAGGGGTCGCCGCGCGGCGAGGGAACGCGGCTCACCACCGCCTCGAGGATCTCGTCGGTGCCCACACCAAGCTTGGCCGACGCGAAGATGACCTGGTCGCGGGCGATGCCGGTCACGTCCGCGATCTCTTCCGCGACCAGCTCCGGCTGCGCCGCGTCGAGGTCGATCTTGTTGACCACGGGGACGATGGTCAGGCCCGCCTCGACGGCCTGGTAGAGGTTGGCCAGGGTCTGCGCCTCGATTCCCTGCGCGGCGTCGACGACGAGGATCGCGCCCTCACACGCGGCGAGCGAGCGGGAGACCTCGTAGGCGAAGTCGACGTGGCCGGGGGTGTCGATGAGGTTGAGCTCGTAGGCCTGGCCGTCGTGCGCCGGGTACGTCATGCGCACCGCCTGGAGCTTGATCGTGATGCCGCGCTCCCGCTCCAGGTCCATGGTGTCGAGCACCTGGTCCTGCATGTCGCGCTGACTGATCGAGCCCGTGCGCTCGAGCAGGCGGTCGGCCAGGGTCGACTTGCCGTGGTCGATGTGGGCGATGATGCAGAAGTTCCGCACCAATTGCTGTCGGGTGGTGACGGCCACGTCAGGATGCCCCCTTTCTCTGGCTCCGGCCGCCCATGCCGCGAATCTGCAGCGGTCCTCGGGAGCGTGACACCCTCAGAATGCTAGGGATCGTGAGCGTCACCCTCGTCATCGGCGGCCTGATCGCGCTGCTCGGCGCCGTCCTGTGGCTGAACGTCCTGGGAGCGGGTGACCTGGCGATCCGGACCATCACCTCTCGATATCTCGGTTCGCTGCCGCCGGGCTTCGCGGCTTCGCAAGGCGGGTTTCGCATCTACGCCTTGCTCGTGATCGCGATCGGCCTCCTGTTCGCGGGCTTCGGCATCGCGGAGTCGTCCGTAGGCGCCGGTATCGCGGTCTTCGCGATCGGCGCGATCGCCTTCATCGTCCTCTCGGTCCTGGCCATCCGGGGCGAAATCACGACCGCAACGCGAAAGCCGTAGTTCGTTCGGGCCAGACGCATGCAAGACTGGGTCGCCATGGTCGTCGTCACGCAGCCAGACCGTCTTGACTCGGTCATAGAGAATCTCCTCGGGCACACCGCCGAAGTCGTGAAAGGCCTGCTCGTGGCAGGCGAGGAAAAGTGCCAGCGCCTGGCTGTCGGTGAAGTCGAGGTACTGTGCCCGCGACCAGCCGAGTGTCATCACGAAACCCTGCACCCGCTTGCGACCTGGCTTCTTGAAGGTGCCCCAGTCGACTTGAGCCTGGCGTCCGGGTGAAGTCTCGAAGCGCACCGTCGCTTTCTCCTTGGCTAGGGCGCGGAATGGATGCATGAACTCTTTGAGGATGCTGCGACCACCCTGGTAACCGAGCTCTCGGATTTCGTCATAGAGCACCTCGGCGTTGCTCACCGGATCCTCACCGACCATGCGCGCGAGCAGGTACTCGCGGAAGGGATCGAGCTTGGAGCTGATCTGCCGCGGCTTGCGCGGCGCTGCTGTTCCTTCGCGCAGCAGCCGGCGGATGGTCTTGCGGTCGCGCCCTGTCGCACGCGCAATTTCACTAATCGATTTCCCGCGGACCCATGCGTCGTGAACGTCCATGAACTCCCTCTGGCCGACCATCTCGGTCCCTCCTGGTGCGACGTGTACTGCGACAGGAGCAACCTCCCACACCCGGGCTGGGTGGGGAATTTCAAACCGGCGCTATCTGGGGAGTTTCACACCGGCGCTGACACAGGCTGTTCGACCGATCAAATCCGGCATCCTGACCTATCGACCATCCACCGATCTGCAGAGCGGGCGGGCGGTGCCTGGGACCCCCGGACCCCGGACCCCCGCCCGCCTTCATTCCCGTCCGGATACCGGGTCGAAATCCCGATCGCCAGTGGTCAGTATCCGATCACGCGCTGAAGCGAAGGTTCTGTTGCACAAAGCGGTCGAAGGCAGCAGTCCGGTCTGGGTCTGTCGGCCAATGCTCGTACCAGATCGCGTAGGTTCGAGCCCCGTTGAAGAACACGTAAAGGAATTGGTCCGTTCCTTTCGGGGGTGGAAAGCCCCCAGCGGGGCTTTCGTCGAAGTGAGCTGTATAGCGATATCCCTTAACCCCGTCCGCAACCACTTCCTCCGACAATGTGATCTTGGCGGTATATACGTAATTTTGGCTGTTAGGGGGAAGAGTCTTGCGCTGGTCGCCGCTCAACGAGAGCCCGAACAGCCACTGCTGGTAGTACTCGCCTCGCCCGCAAACAAGGGACGCACCTCCATGCTCGGCAACGAAATAACCCTTGTCTAGATCCTCGCAATTATTCACTCCCCAGTCGGCTGGAGCAGAGAATATGAACTGCCCTGTTCGGTTGACGTACACGACCGAGCCGGTTGGTGTTGGCATCGTGCTGGCAATTGGTGACGGTGAAGTCTCTCGTGCACTAGACGAAGGGCTCGCTGTCTCCCCTACTGACGGCGTACCAAGCGCCGTCGAGGGAAAAGAACCGCATCCGGCAAGCAATGTGACGGACGCAAGGGTTACGAACGACCTGCGAATCATGAACACCGACATTAACGACCCAGGGGCTAAACCGATACGGCTCCGAACCCGACGGGACCCGCCGACTCGGGCACTCGACCCACATTGCCGACGTTACAGGTGGCCGTCGCACCATGACGCCGGCCGTTCCCGGCCATCGGCAATATTTGTCCCGCACCGCCAAGGCTTGGCGCAACGCTCCGTCCACCACTCGCCTGGAGCGGCCGACGTCGATCACCAGCGACTCCTGGTTGAGCAGAACACGAGTGACCTTGCAATCGCATGCGATTCGGCGAACGGAATCTTTCGACAGCGGCACCGAGAACTCCATCTCACCAGCGGCCGACCCGACCAGCCCCTTGAGCGTCTCCAGGGTCGCGGTGACCTGA
>WNGA01000385.1_pt1 | contig 147575 bp, 137 predicted proteins | sample 5400061 | NCBI WGS metagenome assembly WNGA01 (sample SAMN13153366, study PRJNA577476) | soil metagenome | isolation source: 100 cm soil or saprolite under grassland replicate 2 | place: USA:California | collected 2016-06-15 | reverse complement strand
CGACCGCGTCGATCAGGTCTGCGGTCGTCGTCCCGCGCAGCCGTTCGGCCTTCGCCGTGCCGAGGATCGTCTGCGCTGCGGCCGTTCCGGACAGCGCCACGAACAGCGCAAGCGCGATGGCTACGCGGCGCATCGCAGCACGGTACCTGTGGTCCGCGGCAGGGGTACGATTCCTGCCCTTGTCCGACAGGGGCGGCAGACGGTTCAGCCAGGCGATCTCCGAAGGTGATGGCATCTCGGTCATCGTGGAGGTTGACGGCGTGGAGGCCGCGCGGTCGGCGGAAGCCGACGGCGCGGAGGGGATCGCCGTCGGCCGCAAGGCGGTGGGCCTCCGTGAGGCAACGGAGCTGCCGATCTTGTGGGCGCACGGATCGATCGAGGAGGCAGCCGAAGGCGGCGCCGACGCGTGCCTGGTCGACGCGTCCCAACTGGACAGCGGCGACACGGAGTGGGTCGTGCGGGCATCCAGGGTCGGGCTCGACTGCGTGGTTTGCGTGCGCAACGAGGAAGAGCTCGAGCGCGCGCTCGAGGTGCTCGATCCCGAGATCTTCCTGCTGGCCGGCAGCGACCTCGAGCATTCGCTCGAGCTGCTCACCGACGTTCCCGCCGGCAAGCTCGCGATCGTGCGTGCGAACGGCCTCACGCGCGAGGAGGTGCTCGAGCTCGAGCGTCGGGGGATGGACGCGGTGATCGTCCCGCCTCAGAACGTCGCCGAGCTCGTCGGCGACGCGCCCCCGCCGGTCTAGCGCCTCGATCGGCCACAGCTCGCGGCTCACGATTCGTGACCGACCGAACCACCACCACCTGGGGCGGCCCGCGCGTTGCCCTCGGAGCGATCCTGCTCGGTGCGGCAGCACTGCGCCTCGTCGGGATCGGCTACGGGTTGCCGTACGGCTCGATCCTCGATCCGGACGAGCAGAACGTCGTGCCGCGCGCTTGGCGGATGGTCCACGGCGGCGGTGCCGATCCGCACTTCTTCGACTGGCCGACGCTCGTCACCTACATGGAGGCTCCGTTCCAGTGGTGGCAGGGCTCCCCGTCCTACCTCACGGGACGGTTGGTCGTCGTCGGGCTCGGCGTGCTCGGCGTGGCGGCCGCCTGGTGGCTCGGCTCCGCGGCGTACGGGCAGATCGCCGGTGCGGTCGCAGCGGCGACGACGGCTGTGGAGTCGACACACGTCGCCTACTCGCACGCGGCCGTCACGGACGTCCCGCTCACGACGTTCGCGACGGCTGCGCTCGCCCTCCTCGTGCTTGGCCGGCCGGAGCTGGCCGGGGTCGCGATCGGGTTGGCAACCGCGGCGAAATACCCGGGCGCCTTACTCCTCGTGCCGCTCGCCGTCGTCACCTGGAAGCGCTGGCGCGCGCTCGCTGTCTCCGCCGCGCTCGCCTGCGTCGCGTTCGTCGTCGCATCGCCGTACGTGGTGCTCCGCGCCGGCGACGCGTGGTCGGCGCTGCGGCGCGTGCAGGAACAGCACCGACGCGGCTGGCTCGGTTTCGAGCACGATCACTGGTCCGGCGTCGCGTTCGTCGACCGTCTGTGGGAGGGAATGGGGCCGGTGGTCGTGATCGCGATCGCGGGCCTGGCCGTCGCGCTCGTCCGCCGCTCGCACCGCGCCGATCTCGTGCTCGGCTCGTTCTTTCTCGCCTACTACGTATCGCTGCTGCCGCTGCACTCGCACTTCGATCGCTACGTTCTGCCCTTGGTCCCTGTCTGCGGTGCCCTCGCGGGGCGGCTGCGCCCACTCGCGCCCGTGACGCTGCTGCTGCTCGTCGTGCCCTTGACCTGGTCGGCGCGAAACGACGCCCGGCTGACGCGGACGGACACGCGCATCGTCGCCGCCCGCTGGATCGAAGCGCATGTGCCGAAGGGCGCACGGATCGCCGCCGAGTCCTCGACCGCCGTCCCGCCGGGGTATCGCGTTCTGCCGCTCCGGCTACCGCTTCCCGGCGAGCGAGGGCACCGGGACCTGGCGCTCGTTCGCCGCACCGCAGGCTGGGTCGTCGTGAGCGGCGCCGTTGCCGACCGTGTGCGACGTGCGGACGACCGTTATCCCGAGGAGGCCGGGTTCTACGCGGATCTGGAATCGAGCGCCTTGCGCGTCCTGCGGATCGAACCGGGCCACGGGACCTCGGGCCCCTGGGTTTCCGTCTATCGGTTGTAACCTGGGAGCGTGACGCGCTTCTGGACCGGGGGCGCGGCCGTCGTGGCCGTGCTTGCCCTCACGGGATGCGGTGGCTCCCCCGAGCCTGCGGCGAAGGCGGCCCCGGGAACGGCGAGGTGTGGCGGCGCCAAGCTCGCGTCCTGGCAACGGCTCGCGAACCGGATCGACGCTGTCGTCTATTGCCCCGGCTGGATGCCCGATCCCCTGGACGGAGTGATCGGCTCGCGCTGGAACAACATCGACAGTGTCTCGAAGGACCGGAGCTATCTCGAGTCGTGGGTCTGGCAGGAGACCGGTGCGGGGGCGGCCGGCGGAGAGCTCCACGTCAACCTTCGCGCCTATCCAGGTCGCGTGCGTGTGCCGCGCTGCCGCGACGCCGATACCGAGGCGAACGTTCCCTGCTTCGCCGATCCGCGCGGCACGAAGCGCTTCGGGTCCATCTCGGCGACGCTCTATACCTCGAACCGCGACGCAGATCAGTGGCATGTCGCCTACGGCTGGCGCGCCGGCGGCGGCTTTTACACGTTGAGCGAGCACGTCGCTCCGCCGCTGACGTATGCCAAGGTCGTGCGCTACTTGAACCGGATGATGAGCTCGCTGCAGGTCGTCCGTCCGAAGGCGTGAGGCTGACCCGCAGACAGGCGCTCGCAGGCGCCGCGGCCGGAGCGCTGGGAGCCGCAGGCGTCTACGAGCTCGTCGACAAGCTCGCCGGGAGCTCGCCGAGGCGCCCATCCGCGGGGCCGCTCCCGCCCGAGCAGCACGTGCTCGACGGAGTGCGCCAGATCACGGACAACCGCGTCGAGGTGCTCGTGCCGCCGCTTCACCACGAGGTGCTGACGGCAACGGTGAAGGTGGCGCGTGCTGACCTGCGCGACGCACAGCGCGAGCTCGAGCGTACGCTCGCCCGCTTGGAGGAGCGCTACGCGCCCACTCCCGCGGGTCTCGGGGTGACGGTGGCGTGGGGCACGCCGTACTTCGAACGGTTCGTCCCGAATGCCTGGCGGCGGCATGCGCCTCACGACCGGCGGGCAGACCGGCCGGTCCTGCTGCCCGGGCGCCGCTTCCCCAGCGATCCTCTCGCGACGCTGCTCGAGCGCAACGATGTCGCCATCTTGCTGCGCAGTGATGCGCTCGCACACATCGCGGAGGCGTCGAAGGCGCTGCACGGGGTCGACGTCTTCAGCTGGACGAGCATCCGTCGCGGCTTTGCGGGCGGCGGTTTCGACGGCGGCCGGTCCTTGCCCAAGCAGATGGCGACCGCGGCCGGTGTTGCCGGCGCCGAGCTCATCCCCGACACGGCCGAGCTGTTCCTCGGCTTCACCTCGACGCTGAAACAGAACCTCGGGCCGCGCAGGATCGTCAACTTCGAGACTCTCGGACTCGTCGACCTCGGCCCGCGCGCGTACTTCGGCGAGGGCACGCACATGCACGTCTCGCACATCGCCGAGGATCTCGAGAACTGGTACCTGAACTTCGACTTCCAGCAGCGCGTCGACACGACGTTCAGGCCGAAGCTGCCGCTTCCCGCCGGGACGCAGACCGTCGAGACGGCGTTCGCCGACTTGCCCGATTCCGACCGGGTCGCGCGTGACTTCCGCGACTCGAAGACGATCGGGCACAGTTCGGCGATCCAGACGACGTCACGGCTCGCGGCCGATCATGTCGCAGAGGACGGAAGCGTCTACAAGAAGGGCACTGCGATCCCGCAGCGTGCGGATTTCAACACGCTCGACAATCCGTTCTTCTGGAGCGCAGCGCCGAAGCTCGACGCGATGAGCGAAGAGCCCGCGGCGGGGGTGCATTTCGTCGTCTTCAACCCGACGGGTGACGACTTCGAGCGCAACCGTCTGGCGATGGACGGCGTTCTGCCGGACGGACAGAAGCTTCCGCTCTTTCCGCGCCAGCGCGGTCAGGGCTTCAACGACGTCCTGACGACGACACACCGCCAGAATTTCTTGGTTCCGCCGCGGCGACACCGGTCGTTCCCGCTCGCAGAGGTTTAGCCAAAGAAGGCCTTCGCGACGTCGTACCACTCCGGTGGCACCATCTTCAGCTCCCTCGTCGCGTCCTCGAGCGCGACATCGACGATCGCATCGCCACGCAGCGCCGCCATCCTTCCCCAGCGTTCGTCGAGCACGAGATCGGCAGCCTTCAGCCCGTAGCGCGTCGCCAGAACGCGGTCGCGCGGTGTCGGAGAGCCGCCGCGCTGCACGTGTCCGAGAACGGTGACTCGCGTCTCGTACCCCGTCTGCTCCTCGATCCGCCGCGCCAGCTCGGCGCCGACGCCGCGCTCGGACAGACGCACGTGCCCGAACTGATCGACATCTCCCGCCTCGCCGATTCCCTCGAGCTCGTATCCCTCCGACACGACGACGATCGAGAAGTCCTTCCCCTTCTCGTGCCTCCGCCGCAGCTCCGTGCAGCAGTCGTCGACCGACATCGGCACCTCGGGAATCAGGATCACGTCGGCGCCGCCGGCGATGCCGCTGACGACCGCGATCCAGCCCGTGTGGCGGCCCATCACCTCGAGCACCATCACGCGGTTGTGTGACTCTGCCGTCGTGTGCAGACGGTCGATTGCCTCGGTGGCGATGAACACTGCGGTGTCGAATCCAAACGTGTAGTCGGTCCCGGAGAGGTCGTTGTCGATCGTCTTCGGCACGCCGACGACGTGCACGTCGTGCTCCGCGTACAGCCTCGTCGCCACTCCGAGCGTGTCCTCTCCGCCGATGGCGACGATCGCGTCCAGATCTTCACTCTCGATCGTCGTCAGCACCTTCTCGACGCCCCCGGGCAACTTGTACGGGTTCGTGCGCGAAGTGCCGATGATCGTGCCGCCGCGGGGAAGGATGCCGGAGATCTCCCGCATCCCCAGCGGCTCGATCAGGGCCTCGACGAGCCCCTTCCAGCCCTCCCGGACGCCCGCGACCTCCCAGCCGGACGCGAGCAGGCGGCGCGTGACTGCCCGAATCACCGCATTCAGGCCGGGGCAGTCGCCGCCGCCGGTGAGCACGCCCGCGCGCATGGCCGCATCCTACGGAGCCGCTCTACACTGGCTCAGAGCCGAAGTGGCGGAACTGGCAGACGCGCCGGACTCAAAATCCGGTGCCCGAAAGGGCGTGTGGGTTCGATTCCCACCTTCGGCATTTCCTCTTAGTTGCAAACGCGCCTCCGGAAGTCCGATACTTCCCCCGCTGAAAGCGATTAGGTGGGCTCAACGAAATTGGGCGACGGAGGAGGCAGAGTGAAGAGAGGCTTGAAGGCAGCAGTCTTCCTCGGACTCTTGGCCGCCCTTGCGGTCGTGGCAGCAGGCTGCGGCGGCGGGGGGGAGAAGAAGTCGGAGGGCGGCGGCGGCGGCAACGTGCAGCAATTGCCTGCGTCGTCGTGCGGCGAGATCTATTTCGAGGGCGAAGGATCGCCTGACGCGATCATCGCGTCCGACCTGCCGCTGCAGGGTTCGGGCCGCACCCAGACGGTGCAGATGACTGCGGCGATCAAGTTCATCCTCAAGCAGAACGACTTCACGGCCGGCGGCAAGAAGATCGGCTACCAGTCGTGCGACGACTCGACCGCGCAGGCCGGGAAGTGGGAGTCGAGCAAGTGCTCGGCGAACGCGAACGCGTACGCGAACAACAAGGACGTGATCGGCGTCGTCGGCACGTTCAACTCGGGATGCGCCGAGATCATCATCCCGGTGCTGAACCGCGCGCCCGACGGTCCCCTTGGGATGGTCAGCCCTGCGAATACGTACGTCGGCCTGACGCACAAGGGACCGGGCACGGCGGCCGGCGAGCCCGAGAAGTACTACCCGAGCGGCAAGCGGAACTACATCCGCATCGTCGCGGCGGACGACTACCAGGGTGCTGCGGACGCGCTCCTCGCCAAGCAGCTCGGTGCGACCAACGTCTTCATCCTCAACGACAAGGAGGCCTATGGTCAGGGCGTCGCGGGCGACTTCCAGAATGTCCTCTCGGATGTCGGTCTGAAGTCGGCCGGCTTCACGGCGTGGGACGGCAAGGCGTCGTCGTACGAGGCGCTCGCGAGTAAGATCAAGCAGTCCGGCGCAGACGCCGTCTTCCTCGGCGGACTGATCTGCGAGAACGGCGGCAAGCTGATCAAGGACCTCCGCGCGGTCCTGGGCGCGAACTTCACGATCATCGCTCCGGACGGCTTCACGCCGATCTCCGCAGTCGTCGACGGGGCGGGTGCGAAGGCGGCTGAGGGAATGACCGTCAGCGTGGCGGGACTGCCGAACGAGCAGCTCGGTGCGACCGGCAAGAAATTCGTCACCGACTTCGGAGCGACGCAGGCAGGCGGGAACGTCGATCCGTACTCTGCGTACGCAGCGCAGGCAGCCCAGGTTCTCCTCGACGCAATCGACCGGTCGGACGGCTCGCGGGCCTCGGTGGCCACCGAGCTGTTCAACACGGACGTCAAGGACGGCATCCTCGGCAGCTTCAAGATCAATGAGAACGGTGACACGAACGCGAACCCGGTGACGATCTACAAGATCGCCGGCGGCAAGCAGACGACGCTCAAGGTCATCACCCCGCCGACGAATCTGGTGAAGGTCGCTTAACGAAGACGAACGTAGGACGTAGAGCGGGGCGGACTTCGAGTCCGCCCCGCTTGCACTTAGAATCGCCACAGCAATGACGACCGAGGCGAGCGCTCAAGTTCCACTCGTCGGAAGATTCCGAGGGCTCGGGGTCGTGCCGCTGTTCGGCCTCTTCCTGGTCGCGCTGGTCCTTCTTTGGATCGTCATCAACTTCGTCAAGTTTCCCGCCGATTCGACGAACGTGTTCTTGATCGGCCTGACGACGGGAGCGATCTACGCACTGGTCGCCCTCGGGTACACACTCGTGTACGGCATCCTCGAGCTGATCAACTTCGCGCACGGCGACGTGTTCATGCTCGGCGGGATGATCTCGGCGACCTTCGCGACGAGCGTGTTCGGACTGACCTCCGGCGCCCACGGCGCGGACTGGCTGCTCGTCATCGCGACGCTCTTCATCGCGATGGCGCTGTGCGGATTGATCAACGTCACCGTCGAGTTGATCGCCTACCGGCCGCTGCGCGGAGCGCCGCGGCTGGCTCCCCTGATCACGGCGATCGGGATGTCGTTCATCCTGCAGGACATCGCGCTCGCGTGGAAGGGCCCGAACTTCATCTCGGTGCCGGACATCCTTCCGAAGGGGAAGGTGGTCGACATTGGCAGCGTCATCTACCAGTGGAACAAGCTGATCGTGGTCCTGATCACGGTGCCCGTTCTGATCGGGCTTGTCTATCTCGTGCAGAACACGCGCCAGGGCAAGGCGATGCGCGCCACGGCGCAGGACAAGGATGCCGCGGCGATGATGGGCATCAACGTCAACCGCACGATCTCGTTCACGTTCTTGATCGCCGGCTCGCTCGCCGGCGCGGCCGGACTTCTGTATGCGCTGTACGTAACGAACGTGCGCTATGACCAGGGCTTCCAGCTCGGGCTGATCGCGTTCACCGCGGCGGTGTTCGGCGGCATCGGCAACCTGCCCGGCGCGGTGCTCGGCGCGGTGCTGATCGGCCTGATCCAGGCGTTCAACGAGGGCTTCAACTGGCATTCGCCCGGAAGCGACTGGACGCAGTCGATCGTGTTCTCGATCCTGATCCTGATCCTCGTCTTCCGGCCCGAAGGGCTGCTCGGCGAACGCACGCCGGAGGGTGGCTGAATGAACGAGCGCATCGACGCCCTCCGCACGTCGCTGCGCAACCAGCGCAACCGGTTCCGTGCACTGCCCCGCACGACGCGGTGGGGAATCTGGCTCGCGTTCGAAGCTGCAGCGGTGGTCATCCTGGGCCTGCTCGACCTCTCGCTCGGAGTCGGTGCGTTCGTGCTGCTGACGATCCTCTGGCTGCGGAAGATCGAGGACCTGCGGATCCGGCTCGGGATCGAGGTCGCGCTGGTGGTCGCGCTGCTGGTCGTCGAGCCGTCGGCCGGGGTGCTCGTCGCGATCGGCCTCGCCCTCGCCTGGGTGCCGGATCGCTGGCGGGGGATCGCCGTACCGGCGACGGTCGGGGCGCTCGCGATCGGCTACCCGTACTACGTGGACGATCTGTTCACGATTCCGTTGCTCGGCCCGTTCCCAGACGTTCGCACGGGCGTCGTGATGCTCGTCTACATCATGATGGCGATCGGCCTGAACATCGTGGTTGGCTACGCGGGGCTGCTGGATCTGGGCTACGTGGCCTTCTATGCGATGGGGGCGTACACGGTTGCCTGGTTCGCATCACTGCAGTTCTCGGGCGAGACGGCCAGCGGCGCCCCCGTGCGCACGTTCCACTTCGGGGCCGTCGGGATCGACCCGAAGCTGGGCGGCTTCCACATCTCGATTTGGCTCTTGCTCGTCCTCGCGGGGATCGTGACCGCGCTCGCGGGGGTCATCATCGGCTTGCCGACCCTGCGCCTGCGCGGCGACTACCTCGCGATCGTCACGCTCGGTTTCGGCGAGATTCTCCCGCAGATCGCGCGCAACGGCGATTCATTCCTGGGCACGGGCTTCAACCTCACGAACGGGCCGAACGGGATCACGCCGATCGATGCACCAGGCTTCGGCACGCACTTACACGACTTGACCGGAGGCTTCCTGCCGGCGAACTACATCACCGCGACGCACGCGGACCGCATTTTCTTCTGGACCGCGCTGGTGCTGGTGCTGATCACGATTTTCTGCTCCTGGCGGTTGCGTGACTCGCGCCTCGGCCGCGCCTGGATCGCGATCCGGGAGGACGAAACGGCTGCCGCGGCGATGGGCATCCCGCTGATGCGCACGAAGACGTGGGCGTACGCGACCGGCGCGTTTTTCGGCGGCGTCGCCGGCGCGTATTACGCGAGTTTCAAGAGCGCGACGTTTCCGGGTGACTTCTTCTTCAACATCTCCGTCTTCATCCTCTGCATGGTGATCCTGGGCGGGATGGGGAACATCTGGGGCGTGATCGTCGGCGCATCGTTCCTCGCGTATCTCGACCAAGCGGGTCTGGCGAATACCGGCGCCTGGCTGAACAACAACCTCAACCTGAAGATCGACGTGCCCCTCTACGAGTTCGGGATCTTTGGCGTCATCCTGCTGATCGTCATGCTCTTCCGGCCGGAAGGGCTGATTCCGAGCTCGAGGCGCGCCGCCGAGTTCCACGAGGGCGTGGCCGACGAGCCGCTCTACGACGTGACTCACTGATGGCCGAGCAGCTGCTGACAGCGAACGGCTTGACGAAGATCTTCGGCGGACTCATCGCGGTGAACGAGGTCGATTTCACAGTCCCGAGCGGGACGATCGTCTCGCTGATCGGCCCCAACGGCGCCGGCAAGACCACGTTCTTCAACATGCTCACGGGCGTCTACAAGCCGAGCGCGGGGCGGATCGTCTTCGACAACCACGACGTGACCGGCAAGCCGCCGCACGCGATCACCGAGCGTGGGATTGGTCGCACCTTCCAGAACATCCGCTTGTTCGCGAACATGACCGCGCTGGAGAACGTGCTCGTCGGAATGCACGCGCGGCTGCGGGGCGGGCTCATCGCCTCGATCCTCCGTACGCCGAAGATCCGCCACGAGGAGGAGGGAGCGCGGAAGCGCGGTCGCGAGCTCTTGTCCTTCAGCGGTTTGCGCAACAAGGACAACGAGATCGCGCGGAACCTCTCGTACGGCGACCAGCGCCGGCTCGAGGTCGCCCGAGCGCTCGCGACACAGCCGAAGCTGCTGCTGCTCGACGAGCCGACCGCCGGCATGAACCCCCAGGAGACGGCCGACTTCACCGCGTTCGTCGAGAAGCTCCGCGCCGAGCAAGGCCTGACCGTGCTGCTGATCGAGCACGACATGAAGGTCGTGATGGGAGTGTCAGACCGCGTGACGGTGCTCGATTACGGCGAGAAAATCGCTGAGGGCGAGCCGGCGGAGGTGCGCCGCGACCCGCGCGTCATCGAGGCCTATCTGGGCACCCAGGCAGGTGCGGCGTGACGACGAACGGTCGGGAAAAGATCCTCGAGCTCGACGACGTCCACACCTACTACGGCTCGATTCACGCCCTCAAAGGAATCTCGATCGACGTCTTCGAGGGCGAGATCGTCACGCTGATCGGCGCCAACGGCGCCGGGAAGTCCACGACCCTGCGCTCGATCAACGGCTTGAACCGTCCCCGCGAAGGGACGATCAAGTTCCAAGGCCGGGACATCACCTCCACGCCCGCGCATGAGATCGTGAAGCGAGGCATCGCGCAGTCGCCGGAGGGTCGGCGTCTGTTCCCGCGCATGTCTGTCGTCGAGAACCTCGAGATGGGGGCCTTCCAGCGCACCGATCGGAGTGCCTTTCGACAGGACATGGACCGCGTGTTTTCGCTCTTTCCTAGGCTTTCCGAGCGCAAGACCCAAAAGGCGGGCACGATGTCGGGCGGCGAGCAGCAGATGCTCGCGATCGGGCGCGCCTTGATGGCGCAGCCGAAGCTCCTACTGCTGGACGAGCCGTCGATGGGTCTCGCGCCGATCTTCGTCGAGCGGATTTTCGAGACGATCGTCGAGGTCAACAAACAGGGCACGTCGATCTTGCTCGTGGAGCAGAACGCGCTGATGGCGTTGGACACCGCCAATCGGGGCTACGTCCTCGAAACCGGCAGGATCGCGCTCGCGGATGACGCGAAGGCATTGCGCGAAAACGAACAGGTCCGCAAGACCTATCTCGGCGAGGACTAAGTCCGAAAAGGGGTTGCTCTAGTCAAGCTCGTCAAGCTGCTCTGACTAGACCAACCGCTGCTCTAGTCAAGCTCGTCAAGCTGCTCTGACTAGACCAACCGTTACGAGATCGAAACGAGATGCCACCGAATCGGCGCCTCTTCTTTCACATCGCCGCAAGAGACACGCCTCGGCGGAAGCTGCTCTCCATGGACACGGACGGAAACGACTCCGCCGGTCCGCCCCGTGAACGCCGTCCCCTCCAAGTGACGCACATCCTCCAATCCGTGAAGGCCGAGCTCACGCCGCAACAGGATCTCGGCCGCCTGTTGCTCCGGCGTCAGTGTGCAGCGGCCGCGCAGATGCTCGAGCGGCAGCTCGCCTGAAGCCAGCGAGTCGGCGACGGCGAGTGCGCCCGCAGCGTCGAGCCGTCCGAACAGGAGGTTTTCCGGGAGCACGAGCACGTTTGCAGCGAAGCGGTGCCCGCCGAGATGCGTGCACTCGACCGCCTGCTCGCCGAGCGCACGCGCGACGGGGAGACCGCGCAACGAACAGCACTCGTCCCGCCGACCATTGGTGCAGACGAGAAAAGCACGTCCGTCCGGGAGGGCGCGGCGGATAAGCAGCGCCTTCGCTCCGTCCTCGGCCACGATCCCCAGATCTTTCACGGCCTCGCGTCCCCACGGGCCGGGATGCTCGACGAGTTGCCAGTGCGTGACCTGGGGCGCTGTGCCGATGAGCTCCTCGCCCAGCGCGAGCGACAGCTCCGAGCATCTCACGGCGATCCGACCGCGAGCGGGAAGTACGGAGGCGCGAGCAGGAAACCGATTCGCGGCGGCCCACCGGCCCGCCCGTGCGCCATCTGCAGTGCGGCTCCGATGCCCATGGCGGGCACGAACCCGAGCGCGCGGGCCGCGTCGTGATCGCGACAGCCGGCGACGACCACCGCCCCGAGCCGTCCGAGTGCCGGTCCGCAACTGCTCCAGTCGGCATATGGCAACACGGGATGGTGTGCGCGCCCGCTGCGGTACGCGGCGAGTGCACGCTCGTCCACGCCTGCACGCAACTCGGCTTCGCGAACCATCGCGAGATTGCGCGCAGTCAGTCCACGGACGGAGCGAAAGAAGTCCCGATACGGCGCCTGTGACGGGTTGGGGAAGCTCCGGTCGAAGGGGTGGACGAGGATCGCCGTCCCGCCGTCGACGACGGGAAAGGCGTCGCGCCAGAGCCGCAGCGCGATGCCGAGTGCCAGATACGCCGCGAGCAGCGGGTTCGGCCGTTCGCGTGGAAGGTAGGGCGTCAGATACGGCACGCCGAGGCAGAGCGCATCGAGGGGCTCGTCGAGCACGCGAGCACGCTCCTCCGTTCCACGAAGCAGCGCCTCCGCATGCGCGACGGACGGTGGGCCTGCAAACGCAGCCGAGATGCTGCGCGACGCGGGGATTGACCGCAGCGCCCGGCGCCGCAGCGGCGCGGGCATCAGGCTGAAGAGCGCGCGGAGCGGCGAGCGCATCACGCGCTCGACCGACTCCGGCTCGTAGGGGAATCCCTGCAGCATCCCCCCGAATCGCGGCAGCGTCAGCACCAGCGAAGCGCCGACGATCGGGGCGCGCCGCGCGAGAGCGCGCTCGATCGCGACGCCGAGCTCCCAGCCCTGTGACGCGGTCGTCTCCAAGAGCGAGTAGGCACCTGCAACGCGGCAGGTGCCCGTGTCCGCCGCGGCGACGAGGCTGCCCGGCCCGCCGTGGAGCACGGTCTCCGCCGCCGTCACCGCCACGACGACGTCTGCGTCGACGAGTGCGCGGTTGACGCGGATCTCCCGACCCCCGCCGGCCTCGAGCCCTACGAGCTCTTCAGACTCGGCGTCGTGCACGACGACCTGACCATGAAATCGGCGCGCGAATTCCGGCGACACCAACGACTCGAGCTCGCGACGACCGGCCCGCCGGGCTAGGCCGCCGGCCACGAGGATCGTCTGCTGTCGCGTCGGGACGCCGAAACGCTCCAGCTCGTCGACCGTCGCGGCGACGATCGTCGCGCGCCCGGTGCGCGGCACGAGCGCCTCGAGGGGCTCACCCGACAGGGGGAAGCGCAAGGCGTCGCGGACGGCGGCACCAACGTCCGCGATCGCCTGCCGCGGCGGCGGCGGTGCGAGGACCACGGCGTCGTCAGGCGCCTGCGCGACGGCGAGGCGTGATCCCGCGAGCAATGGGACGCGTGGCACGGGGGCGTAGTCAACCGATTGGACCGCGGACTGTGCGTGAGTCGCTCTCAAGCGCGCTCGCCGCGCTGCCGATGGGCTGGGCAGTCGACCGGGAAGGGGACGGCAATGCCGGGAATCGAGCGTGCACCAGGAGGAAGGGATGTCGGCCTCTCGGTCAGGATGTGGTTCGCGCTCGCGGCCGTCGCACTCACATCACTCGCGGCGATCGCCGGCGTCACAGCCGTGCTCGCGTTCACCTTCGGGCCGGTTGTCGCGTCGTGCGCCTTCGTCCTCGTCGTCGGGCTCCTCGTCTGGAATGCCGAGTCCACCGACGTCGACGGTCGAGTCGCCAAGCGAACGGAACAGCCCGTGCTCCATGCGATCCTCGATCGGCTGTCGGCGACGGCCGATGTGCCGAAACCGTTGCTCGCGATCACGCCGGCAGAGACGCCCAACTCGTTCGTGGTCGGCGCGGCGAATGAGCGGCCGACGATCTTCTTGACCCAGGGACTGCTCGACCGGCTCGACATCCAAGAGCTCGAGGCCGTCGTGGCGCACGAGCTTACGCACATCGTGAACCGTGACGGTGGCGCGATGATGCTCGTCAGTGCGCCGATGCGCCTCGCAGACGGCGCGATCAGGCGCGCGAAGTTGCTCGTTCTGTTGGTCTTCTGGACATACGTACTCGCGCTCAAGATCCTTGGGTGGCTGGCGATGCTCGGCGCTTACGCCTTCTCCTGCTGCCGGGAATACTCGGCAGATCGGGGCGCGGCTCTGCTCACCGGCACGCCTGAATACCTGATGAGCGCCCTGCAGAAGATCGCGGGCGACGCGGAGTCGATCCCCAGCCAGGATCTTCGCGCGCTCGCACCGGTGACCGCCGTGTGCATCTTCCCGTCCCGGCGTGGCTGGGCGACACATCCGCCGCTCGAGAAGCGACTCGAGCGTCTGGCGGAGCTCGCCCGGGAGCTCGGGCGGGCCCGTCTCGCCTAGGCGATGTAGCGGTGCAGCCGCAGGAACGTCGTCCGGAACCCGCGGCGAGGCCAGAAGCGCGAGGCGAGAAGGTTCGTCACCCGCCAGTCGGTGACCATCACGTCGTAGCCGCGCTCACGCGCCCAGGCGAAGCTCGCCGAGGTCAGCGCCAGCCCCGCACCTAACCCGCGCACCTCCGGCAGCGTCAACGCGTAGCCGAGCAATGAGGCTCGCCGCGGGCGCGCCAGCCCGCTGTGCCTCGACGAGAGCTCGACGGGCACGAGGACGAACGTCCCGACGATCCGGCCCTCGACCACCGCGAGGAGGTTGCCCGCGTCCGCATTCGCGAGGTCCTCGAGAATGTCTGCCCGCAGTTCCTCGCCTGACTCGCGCCGGACCGTCGAAAAGACCGGCGAAAGCGACTGGTGCTCACTCAACCCCGGTCCGATCGCGACCATCTCGTCGACGTCTGCCGGCGTCGCCTCGCGCACTTCCACGCCCGAGACCTCAGGTTGGGGTTCGTCGGGGACCTCGCGGAGTCCGAGCGCGTGCTGTTGACCGAAGCCGAGCCTGAACCAGGCATCCAGCAGCGCCGTCTCGCCGGCCGGAACCAAGGCGTAGTGCGCAGTGCGGCCTTCGTCGACCCAGCGTGCAGCGGCGAACGCATACAGATCGCGTACGTCCTCGGGGCTCTCGGCTGCGTGACCCGCCAGCTCAGCCCAGACGTTCGGGCCCCAGACCTCGTCCGCGAGGCGCGTACCGAGGAGATAGCCGGCGACCCGCCCTTCGCGAATCGCCACCGCTCCAGAGACGCCTTCCTTCTCCCAGAGCTCTCGGACGGCGGCTGCGTAGTCGACCTCCGGCAGCGCCGGCTCGGCCGCGCGCGAGCGTGCGTGCCGCTCACCGAGCAGGCGTGCCGCGCCGCCGATGTGCTCTTCGGAAAATGGGACGATTTCCGGGGCCTGCATGGGCGCCCGACGATAGCCTGAACAGGTGCCGAAGACGCTCACAGGAGCCGAGCTCCAGCTCGACGACGGGCCCGTCCGCGACAGCGAGTTGTTCCTCGTCGACGGGAACAACCTCGCCTACCGAGCCTACTTCGCACTGCCCGAGGAGCTTGCGACGAGCGACGGATTTCCAACCGGCGCGCTGCTCGGCTTCACCAACATGCTCTTCAAGCTGCTGACCGACTACAGGCCGCGTGCGGTGGCCGTCGCGTGGGACACCCGCCCGGTGGAGCGGCACGAGCTGCACGAGGGCTACAAGGCCGATCGGCGGCCGACGCCGGACCTGCTGGGCGAGCAGTTCCCGCATTTTCGGCCGATCGTCGAGGCGTTCGGCTATCGGAACCTCGAGTTCGAGGGCTGGGAAGCGGACGACGTGATCGCGACGCTCGCGACGCGAGCAGACCAAGCAGGAATCAAGACGACCGTCGTCTCGACCGACCGCGACGCGTTCCAGCTGGTGACCGACAACGTCAACCTGATGATGACGCCGCGCGGCGTCCAGGATCCGCAGGTGTACACGCCGGAGCGCGTCGAGGCGCGCTACGGAATCACGCCCGAGCAGATCCCCGACTTCATCGGGCTCAAGGGCGACACGTCGGACAACATTCCGGGCGTCCCCGGGATCGGCGACAAGACCGCCGGCCAGCTGATCGCGCAATACGGATCGCTCGAGGACGTGATCGCGCACGCAGACGAGCTCTCGCCGGCCCGGCGCAAGAACATCGTCGAACACGCCGACATCGCGCGCGACTCGAAGCAGCTCGCGACGATGCGACGGGACCTGGATATCGACTGTGACGTCACGCAGCTCGTGCTCGATCCGCCCGACCGCAGCGAGCTGCGCGAGATGTTCCGGCGCTTCGAGTTCCGCAACCTCCTGAACCGGATCGACCTGCTCGACGAAGCGGTGCCTGCGGCGGCCGCACCGGAGATCGTCGGCACCGAGGTCGCCTGGAGCGAAGGCGTCCTCGCCTTCACCGACGGCGTCGGCTACTCGGCCCACGAGGAACGCGCTGCGGTCGCAGCCGCCGACGGCGTAGTCATCGGGACGCGCCCGAGCCGGGTGGAGGTGCCCGTCATCGCCCATGACGCCAAGACGCTGCGCGTCGAGCCTGCAGAGGACACGATGCTGGCGGCGTACCTGATCGAGCCCGGCCGCGCGACCTACGAGCTCGACGATCTCGCCGCGGAGTATGGCATGGAGGTGATCCCGACTCCTGCGCCCGATGAGGAGACGGCGGCGCTCGTCAAGGCCGCCGAGCTGCCGCGGCGGCTGGCGTCCGCGATGGTCGAGCGGCTGCGCGAGCGCGACGTAGAGGGCCTTTACCGCAACGTCGAGCTGCCGCTGACGCACGTACTCGCCGCGATGGAGGACTCCGGCGTGAAGATCGACGCCTACCGGATGGGCGAGATCACCGCGCGATTGCACGACCGGCTCGAGGAGCTGGAGCTACGCGCGTACGAGCTCGCGGGCGAGGAGTTCATGATCGGCTCGACGCAGCAGGTCGCGCGGATCCTGTTCGAGAAGCTCGAGCTGACGCCCGGCCGCAAGGGCAAGACCGGCTATTCGACGGACACGCGCGTCCTTCGCGCAATCAGGCACGAGCACGAGATCATCGAGACGATCGAAGAGTGGCGGGAGTACTCCAAGCTCCTGAACACCTATCTCGAGCCTTTGCCGTCACTGATCGCGCAGGACGGGCGGCTACACACGACGTTCAACCAGCACGTCGCGTCGACGGGACGCCTGTCGACGACCAATCCGAACCTCCAGTCGATTCCGATCCGCACCGAGCTCGGCCGAGAGATCCGAAGCGCCTTCATCGCCGAACAGGGCCATCGCCTGATGAGCGCGGACTACTCGCAGATCGAGCTCCGCATCCTGGCGCACGTGAGCGGCGAGCCGAAGCTGCGCGAGGCGTTCGAGCGAGGGGACGACGTCCATACGGCGACCGCCGTCGACATGCTCGGCGTGGAGCCGGGCAAGCTCACGCCGGGGCAGCGGAGCGTCGCAAAGATGATCAACTTCGGAATCGTCTACGGGATCAGTGCCTTCGGGCTGAGCGAGAACCTCGAGATCCCGCGCGAAGAGGCGCAGAAGTACATCGACACGTATCTGGCGCGGTTCCCGCTCGTCCAGGACTTCATCCAGCGCACGATCGAACAGTCGAGGCGGGATGGATACGCGACATCGTTGCTCGGGCGCCGCCGACCGGTCCCCGAGCTGCGCGCCTCGAATCGGCAGACCCGCTCACTCGGGGAGCGCCTGGCCGTCAATTTCGTCATGCAGGGCTCGAACGCGGACATCATCAAGGTCGCAATGCTGCGGATCCACGAGCGGCTACGGGCGGAAGGCCGCGGCGCGCGGCTCGTCCTCCAGGTGCACGACGAGCTGCTGCTCGAGGTGCCCGAGACCGAGGTGAGCGCCGTTCGGGAGCTCGTCAGGCAGGAGATGTGCAGCGCCTACCCGCTCGATCCGCCGCTCGCCGTGGAAATCGGCGTCGGCGACAACTGGGCCGAAGCGAAGAGCTAGGGGTCACTTTTCCCGACCGCCGAGGCCGGTTAGGATTCCGGCCCAATCGGCCAAGTCCGATCGGGGGGGCCGGTCTCGAGGGAGGGAGCGTTGTCGATGGTGCGTGCGCGCATGATCGCCGTGTTGCTTTGCATCTGTGCGGCGGGCGTCTGGTTGGCCTCGGCGGGCGCCACGTCGCCGAACCTGGTGCTCAGCCAGGTCTACGGCGGGGGCGGCAACAGCGGAGCGACCTACACGCACGACTTCATCGAGCTGTTCAATCGCGGCTTCACGAGTGTCCCGCTCGACGGCATGTCGCTGCAGTACGGAAGCACTACCGGAAACATCGGATCGAACTCCGCGCAGCTGACGCCCCTCTCGGGGTTCCTTGCGCCCGGCCAGTACCTGCTGGTCCGGGAGGCGCAGGGAGCGGGCGGGACGACTCCCTTGCCCTCGCCTGACATCGTCGACGACTCGCCCATCGCCCTGAGCGCCACCGGGGGCAAGGTTGCGCTCGTCAACGCGACGACGGGTCTCGACTGCGGCGCGGCCGCCACGCCTTGCGGCCCCGGGGCGCTCGCACAGATCGTCGACCTCGTCGGCTACGACGGCGCGAACCTCTTCGAGGGTGCGTCCCCCGCGCCGACGCTCTCGAACACGACGGCGGCGCTGCGCAAGGACTTCGCCTGCACGGACACGGACTCGAACGTCGCCGACTTCACCGCCGGTCCCCCGAGCCCGCGCAACCGGCTTTCGCCCGTCCACTTCTGCGAGGGCGACTCGCCGCCCTCGATCACGGGCCGCTCGCCCGCGGGCGGTGCGACGGACGTCGCAGTCGATGCCGGCGTAACCGTCACGTTCGGCGAGCCGGTGACCGTCACCGGAAGCTGGTACTCGCTCTCGTGTTCGGCGAGCGGTTCTCACACTGCGGGCGCGAGCGGCGGCCCGACCATGTTCACGCTCGACCCCGACTCCGATTTCGCGCAGGGCGAGACCTGCACGGTCACCGTCTTCGGCGCCAACGTGTCCGACCAGGACACCGAGGACCCGCCGGACACGATGGCCGGCAACGACTCCTGGAGCTTCACCACGGTCGCCCCGCCGGTCGCGATCCACGACATCCAGGGCGCTGCGCAGACCTCGCCGTACGCCGGTCAGAACGTCTCGGGCGTGAACGGGATCGTGACGGCCAAGCGGTCGAACGGCTTCTACATGCAGGATCCGAGCCCCGACACGGATGTCGCGACGTCCGAGGGGATCTTCGTGTTCACGTCGTCGGCGCCCACGGGCGTCAACGTCGGAGACGCCGTGCGTGTGGGCGGTCGCGTGACCGAGTTTCGCCCGGGGGGTTCGTCCAGCACGAACCTGACGACGACTGAGATCGGATCGGCCCCGACGGTCACGATCACCTCGAGCGGCAATTCCCTGCCCGCCGCGGCCGTCATCGGCAACGGTGGCCGCATCCCGCCCGGAGAGGTGATCGAGGACGACGCCGCGGGCAATGTCGAGACGAGCGGTACCTTCGATCCCGCCGCGGATGGGATCGACTTCTACGAGAGCCTCGAAGCGATGCGCGTGCAGCTGAACGAGGCGGTCGTCGTCGGCCCCACCAACGGCTTCGGCGAGATCACGGTGATCGGGGACGACGGCGCCAACGCGGCCGTCCGAACCCTGCGCGGCGGGATCGTGATCAGGCCAACCGACTTCAATCCGGAGCGGATCCAGTTCGACGACACGATCCTCGCCGGCTCGACGCCCGCGGCGAACGTCGGCGACCACTTCACCACCTCGGCCCTCGGCGTCCTCGACTACGACTTCGGCAACTTCGAGTTGAACCTCACCGCCCCGCTCACCGCGGTGTCGGGCGGGCTCGCTCGCGAGGCCACCAACCCCCAGGGGCCGAAACAGGTTGCGATCGCGACGTTCAACGTCGAGAACCTAGACCCGGCCGACGGCCCGGCGAAGTTCGACACACTCGCCGGCCTGATCGTGAACAACCTGCGCTCGCCGGACGTCGTCGCGCTCGAGGAGGTCCAGGACAACAACGGCGCCGTCAACGACTCGACCACGGACGCGGACGTGACTCTGAACACGTTCGTCGCGGCCATCGAGGCCGCGGGCGGCCCGACGTACGAGTGGCGGCAGATCAACCCGGTCGACGACCAGGACGGCGGTGAACCGGGCGGCAACATCCGCGTTGCGTTCCTCTTCCGGACCGACCGCGGCGTCGAGTTCATCGACCGCGCCGGTGCCGGTTCGACGACGGCGAACAGCGTCGTCGCGACGCCAAGCGGGCCGCAGCTCGCCTACAGCCCCGGCCGGATCGAGCCCATGAACTCGGCCTGGAACGCCAGCCGCAAGCCTCTCGCAGCCGAGTTCAAGATCCGGAACCGGAAGTTCTTCATGATCGCCAACCACTTCAACTCGAAGGGCGGCGACCAGCCGCTGTTCGGCCGCTTCCAGCCGCCGCAGCGATCGTCCGAGGTGCAGCGCCACCAGCAAGCGCAGCTCGTGAACGACTTCGTCGACTCGATCCTCGCGATCGATTCGAACGCGAATGTCGTCGTGCTCGGCGACATCAACGACCTCCAATTCTCCGACACGGTCACCATCCTCAAGGGCGCCGTTCTCAACGACCTCGTCGACACGCTTCCGGTCGCCGAGCAGTACAGCTACGACTTCGAGGGTAACTCGCAGGTGCTCGACCACATCCTGGTGAGCAACAACTCGTTCGGCCTGCCATTCGCCTTCGATGCGGTGCACGCGAACGCCGAGTTCGCCGACCAGGCGTCGGACCACGACCCCAACGTCGTCCGGTTTACACTCAACAGCCCGCCGAAGTCGAGCACGGCCGGCCCGTTCACGGTCGACGCGGGCAGGATGTGAAGCGCGAGCTCGATCCGGTCGGGATCCTCAACCCGGGCAAGCTCGCCTTCGAGGACCGCCTCGGCACCGGTTCGCCTCCCTGCCCGCTGACCGCGCGTTCACCGACAACCGACTTGGCAGTTCGCGCGTAGAACGCGGCAGCAGGCCGCTTTTCGCCCCGCGGCTATACTGACCGGCCTTTTGTGATGGCCACGAACGACACAACGACGACGACGGTGACCGCCGAGGAAGACGGCGTCTGGGTCACCGACCCCGAATCCGGCGAACTCGTCCCGGACTACGAGTCGACCTTCCCCGAGATCAACGAGGGGCAGGTCGTGCACGGCACGGTCGTGCGCGTGGACAAGGACGAGGTCCTCGTTGACATCGGTTACAAGTCGGAGGGCGTGATCCCGACCTCCGAGCTCTCGATTCGCCGCTCGGTGAACCCCGCCGACGAGGTCGCGCTCGGCGAGGAGGTCGACGCGCTCGTCCTGACGAAGGAGGACGCAGAGGGCCGGCTGATCCTGTCCAAGAAGCGCGCGCGCTTCGAGCTGGCGTGGAAGCGCATCGAGGCGGCAAACGAGTCCGGTGAGCCGGTCGAGGGCAAGGTGATCGAGGTCGTCAAGGGCGGTCTGATCCTCGACCTGGGCGTGCGCGGCTTCCTGCCCGCGTCGCTGGTGGACATCCGCCGCGTGCAGGACCTCGACGAGTTCCTCGGCCAGACGCTGCGCTGCAAGGTGATCGAGCTCAACCGCTCGCGCAACAACGTCGTGCTCTCTCGGCGCGCGGTGCTGGAGGAGGAGCGCAAGGACCAGCGCCAGCGCATCCTCGACCGTCTCAATCCGGGCGACGTCGTCGAAGGCCAGATCTCGAACATCGTCGACTTCGGCGCGTTCGTCGACCTCGACGGGATGGACGGCCTGATCCACATCTCCGAGCTGTCGTGGTCGCACGTCAACCATCCGTCCGAGGTGCTCGAGATCGGGCAGACCGTGAACGTGAAGGTGCTCGACATCGACCGGGAGCGGCAGCGCATCTCGCTCGGGCTCAAGCAGACGCAGTCCGACCCGTGGCAGCAGGTGCTCGAGAGCTACAACGAAGGCGACGTCGTGGACGGCAAGGTGACGAAGGTCGTCACGTTCGGCGCGTTCGTCGAGATCCTTCCGGGAGTCGAAGGGCTCGTGCACATCTCGGAGCTCGCCCAGCACCACGTTGAGAATCCGCGCGAGGTCGTCTCGCAGGGACAGAACGTCAAGGTGCTGATCCTCGAGGTCGATGCGGAACGGCGCCGTCTGTCGCTGTCGATGAAGCGCGTCGAGGGCGGACAACCGGAGTCGCCGGACACCGACCTGGACGAGGGCTCGCAGCTGACGCCGAATCTGGGCCTTTCCGAAGAGGTCTTCGCCGAGGGTGCCGCCGCACCCGCCGTCGAGGAGACGGTCGAGGCTGCGCCGGTGGAGCCCCCCGCCGAGACGGACACCACGGTCGAAGACGTGGCTGCCGCCGAGCCTGAGCCCGACCCGAACGCCGAGACTGAATAAGCCGGTTTCCGTCGCGATCACGGGCGGCATCGGCGCCGGCAAGAGCGAGGCGCTGCGCGCCTTCGCGCGCCACGGGGCGGCCACGATCTCGAGCGACGAGATCGTGCACGAGCTGATCGCCACCGACCCGGAGGTGCGCGCCGCGCTCGAGGAGCGCTTCGGCACCACCGACCGCCGCGAGATCGGGAAGATCGTCTTCGCCGACCGCGACCAGCTCACCTGGCTCGAGGCGCTCTTGCACCCGCGCGTGGTGCTCCGCTACCTCGCCTGGCGGGAGCAGCAGTCGGCGCCCCTGACGGTGACCGAGGTGCCGCTCCTGTACGAGACCGGGGGCGACGAGCGATTCGACAAGGTCGTCGTGATCACCGCGCCGAAGTCGCTCCGCGATGCTCGCCGCACACCGTTTCCGGGCGACCGCGAGCTGCGCCTGATCCCCGACCGGGAGAAGGCCAAGCGGGCGGACTTCGTGCACGAGAACACCGGCTCGCTGGAGGATCTCGACGCCTTCGTAGCCGATGTGGTTGCGAAGATCACCGCTTCGTGACGCGGCGGCTGGCAGCGCTGATGGTGATGGGCGTCGGTGTGCTGACCGCGCTCGTCTACCTGCAGAACCCGGGGACGCCGGACTTCCTGCAGCGGGTCCGCTATCCGCTCGAGTACCAGGAATATCTCCGCGCCCATGCGCGTAATTACGGGATCGAGCCCGCGCTCCTGGCCGCGGTCATCTATCAGGAGTCGAAGTTCGACGCGCAGGCACGCTCCAAGTCGGGGGCGATCGGACTGATGCAGCTGCGGCCGGCGACCGCGCACGGGATTGCGATCAGGACCGGCGGCTCGGGGTTTCGCACGTCCGACCTGAAGAACCCTGAGATCAACATCCGCTACGGCTCGTGGTATCTCCAGCACCTGTTCCGGAAGTACGGGGACGAGCGGCTGGTGCTCGCGGCGTACAACGCAGGTCAGGGAAACGTGGACCGCTGGCGCGCGAACGGGCAGGCGATCCAGTTCGCCGAAACGCGCGCGTACGTCGAACGCGTCGAGGACCTGAAGCGGATCTACCGCGACGCGTGGTCTTCAGAGCTCGGTTATTAGCGCTCGCGTACGCTCGGCGAAGCGCACTGCGCCCTTCTCCTCGCAGATGCGTACCGCATGCTCGTACGCAGCGCGGGCCTCGTGACGCTTGCCGGCCCGCGCGAGGACCTCGCCGAGGGCCTCGTAGGCCGTGCTGCGGATTCGCCAGAAATCGGTGTCCTCGGCCCGTTCGACCGTGGCGTGCGCGAGCCGTTCTGCTTCCTCGAGCTCACCTCTGCGCGCCAGGATCCGGGCCTCGACCGCGTCCGCGTAGATGAAGTTGACGACGTCCCCTGCAGGGCTCGCCCGCCGCGAGACCTCCGCCGACTCGAGCGCTTCGTCGTCGCGATGCTGTGCGGCAAGGCAGTCCGCAAGAGCCACCGCGTTCGTGGAGTAGTACGGCCGCTCGCCGAGCTCGTCGAGACGTTTGACGGCTTCCCGCAGGATCTCCTCCTCTCGTTCCCGATTGCCGGCGGCCTCCTCGACGAAAGCGGACCCCTGGGACGTCGACCAGTAGTGGATGAGCAGGCCGGCCTCGGCCAATGGTTCGCGACCACACTGCATCAGGTCGCGTGCCTCGTCGAAGTTGCCTTCCATCGCCGCGATTCGGCCGAGCGCGCGCGAGAGCGCTGCTTCGACTACCAACCCTTGCGCCGCCCCTGCCAGTACCTCGAGCTCGGCTCGTGCTTCGTCGGCCGGCGTCGGCCCATGAGTGTGAATGCTTCCGATGAAGCCCATCGTTTGCTGGATGAGCGGTCGGTCCCGCGCGCGTTGCGCATGCAGCAGCGCTTTGCGCGTCGGGTCGAGGCTGTCGAGCGCGCGACACCGGAGCCAATGCGGGAGTACCAGAGTCCAGTGCGCAACCGCTAGGCCGACTTCATCAGCCGCGGACTCGAAGACCGGCAAGGTCTCTGCGACGACCGTGTGGATGTCGTCGAACGATGCCACCCCTTCGTGGATCGAGAGCCACAATCCTTCGAGACGTGCCCGCGCGTTCCACCGGGCGTCAGTGAAGAGCACCGCCTCGTCGAGGTAGCGCCTCGCCTCGTCGAATCGGGCGGTCTCGATCAGCGCGTCCACGAGGTCGACGACGAGCGGCGCTCGACGCTCGTCGTCCACCAGGCGCACCGCTCGCTCGAGCAGCTTGACCCCGGCGGCGTAGTCGCTGCGGCCGATTGCAGCGGTGCCCGCTGCGCCGAGCCGAGTACTCGCCAGCACGGCGAGCCTGTCGGCGACTCGTCCCAGCTCGCGCTCGTACAGCACCGCCTGCTCGAGGTGGTAGCCGACGATCTCGTCCTGCTCGACGAGCTCGACGTGCTCGTCGAGCCAGAACGCGAAGCTCTTGTGCAGCTCCGCCCGCGTTTCCTTTGGCAACCCCGCGTAGGCCGCGTCGCGGATCAGCAGATGCCGGAACCGGAACGCGTCGTCGCCGGGGAACGTCGCCTTGTCCGGACGGATCAGCTCCTTGCGCACGAGCATCGAGAGATGCGCGTCGAGGCCTGCGCGGACCGGTTCCGGAGCGAGCTCGGCCACCGGAGCTCGGTGGAAGACCTCCCCCTCGACCGCGCCGCGCTCGATCACCGCCCGCTCGTTCGCCGCGAGCCGGTCCAGCCGCGCCTGCAGCAGCGCCTGGATCGTGGGCGGGAACACGATCTCGCCCGCGCCATTCTCGTCGAGCATCGCCAGCATCTCCTCGACGTACAGCGGATTGCCCTCCGACGCGGAGACGATTCGTGCGCGCAGAGCGTCGTCGAGGCCGTCGCCCGCGAGCAGGTTGTCGATCAGCGCTTCCGTCTCCGATGACTGCAGCGGCTCGAGCAGGATCGACGTCGCGTTGAGCTTGCCGCCGGCCCAAGCTGGGCGCAGCTCGAGGAGTTCCGGTCGCGCGATGCAGAGTAGGAAGATCGGCGAGTCCCGCGACCAGTCGCCGACGTGCTCGACGAGGTCGAGAAACGTGCCTTCGGCCCACTGGATGTCGTCGAAGACGACGACGAGCGGGCCCTCGGCGGCCTCGGCCTGCAGGCGCTTCCTTGCGGCCAGCGCGATCTCGGTCGGTGTAGGAAGGTCGATGATCTGCTCGGCGTCTGCACCGAGCTGCAGAAGAACCTCGACGAGCGGGTAGTACGTGATCCCTTCCCCGTAGTGAAGGCAGCGGCCGCGGATGATCCGCGCGTCGAGACCCTGAAGGAACTCCGCGGCCAGACGCGATTTCCCGACTCCCGCCGTGCCGAGCAGCGTGAACAGCTGGCACGTTCGCTCCTCGGCGCAACGGTCGAAGTCCTGGCGTAGCCGCTCGAGCTCGCGGCGGCGGCCCACGAGCGGAGCGTCGAAACGACGCGCATGCGCCGGCGCACCCGGGTCGACGCGGAGGAGCCGGTAGGCCGCGACGGTTCCCGACTTGCCCTTTAGCTCCATCGGCCGGAGCGGCTCCGCGTCCACCGCGTCCCGGACGAGCCCATAGGTGGTCGTGCCGATGAACGCCTCTCCGGGCGCCGCCGCCTGCTCGAGTCGCGCCGCGACGTTGACCGCATCGCCCGTCACGAGTGTCTCGCCCGCTCCGGCAACGACCTGACCCGTGTTGACCCCGATCCGGATCGCGGGGTCGCGCAGCTCCGCGGCGGCCCGCACCGCCCGCAGCGCGTCGTCCTCGTGGGCCTGCGGAATGCCGAACACCGCCATCACGGCGTCGCCGACGAACTTCTCCACCGTGCCGCCGTGGCGCTCGAGCGTCGTCCGCGCCTGCTCGAACCAGCGGGCCATCTCCTTGCGCACGGCTTCCGGGTCGCGCGCCTCCGCGAGCGTCGTCGAGCCGACAATGTCTGCGAAGAGGACGGTGACGGTCTTGCGGACCTCATGGTCGGGCGCCGCCTCGAGCGAGGCTCCGCAGGCACCGCAGAACCGGAAACCGTCGGGATTCTCCTGGCCGCAGCGCGCGCAGACGAGAGGCACGAGGCGAGCGTAGGCACCGAAAACCGCTTGTTCAAGCCGATGTCAGCGTGACGTCGCGCGCGAATCCTAATTGACATTGACAGGCGCCACTAATGATGTCATAGTGACGCTATGCAGATGTCGCAGTTTATCGAGGGGCTCCAGCAAGATCTGCAGGAGCTCGCCGCGATCGGCGGGGAAGACCTGATGCGCACGGCCCAGCAACTGGGCGGCGTGATCAAGCAGTCCGCCCGGTTGCGGGTGATCGATGCGCTCACACAGGCCGCACTCGAGCTCTCCGAGCAGCTGCCGAACGGGCACGTAGACGTCCGGGTTGCAGGACAAGACCCCGAATTCGTGTTCGTAGCCGAGGCCGAGGAGGAACCGCCCGCGCCCCCCGTCGTCGAAGGCGACCACGCGCGGATCACGCTCCGTTTGCCGGAGTCCCTCAAGGCCTCGATCGAGACCGCGGCCAACCAGGAAGGCGTATCGGTCAACACCTGGCTCGTGCGTGCGCTTACGCGTGCCGTGCACGGCGGCGGCCCGCACGGGGGCTTCACGCGCACGGGCAAGCGCATCACCGGTTACTCACAAGCCTAAGGAAGGAGCTTCGCCATGGGGTGGTTGGTCACAGTCACACCGTTTGGACACATCGAATACAGGGTCGACAGCCGCCGTCCGCGCCGTGTGCGCCGGCCGATCAAGGGGCAGCGGTGAGGTCGGAGAGCTTCGACATCTCCGGGCCGCTGCGGCTCGACGTCCGGCTACCGTCCGGAACGATCTCGCTCGAGTCGATCGACGAGCCGCACGCATACGTCGAGCTTGACGCGACGCACGACTCGGAGGAGCTCCGCGAGATCATTGACAACGCGCGGATCGAGCTGCGGCCCCACGCTGACGGGCACGAGCTGATCGTCGACGTGCATCAGAAGCGGTTTCGCTTCTTCGACTTCATGCGCGGCGACATCATCTTGCGCGTCCGCGCGCCGCGCGAGACCGACGTCGAGCTGTCGACGGCATCCGCGGACACGAGTGCGCGCGGGACGTGGGGGGAGCTGAAGGCCCAGACCGCGTCGGGCGATCTGTACTTCGACGAGCTGACGGGCGACGTCAACGTCAAGGGCGCATCCGCGGACGTCGAGCTCCGGCAGATCGCCGGAAGCGCCACGGTCAACACCGCATCCGGGGATGTCGAGATCCGCCGCGTCGGCGGTGATCTGATCGTCCGTTCCGCTTCCGGAGACGTCGAAGTGGACGAGGCGCTCGGGTCGGTCACGATCCAGACGGCGTCGGGCGACCAGCGGATCGGCGCCGTCACCACCGGCCGCATCACGATGCAGTCCGCCTCGGGCGATCAGACGGTCGGCATCCGGCGGGGCTCGCGTGCCTTCATCGACGCCAAGACGATGAGCGGCGACACGACGTCCGAGCTCGACGTCGGGGACGAACCGGTCTCGGGTGAAGGGCCCGAGGTCGAGCTGCGTGCCACGGCGATGAGCGGCGACATCCGGATCGTGCGGGCGTGACGCTGCGCAGAGACTTTGCGACCACGCGCGTTCTTCGGGCGCCGCTGGCGGTGCGGGGCCGGAGGGCACAGTATGCGAATACGGGCCCGGAGAACACCGTGCCGTCAGCGGCGTCAGGCGGCGGCGGAGCCGGGCTTCGCCCGGCGGGAGCCGACGCCGGCGAGGGAGGCGCGTGACGGCAGCCGCGGCACCTGCAGAGCCTGCCGCGGCTGCTCCGACGCTCGTGCCGCTGCATCGCGAGCCGCAGTTCCGCCGCTTCTGGGCGGGGCAGACGGTGTCGGTCTTCGGCGACCAGGTGAGTGCGCTCGCGATCCCGCTCGTGGCCGTGCTCGCGCTGCACGCGTCGACGCTGGAAGTCGGCGTTCTGGCCTCGCTGGCCTGGCTGCCGCATCTGTTGTTCTCCTTGCCGGCGGGCATCTGGATCGACCGGCATCCCTACCGGCGTCGGAACATGATCGTCGCTGATGGAGCTCGGGCGGTGGCGCTCGCAACCGTGCCCGTCGCGTGGTGGCTGGGCGTGCTCACGATCTGGCAGCTGCTCGCCGTCGCGTTTGCAGTCGGCGCGTTCACGGTGTTCTTCGACCTCTCGTACAGCTCGTTCTTCGTCGCACTCGTACATCGGCGGCAGTACGTAGACGCGAACTCGAAGCTGAGCACGAGCCGCTCAGTCTCGTACATCGCGGGCCCCAGCACGGCCGGCGTACTCGTCCAGGTACTCGGCGCGCCGGTCGCGCTGCTGGGCGATGCGCTGTCGTTCATCGCCTCCGCGGCCGCTTTGCGCGGAATCCGGGTGCAGGAGCCAGAGGTGGTGGGGCGGCGCGGGTCCGTCCGGTCCGAACTGGTGGACGGCTTTCGCTTCCTGTTCGGCCACCCGCTCCTGCGTGCCGGTCTTCTTTGCACGAGCACGGTCAACTTCTTCAACTTCCTGCTCTACGCGATTTTCGTGCTCTATGCGAGTCGCATACTCGGCCTGAGCGCCGCGACGATCGGGTTCGTGCTCGGCGCCGGCGCGGTCGGAGCGCTCATCGGCGCGCTGGTCGCGCCGCGAATCGGCCGCCGGATCGGTATCGGCCGCGCTGTCGTCATCGGCTCCGTGCTGTTCCCTGCCCCGCTCGCACTCTTTCCGCTTGCTCACGGATCCAACTGGTTGAGCGCGACGTTGCTGCTGGTCGGCGAGTTCTTCGCCGGCGTCGGCGTGATGATTTTCGACGTCAACCAGAACGCGCTGATCGCGATGGTGATCCCGAACGAGATCCGCAGCCGTGTCGGCGGCGTCCACCGGTTCTTCAATTACGGCGTGCGGCCGATCGGAGCGCTGCTCGGCGGTGTGCTCGGCGCCGTGATCGGTCTGCGGCCGACGCTGTGGATCAGCGTAATCGGCTGCCTGTTCGGCGTCTTCTTCCTGCTCGCCTCGCCGATGCCGCACACGCGCGAGGAGGATCTGGCTTGAGCCGCGGCGAGATCCTGCGCAATGGGCCGCTGCGCGCGCTGCTCGCGTCCGAGGTGATCTCCACGACGGGCGCGCAGATGACGTGGCTCGCACTCCCGTGGTTCGTGCTCACGTCCACCGGCTCACCTGCACGGATGACGCTCGTGATGGCGGCCGAGTTGATCGGCTTCGCCGTCGCGGGGCTCCCTTCGGGGCAGCTCCTCCAGCGGCTCGGCGCGCGGCGGACGATGCTCTTCGCGGACGCCGTGCGCGCGCCGCTGATGCTGCTCGTGCCCGTGCTGCACTGGACGGGCCACCTGACGTTCGTGCCGCTCGTACTCCTGGCCTTGTTGCTGGGCATGCTGGGCGCACCGTATTTCACCGCTCAGCGTGTGATCGTTCCCGAGCTGCTCGGGGAGGACGAGCGAACCGTCACCCAGGCGCAGGGCCTGTTCCAGGGCGCGATCCGGACCACGATGCTGCTCGGGCCGCCCATCGGCGGCGTGTTGATCGCGCTCATGGATGCGGCGAGCGTTCTCGTCGTCGATGCCGCGACCTACGTCGTCTCGTTCCTACTGGTCGCGATCTTCGTCCCCCGCCGCGACGTTGTTCCAGAGGCGGAGGAATCTCGCGGCCTGCTCGCCGGATTCCGCTTCCTGACGCGCGAGCCCTTGCTGCGGGTCTGGATCCCGCTGTTCGTTGCCGGCGACGCGGCCTGGCAGGCGTTCTTCGCCGCCGTGCCCGTTCTCGTCGTGGAGCGCTTCGGGTCGGATCCGAGGATCGCCGGGATCCTGTTTGCGGCGTTCGGCGCCGGAGCGATTGCCGGCAACCTTGCGTCGTTCCGGTTTCTTGCGGAGCGCATCGACGGCCTGCGGCTGATCGCGCTGTCCGTGCCGTTCCAGGCGGCGCCCCTGTGGTTCCTGCCCTTGCACGTCGGGGCGCCCGTGTTGTTCTGCGCCGTGCTCGCGAGCGGTGTCGCAAACGGGATCTGCAACCCGAGCATCCACGCGATCTGGACGTTGCGTACGCCGCCGGCCATTCGTGCGAAGGCGATGGCCGCCAGCGGCACGATCTGGGGGCTCGGGATGCCGCTCGGGCTGGTCGTCGCGGGGCCGGTGCTTTCTGCCTTCGGCACGCGTCCGGTGCTGGTCGGCTTTGCGGCTGTCCAGTCCGTGTGCATGCTCGGCGTCGTGTCCGCTTCGCTTCGGGCGCGCGAGGGCGGCCGGGTGCCGCTCGAACAAGCGGCATGATCCTCCGCAACCGGTCGCTGGCGGCGCTCCTCGTCTCGGAGGTCGTCTCGTCCGTGGGCTCGCGGATGACCGCACTCGCGCTGCCCTGGTTCGTGCTCGTGACGACCGGCTCGCCGACGCGGATGGGAATCGTGCTCGCCGCCGAGCTCCTGCCGATGGGTTTGCTGGGCATTCCGAGCGGGGCGGTGATCTCGCGCCTCGGCGCCCGGCGGACGATGCTGGTGTCGGACGCGGTGCGTGTCCCGCTGATGGCGTCCATTCCACTGCTGCACGCGGCGGGCGCACTCAGCTTCCCTGTCCTGCTCTTGCTCGTCTTCGCCTTCGGCGTCTTCTGGGCGCCGTACTTCGCGGCCCAGCGCGTGATCCTGCCGGAGTTGCTGGGCGAGGACGAACGAACGATCGCGCAGGCGAACAGCGTGATCGAAGGCGCGACCCAGACGAGCGGGTTGCTGGGCCCGCCGATCGCGGGGGCCCTGATCCCGCTCATCGGCACGTCGAACGTTCTCTACCTCGACGCCGCGACGTTCGCCTTCTCGGTGCTGGTCGTCTCGCTCTTCGTCCCAGCGCGCGCCCGCGCGGTGCTGGAGGAGACAGGCGGTGTGTTCGCGGGGCTTGCATTCTTCGTGCGTGACGCGCTGCTCGGACCACTCGCATCCGTAATCGTCCTCTACAACGCGCTTGGTCAGATGCTCTTCGCCGCGCTGCCGGTGCTCGCATTCGAGCACTTCCACTCCGCACACGCGGGGGGCTGGCTGCTCGCTGCGTTCGGCGCCGGAGGTTTGCTCGGAACGATCGTCGCGTTCCAGGTGGTGACGAAGGTCGAGCCGCTGAAACTTGCCTCCACTGCTGTGCTCGGAATCGCGCTCCCGATCTGGCTGCTCGCAGCGCAACCGCCGCTGGCGCTCGCGCTCACGGCGCTCGCCATGTCGGCGTTCTCGAATCCCTTCGTGAACGCCCCGTTCTTCGGCATCCTCACGACGCGAACGCCCGAGGCGCTGCGTGCGAAGGTGATGACCGCGGTGATCACGCTCGCGACGATCGCCGGGCCGCTCGGCTTGCTCGCCGCCGGACCGTTGATCGAGCACGCCGGTCTCGGCTGGACGTTCGGGATCGTTGCCGGCGGCGAGACCGCGGTCTCCGTCCTTTTCATCGCGCTCATCACGCGCTTCCGCCGCGCTCAGGTCGTGCAGCCGGAGGCGTTGTCGACCGTCAGAATCGTCGACAGCCGCCCCTGATTCCCGCGCGTATCCTCGGCCATGACGGTGAGCGTGTAAGCCCCGTCCGGCAGGCGTTCCGTGTTCAGCGCGCGGGCGACGAGATAGAGAAAGTGCCCGTGGAGCCCTCGGTACTGGGCATGGCCGAAGCGGGCGACGTTTTGAAAGGTGCCCCGCGAGTAGACGTCCCAGAAGCGCGTGTTCGACGGCAGCCCCTTCATGAAGTCGACCGACACGTGCGGGCGGATGACGAACGGCCCGGCCGCTGCCTTGAGCGACCAGCTGATCAGCGCCGGTGACACGGGTAGGCCCGCCCACGGGCCCGGTACCGGGACGGCGGGCTGATCCTCTGCGGTGGCGAGGATCGCGACGGTGCCGCAGACCGCCGTCGGGCCCTGCAGCGCTCTGCGGTCGGCGCGGCGGAGGCCGATTTCCGTCACCGACGGTGTGGTGTGGTCGGAGTACGGGGCAGTGTGCCCGCGCCGCAGTGGATTCACGGCGCGCCCGTGGTCGATCTCGCCGAAGTGGAGGTGTCCGGCCCAGGGCTCGACGTAGCCGAGCACCGTGTGTTGCGCATACACGTGTTCCCCGGGCCGGACGGTCGGCCGGATGTGCATGTAGCGGAAGTCGGAATGTGCGTTCCTCACGGCGATCGCCGTCGAGCTGAGGTAGCGGGCGATCCCGTCGCTGACGGGATAGACCGGGGCTCCGGCCGGTGCGGAGATGTCGATCCCGTCGTGAAAGGCGAAGCGCCCCGGGCCCTCGAGGCTGTCCGGGAGCTGGTTGTAGAACACCGTGCGGGGATCGCCGAAGTTCGCCCGCACGGGATGTGGGCGGTCGAACGGCTTCAGCGGCCAAGGGTAGGCCGACGCGGATCCGGGTGCTGCCAGCACGAGCACGATTGCCGCCAGCGCCCTCCGCATCGAGAAGCAAGCCTAACCCGGGCATCGGCGGTCGGGAAGGCTCACGCGGTCGCCGGCTCGTCCGGGGCCATGTGCCGCCAGAGGTTCGCCATCAGCGGCTCGATGTCGTCACTCCAGACCGCGCCGGCCAGGGTGAACGCACCGGCTGCGAAGACCCTCGCGCCGGCGGGCGTCTCGTAGTACGTCATCTGGCCGCTGAGGCCGGGCCCGAGCAGGTTCGGCACCTCGGCGAGGATGCGCAACTGGCGCGGCGAGCTCGGCGTAGTCTTGTCGATCTCGATCCCGGCGCTGCCGAAGCTGCCGCCCAGCCCGAGATGCATGCCGGCGAACAGCCACGGAGCGCTGTGGATGTCGCGCACGATCCATGGGCCGCGGTGCTTTCCTCGGTCGTTGCCGCGGTACCCGACGCCGACAAGCGCCGCCTCCGGGCGCCCGAGATGACGCCACTGTGCGACCTTGGTCATCACGTCGTCACGGATCGTGATCTTCCAGAAGAAGTTGTTCGCGGACAGGAACATCAGGTCCCCACCGCGGTTGCGGAAGCCTGTGACCACGTCGTACTCGTGCTTCGTGACGTACTCGTGGTGGCCGGAGAAGATCAGCAGCGAGTACGCCGCCGCGAGCCGCGCCCCGCTGCCCGCAGTGCGAAGATCCTGGTCGGACAGGTAGTCGACGTTGCGCCCCGTCTGCACCAACCAGCGGACGAATGGCGCGTCGTACTGCCTCCAGTGCGGCGGCACGCCTCGGTTCGTGAACGGTCGGATCAGGCGCGCCGTATTGCCGCCGGCGTACCACGTGTTCGGCCGCCCATCGCGATTGTCGTCGCGGAAGTTGTACGCCTGCCACGACTCCGTCGGCAGGACGAGGGCGATCCGGTGCTCGCCGAGGAAATGCGGCCGCAGGATGAAGGGGGCGTACCCCGTCCGGTCTCCGGCGGTCAGCCGCGCGTAGTACATCCCGCTCGGCCAATTGCCCAATCGGAGAGAGAGCTCGCGCCGGCCCGTGACGTCGCCGATCGGCTGCGGTGTGGATGCTGCCGACCCGAGCATGACGTCGTTCGGAATCGTCTCCTCTCTCTCGCCGCCCGCCCGGAAGAACTGCACCGAGACGTCCGTGGCGGTGTCGGTGATAACCAGCCGTGCGCTTCCTCCGCGCGGGTAGCTCTCACGCAGGAAGTACGCCGTCAGCTTCGGCTTCTCCGAGTCGGGCATTCGGCCGGCGAAGCCGATCAGGTCGAGTTCGTCCGCGTCCAGGCCCGCCGTCCAGCTCGGCCGTGAAGGCCCGTGCGGGGAGGCGGCGCCGAAGACGAGTACCGCCGCGATTGCGACGGCCAAGGCGGCGCGCGCGAGCGCGCCGCAGGTTGGGAAGTTCCGTGTGGTGGCCATGCGACCACCGTCCGGCCGGGTCCAAACCGCGCTCTCATCCGCCGCACATGGCCGGCTAACGGCTTGTGGCGGCCCTGTGGCCGCCCTGGCCGCCCAGCTCGAAACTCACTCAGCGCAAAGAGAGGGAGTGCGACCGTCTGCCGCCCACATACGGGGCTTCGTGGCGCGCTTCGTCGCTCAGCAAAACGGTCCTCACCTCCCTCGTTCTTACGAGGGAGGGTCGATGAGCCGGCTAACGCACCGCTAACGTCGGCTTGCCGCAGCGTTCCGAGTGGTCAATCATGGGCGGGAGGGCTTATGAAGATCGACCGCCAGGAAGGCACCGACCGGGCCGCGGCCAACGGTGGGAGCTCGGCCGGCGTGCCGCGGGGGACCGTCACGTTCCTGTTCACGGACGTCGAAGGCTCCACGGCGCTCGTCCGCCGGCTTCGGGACGACTACGGAACACTGCTCGCGACCCACCATCGCCTGCTTCGCGAGGCGTTTGCGGGTCGCGGCGGACACGAGGTCGACACGCAGGGCGACGCCTTCTTCGTCGCCTTCCGCCGGGCGCGCGACGCAGTCGAGGCGGCGGCCGCAGCTCAACGCGCGATCGCGGGCGAGGAATGGCCGGACGAAGTCAGCGTCAAGGTCCGGATCGGCATCCACACAGCGGAGCCGGGTCTCGCGGAAAATGGCTACCACGGACTCGGGGTCGTCCGGGGCGCGCGCATTTGCTCCGCGGGTCACGGCGGCCAGATCCTCCTCTCCGGGGCCACGCGCGCCCTGGTCGACGAGGACGAGTTGGAGGGGCTGGGGTTCCGCGATCTCGGCGTTCATCGCTTGAAGGGGCTCCAGCACCCGGAGCACCTCTTTCAGCTCGTAGTCGACGCTTTGCCCGAGCAATTCCCGCCCCTCCGCACGGCCGCCGCCGTGAGGACCGTTGCAGGACGCGAGGTCGAGCTTGCGGCAGCAGCGCAGGCGGCGATCGTCGGCCTCGCCGGCGTTCAGCAGGGTCTCGAGTTCCGCATCCTCGGACCGCTCGAGGCGTTCAATGACGGCAAGCCGCTCGAGCTCGGCGGCCAGAAGCAGCGGGCCCTGCTCGCGATCTTCCTGCTGGAGGCAGGGCGGGTCATTCCAACGGACCGGTTGATCGACGCGCTCTGGGGCGAGCACCCGCCGCGAACCGCCGGGACGTCACTCCAGAACTTCATTTCGCAGCTACGGAAGCTGCTCGGGCCGGAGACGATCCAGACGCGCCCGCCGGGTTATCTGCTTCGGGTGGAGCCGGGCTGCCTCGACCTGCAGCGCTTCACGGCGCTGGCGGCACAGGCGCGTGACGCTTCGGATGCGGCTGCGCGCGCGGCGTTGCTGCGGCAAGCGCTCGACATCTGGCGAGGTGCGCCGCTGGCCGATTTCATCTACGAAGCGTTCGCACAGGGCGAGATCGGCCGGCTCGAGGAGCTTCGGCTCGTCGCGCTCGAGCAGCGGATCGACGCCGACCTCGAGCTCGAACGACACGCCGACGTCGTCGGGGAGCTCGAGACGCTCGTCCGTCAATACCCGTTGCGAGAGCACCTGCGAGGTCAGTTGATGCTGGCGCTCTATCGCGCCGGGCGCCAGGGCGACGCGCTGCAGGCCTACCAGGAGGCGCGCAAGGCGCTGGTCGGGGAGCTCGGAATCGAGCCGAGCCCGACCCTGCAGGAGCTGCATGCCTCGATCCTGCGCCAGGACGCTCGGCTTGCGTCGCCGTCGCAGGCGCGCGCGGGAGAGGATCACGTGGGCGATGTCGCACGCGAGCTGCTTGCGGGACGCCTCGTCCCCGTGATCGGCGACGACGTGTCCGCGCTGACGGAGCAACTCGTAAGGCAGTTCGAAGTGCCGGCCGGGCCGTCGAACCTGCCTCACGTCTCGCAGTACGTCGCCGTGATGCGCGGAGCGGGCCCCCTCTACGACGCCATGCACGACGAATTCGCACAGCCGGGCCAACCAAATGCAGTGCATCGTTTCTTCGCCTCGCTGCCACCCCTGCTCCGTGAGCATGGGTCACCGCACCAACTCGTGGTGACGACGAGTTACGGGCTCTCGCTCGAGCAGGCGTTCGTGGATGCGGGCGAGGAGTTCGACGTTGTCGCCTACGTCGCCGAGGGCCGTGACCGGGGGAAGTTCTGCCATGTCATGTCCACCGGTGAAGCCCACGTGATCGACGAGCCGAACACGTACGGACAGCTTTCGCTCGAGCAGCGGACCGTGATCCTCCGCCTGCACGGGCACGTCGATCCCGGCGCTGAGCGCGCGTTCGAGAGCTTCGTCGTCACCGAGGACGACTACATCCATTACCTCGGCAGCGGTGAGCTCACAAGCGTTGTCCCCGTCTCGCTGGTGGCCAAGCTGCGCCGCAGCCACTTTCTCTTCCTCGGCTACGTGCTGCGCGATTGGAACCTGCGCATCGTGCTGCACCGTCTCTGGGGCGATCAGCGCGTCAGCTACCGCTCCTGGGCGGTGCACGACGACGCCGTACCGCTCGAGGAGGCGTTCTGGCGTCAGCGCGACGTGGCCGTCGTGAATCGGTCGCCGGACGAGTACGTCGAAGCGCTCGCAGGCGCGATCGGCGCCCTACGTCCCGTGGAAGTCGACGCGTGATCAGCGCAGTCGACGTCGCTTCGCCGTACAAGGGGCTGGCGCCGTTCGAGGATTCCGATCTCGACGCCCTGATGTTCTTCGGCCGCGAACGCGAGAGCGACATCGTGGCCATGAACATCCTCGCCGCCCGGCTCACGGTCCTCTACGGGCCGACTGGAGTCGGGAAGAGCTCCTTGCTGCGCGCGGGCGTGGCGCGTCGGCTGAGGCAGCTCGCGCCGGAGGGGGACGTCGTCGTCTTCTCGACGTGGCGGGAAGACCCGGTCGTCTCACTCACGGCGGCGATCGCGCCGGACGCAGACGCGGGTTCGCTCCTCGATGCCGTCACCGCGTGCGGTCGCGACGTCTGCCTGGTGCTCGACCAGTTCGAGGAGTACTTCCTCTACCACGGGGACGCGCGCGGGCCGGACTCGCTGGTCGAGCAGCTGCCCGAGCTCGTCAACAGCGACGCGCGCGTGAACGTGCTGCTCGGAATTCGAGAGGACGCCCTCGCGAAGCTCGACGTCTTCAAGGCGCGGCTGCCGGGGCTGTTCGGGAACTACCTCCGCCTCGACCACCTCGACCGGGACGCCGCCCGCGACGCGATCCTCGGACCACTCGCCCGGTACGCCGAGCTGACTGACGAGCCCTGGGGCGCGCAGCCCGAGCTTGTCGAGGCGGTGCTCGACGAGGTCGCGGCGGGCAAGATCGATCTCGGCCGGACCGGACGCGCCCTCGTCGAGAGCCACGGTCGCCGGCCGCGAGTGGAGGCGCCGTTCCTCCAGCTCGTCATGCAGCGTCTATGGGAGGTCGAGCGTCTGGCCGGTTCCACGACTCTGACGCTCTCCTCGCTGCGCGAGCTCGGCGGCGCGGCGCACATCGTCGAGGACCACCTCGAGAACGCACTGGGCTCGCTCACGCCGACGCAGCAGGACACCGCTGCCGCGATCTTCGAGCATCTGGTCACACCGTCCGGCTCGAAGATCGCGCACAGGCTGTCCGATCTTGCGACCTATGCGTCGCTGGACACGCACTCGCTCGAGCCGATCGTCGGCGCTTTGGAGCATGAGCGGATTATTCGCGCGCTGCGCGACGGCACCAATGGTGACGGCCACTACGAGATCTACCACGACGTGCTGGCCGGAGCCGTGCTCCAGTGGCGCGAGCGTCACGAGGCGCAGCGGGACCTCGAGCTCGAGCGTGCGCGCGCGCGCGATCGTCATCGCCGGACGCTGGCGGCACTCGCGGTGGTCGGCGCGGCACTCGCGGTGATGACCGGACTTGCGATCTATGCGTTCTCGCAGCGCAGCGAGGCGCGGCAGCAGGCGGAGATCGCGCACCAGAAGCAGGCCGACGCCACGAGACAGCGCCTTGCGGCCGTCGCCGCGCTCGAGCAAGCGAACAAGGAGCGAGCCAAAGCAACGAAGGCCGAGAATCGCGCCACGCGCGAGGCGGCGAAGGCCACGGCCAACGCCGCCGCCGCAGTGCGGAACCAGCGGCAGGCAGAGACGAACGCTAAACGCGCCGATGAGAGCGCACTTGCCGCAGCCGAGAGTGAGCAAAGGGCAAGGGCGAGTGCGACGAAGGCACTCGCGGAGAAGCGAAACGCGGAGCGTCAGAAAACGCGCGCGAACCACAACTTTGTGACGGCGCAGACTCAGCGCAGGCGTGCCGTGCGCTCGGCGCACGCAGCTTTGGCCGCAGCGCGTGAGGCGCAGGAGGCGAAGAGCGACGCCCAAGCCACAGCGTACGTCGCTCAGGCTGACGCATACCTGGACCGGGATCCGCAGCAGAGTCTCGGGTACGCGCTGAACGCCTCGAAGCTCGAGAAGAGTCCGCGCGTCGAGGGCGCTCTCATCAGCTCCCTGCTCGCGATCCACCTCCACGCGCTGTTGCCGGGCGGCGGCGGCGCACTGAGCGCCGCAACATATTCGGACGACGGCGCGCTGATCGGGATCGCGGCGAAGAACGGCGTGACGATCATTCGGGGGCGCGACTATCGTCGCTTGCACGTCCTCAGGAACGCGAACGCGACGACACTCGCGTTCAGTCAGGATCGCACGCTCGTCGCCAGCGGAGCGCGGGACGGTGTCGTTCGTGTCTGGGACGTGAACACGGGCGCGCTTGTCAAGACGCTGACGACGGGCGGACAGATCGCGGCGGTCTCCTTCTCGCCCGACGGGCAGGCCCTGCTCGCCGCGAGCACGGACAAGACCGTGCGCCTCTGGCAAGTCGGCTCGTACGTCGAGCGCCGGTTCGCACATCCGGCTCCGCTTCGCGGCGCCTTCTTCTCATCCGACGGCAACTACGTCGTGACATTCACGGCGGAAGCCGTGGCGCGAGTCTTCCGTGTCGCGACCGGAGATCTCGCGGCGACGCTTCCCCAGCAGGGCGAGGTGACTGCGGCTGCCTACAGCCCGACGGGCGACACGGTGACGACCGCTGGCCGGAGAAATGCGTACGTGTGGGACACGAAGACGTGGGAGCGCCGCCATCTCCTCACCGGCCACACCACGGCGATCAGGGCCGTGTCGTATAGCGCCGACGGCAAGCGCGTCGCCACGGCCGGAGGTGACGAGGGCATCGGCCGCGTCTGGAGCGTCGAGACCGGGGCCCCGATCTACACGCTCACAGGAACTTTCAGCGAGCTGCTCACGATCGCGGTCGGTCCTGACTCGATCGCGACGGCGGGCACCGACGGCGCGGTACGAATCTGGCGCGACCCGATCGGTGCGCTGGCAGTCGTGCTCGCCGGGCATCACGACTCGGTGACGAGCGTCAGTTACGGTCCCGGCGGACTGGTTCTGACGGGAAGTGACGACGGAGCTGCTCGGGTCTGGGACACCGGCGGCGAGGAGCAGCTGACCCTCATCGATCGGCACGCCGCTGGCGTGACTTCCGTCGAGGCGAACCAAAACGGAACGCTGATCGTAAGCGGCGGGGGAGATGGCGTCGCGCGCGTCTGGCGCCAGGGGCGCGACGTCGTTGTGCTGGCGCACGGCGGCAAGGTTGTACGCGCGTCGCTCGATCGGGCCGCCACGCGGGTGCTCACCTGGGGCGACGACGGTACGGCGAAGCTTTGGCGAGTCGACGGCACGCGGCTCGGCGAGTTCCGCCACGGGGCGCCTGTCAACGCCGCAGTCCTCTCAGTCGATGGTCGCTTCGTTATGACCGGCGGTGAGGACGGCGTCGTGCGTCTGTGGACCGTCGCCGGAGCACCCGTGGCGAAGATGCAGCAGGGAAGCAAGGTCACGGCGGCGGCGTTCAGTCCGGACGGCACCCTGGCCGCGACCGCAGGTGAGGACGGCACTGCGAGGATCTGGGAAGGCCGCACGGGGAAGCCCGGTCGCGCGCTGATCGGCCACACCGACGTGGTGACAGCGCTCGCTTTCAGCCCGAACGGGAAGCTGCTCGCTACCGCGAGCGCGGACGACACCGCGCGCATCTGGAACCTCGCCGATGGCTCGGCGCGCAGGCTCGATGCGAATGACCAAGGCCTGACGTCGGTGGTGTTCAGTCCGAACGGCAAGCTTCTGCTGACGGCGGGCCGGAAGGGCGACGCGCATACCTGGGACGTCGCCAGCGGACAGAGCGTAAAAGTCTTCCGCCGCCATGTCGCCGTCGTCTCCGACGCGCGCTTCAGCGCCGATGGGCGGTGGGTCGTCACAGCCGGCCCGACTGCCGCGGGCCTGTGGAAGACACGCGACGGAAGCCTGCTGTTCTTCCTGCGCGGGCACACGCAGGCCTTGCGGACGGCGCTCTTCTCGGGCGACGGGCGCTGGATCGTCACGGGCGGGGCGGTCGACGGAACCGTGCAGCGCTACCGGTGCCGTCTCTGCGGCACGCAGGCCGAGCTCGTGCGCATGGCCAAGGCCCGCCTCGCCGCCCTCGACCGGGCGCACAAAGCAGCCTCCGGGCGCTACTAGCCCGCGTCTACTCGAACTCGTTTGCCTTGCCGGTCAGCGCGGCGAAGCCGGCCTGCAGCCAGTCGTTCGCTCCGGCGGCCGCGAGCGACCAGGTCAGGAGCCGACCGAAGCGGGGCGCGAGGATGCTCGTCGCCGCCAGACCGGCGGCGGCCCAGGTCCCGCCGCAACGGCTGCACGTCACGAGCTCGCCGACCGCCTGGCGGAAGTCGCCGGACTCGATCGGCTCCTCACCGCCCTCGTGTGCGCGGCCCTCTACGAACGGATCTCGGAGGAAGCTGGTGACCTCGTCGCGCGCCAGCGTCCTCGCCGCCTTGAACGACGCCAACGCGAGCACGGCGAAGTCGAGGGTCGTGTGGCACGAGGGGTTGCGGCCGAGCCGCCGGCTCAGGAGGCCGGCCAAGCCGAGCCCGCCCGCGAACGCGCCCGTGATCGCGGCATAGGCCTCGTAGGGAGGCCTCGTGGTGATCGTCGCCATCGAGCGTGATCCTCCCGGCGGAGGGCGAGGCCGAAACCCGTGAGCGCGGCGTTACCGCCTCATTAGGACGCAGGCGCACGCTCTTTTCACGACGACGAAAGGAGCAGCGAATGCCAAGAATCATCCTCACCGCTGTTGCCCTCGCGCTTGCGCTGGCTGCGCCCGCAGCCTCGCAGGTTCGAGACGACGCGCCGACCTTCCCGAGCAGCTGGTACGGCGCTTGGTCGCCGGACGGCAAGCGGATCGCGTTTACCACCGACCGAAGGGGCTCCACGGACGTCTACGTGATGAACGCGGATGGAAGCGGGCAGCGGGCGATGCTCGCGGATGCGACCGACGACTGGTGGCCGGTGTGGTCGCCGGACGGCAGGCAGCTGGCCTTCGTGAGCGACCGCGACGGCCTGCCGCAGATCTACACGCTCGACATTGCCTCCAGGACGGTGACGCGGCTCACCTTCACGAAGGCGGTGGATTCCGATGAAGACGGCGACTACGCACCGCAGTGGTCGTCACGGGGTCAGATCGCGTTCCGGCGAACCCTTCGCGATCGAAGCGAGATCTTCGTGATGAACGCCGACGGCAGTGACGCTCATCGCCTCGTCCAGGGCAAGGGATACGACGTCGGGCCCGCCTGGTCTCCGGACGGAACGAAGATCGCCTTCGTCGGCGGGCCCGCGGACGAGGCGTACATCGACGTCGTCAACGCCGACGGAACGGCGCTCTCGCGGCTGACCACGTCCGGAGCGGACGCGGCGCCCGCCTGGTCGCCCGACGGGGCGCAGATCGTGTTCCACAGCTGGCGCGAGGAAGAAGAGGGCGACATCTGGATCATGAATGCGGACGGATCGGGCCAACGCAAGCTGTTCGGCACGCCCGCCTCCGATTACGGCCCCACGTTCTCGCCTGACGGCTCCCGGATCCTCTTCGACAGCGAAGTGACAGGGGAGTATCAGGTCTACACGGTGTCCCGCGCTGGAACAGGTGCGAAGCGCCTGACCGGACTCGCGCGCGTGATGTCGTCGACCGGCCGCCGGTGCAGCGTGATCGGTACCTCGGGGAACGACGTGCTCACGGGGACCCGCGAGGACGATGTCATCTGCGGGCTCGGCGGCAACGATGTGCTCGACGCCGGCGGCGGCGACGATCTCCTGGACGGGGGATCGGGCAGCGACCGCCTGATCGGGGGCGCGGGCGACGACACGATGCTCGGCGGCCCGGGCGCCGACCGCCTGCTCGCGGCCGACGGCTTCCGCGACTCCGTCGACGGCGGCCCGGGCACCGACTCCGGCCACGTCGACCCGGGCGACTGGGTCAGCTTCATCGAACACCTGAACTGATCTCGGTTCGGGGCGGCGTCGGATCCGGTGCCGCCCCACCTCCCGGCTACGCTTGGGACGTGCCTGCGCTCAAGACGTCCGATGCATACTCGCCTCTCGGCGACCAGGAAAAGGCGATCGCGCAAATCTCTTCGGGGTTGATGGAGGGCGAGCGCTACCAGACGCTGCTCGGCGCGACCGGCACGGGAAAGACCGCGACGATGGCCTGGATCATCGAGCAGGTGCAAAAGCCCACTCTCGTGATCGCCCACAACAAGACGCTGGCGGCGCAGCTGTGCAACGAGTTCCGGGAGTTCTTCCCGGGGAACGCCGTCGAGTACTTCGTCTCCTACTACGACTACTACCAGCCAGAGGCCTACGTCCCGCAGGCCGACCTGTACATCGAGAAGGACTCGTCCCAGAACGACGACATCGCTCGGCTGCGCCTCGCCGCCACATCGGCGCTCTTCACGCGGCGGGACGTGATTGTCGTCGCCTCCGTCTCGTGCATCTACGGCCTGGGCTCGCCGGAGGAGTGGCGCGAGCGGATGATCTACCTCGAGCTCAACGAGGAGCACGATCGCGACCTGCTGCTGCGGAAGCTGATCGACTCGCAGTACGTCCGGAACGACACGATGCTCGGGCGCGGCCGCTTCCGGGTGAAGGGCGACGTCGTCGAGGTGCAGCCTGCGAACCAGGAGACGGCCTACCGCATCTCCTTCTTCGGCGACGAGGTCGAGCAGATCACGCACTTCGACCCACTCACGGGCGAGGTGTACGCGAAGCTGGACAACCTCGCGATCTGGCCGGCAACCGAGTACGTCACCTCGAAGCCGACCGTCGAGCGCGCGGTGGACGAGATCCGGCACGAGCTCGAGGAGCGGGTCAAGGACCTGACCGCGGAGAACAAGATGCTCGAGGCGCACCGGCTGCGCCAGCGCACAGAGTACGACCTGGAGATGCTGAAGGAGCTCGGCTTCTGCAACGGGATCGAGAACTACTCGCGCATACTCGAAGGGCGCGCGCCGGGGACGCATCCGTTCACGCTCCTCGACTACTTCCCGTCCGACTTCCTGGTCTTCGTCGACGAGTCGCATCAGACGGTTCCGCAGATCGGCGGTATGTACGAGGGCGACCGGTCGCGCAAGCAGACGCTCGTCGATTACGGCTTCCGCCTCCCGAGCGCGCTCGACAACCGGCCGCTGCGCTTCGACGAGTACATGAAGAAGGTGCCGCAGCAGGTGTTCGTCTCGGCGACGCCCGGGTCGTTCGAGCTGCGCCACTCGACGCGCATCGCCGAGCAGCTGGTGCGCCCGACCGGGGTCGTCGACCCCGAGGTCGAGCTGCGCGAGACCAAGAACCAGATCGACGATCTGCTGAACGAGATCCGCCGCCGCGAGGAGGTGGGGGAGCGGGTGCTGGTCACGACGCTGACGAAGAAGATGGCCGAGGACCTGACGGACTACCTGCTCGAGTCTGGCGTCAAGGCGCGGTACCTGCACAGCGAGATCGACACGCTGGAGCGGATCCAGATCATCCGCGAACTGCGGCTCGGCGACTACGACGTGCTCGTCGGCGTGAACCTGCTGCGCGAGGGCCTCGACCTGCCGGAGGTGTCGCTGGTCGCGATCCTCGACGCCGACAAGGAGGGCTTCCTGCGTGGCCGGACGGCGCTGGTGCAGACGATCGGCCGCGCGGCGCGGAACGTGAACGGCAAGGTGCTGATGTACGCCGACAAGCGGACCGAGGCCATCAACGGCGCGCTCGAGGAGACGGACAGGCGTCGCGCGGTACAGCTCGCGTACAACGAGGAGCACGGGATCACGCCGGTGTCGATCGTCAAGGGCGTGAGCGACATTGCAGAGTTCCTGTCGCTGGAGTCGCCGACGGTGCCGACGCGAAGGCGTCGCGGCGCGAAGAAGGTGGAGGGCCTTTCGCGCGAGGAGCTGGAGAAGCTCGTGATCGAGCTCGAGGAAGAGATGTTCGCCGCGGCCGAGGAGCTCCGGTTCGAGTACGCGGCGAAGCTGCGCGACGAGATCAAGGACCTCCGGCGCGAGCTGGTCGCGCTGCAGGCGGCTTAAATGCTCCCGGGCGAGGACTTGATCCGGCGCGGGCTCGAGGATCTCGAGCGTGGCGTGGAGACGCCCGAGGCGCTACTCGTCTCGATCGGGGCGCCTCGGCTGCGGCAGCTCGGGTTCGAGGTTGTTGCGACTGTTCCCGACCCCGAGCACTCGCTGTACGCGCTGCTGCACGCCGAGGACGCGGACTCGGCGCACTCCAGGTACAACGCCCTGGTGCGGCGGCTCGTGAGCTTCGAGCGCGCGGCCGAGTGCGCGAGCTAGCGGACGCCGAGCGAATTCGCCGCTTCATGCGCGCGCTGGGGAGCGAAGCGGAGGTCGACGGCGCGGCGTACTTCACCGGCGGCGCGACCGCGGTGCTGGTTGGTTGGCGCGCGACGACGATCGACGTCGACGTGAAGCTCGTGCCCGAGACCGACCGCCTCCTGCGCGCGATCGCCCGGATCAAGGACGACTTGCAGGTAAACGTCGAGCTCGCCTCACCTGCCGACTTCATTCCGATACCTGCGGGCTGGGAAGATCGCAGCCCCTTCGTTGCCCGCGCGGACCGGCTCAGCTTCTATCACTTCGATCCGTACGCGCAGGCCCTCGCAAAGCTCGAGCGAGCACATGCACGCGACCTCGCAGACGTCGAGGCACTCCTTGCGGCCGGGCTCGTAGACCCGGCCCGCGCGCTCGGGTACTTCGAGCAGATCGAGCCAGAGCTCTACCGGTTCCCCGCCATCGATTCTGCATCGTTCCGGCCGCGGGTCGAGGACGCATTCCGCCCTCGCTAGCCGAAGTGATCCTCGGCGAGAACGTTGTCGGTCTCCTCGCGGAAGACCTCGATCGCCTCGGCAAGCTGCTCGTCCGATCGCCGCCCGCCAGATCGACGGCAAGCGCGCGGATATCCGGGGAGCTCCGACGGAGCTTCTGGCGCTGCAGGCGGCCTAGCCGGTCGCGCGGCGGCGCTCGTACTCGCGCTCGCGCGCCTCGCGCTCGGCGATGCGCTCCCGGAGCTTCCGCGTGCGCTCGTCGTACTCGGCCTGCTCTTCAGGCGTCCGCTTCATCGGCTTCTTCTTCTTCGCCATCGTCCTCCAGCAGTCGCAGGATCGCTGCGACGTCGTATCGGGATGTCTCCGAGAAGCTCCATGATAGTCGTGACGTCGCGATGCTCGATCGGCGGCTCGATGCAACAATGGTCGCGTGCACCGCGAGCCGCGCGCAAGTGTCCGTAACGAGGACGGCCGATGACGACAGAGTCTGATCCGCTTCTCGCACCGGTCCCTGGGGCCGATCACCTCGAGGTCGGCGGCTGCGTCGTCGACATCGTCCGCGCCGGTGATGGAAGGGTCAAGCGCTCCGTCTACCCCGTCGGCTTCCGTTGGTCGAAGGACATGGGACCCGAGACCGGAGCCGATCGCTGCCGCTTTGCACACGTCGGCTTCCTCGCGCGCGGCGCGATCGCCGGCGAATACCCGGACGGTTGCTCGTTCGAGTTCACCGCGCCCGCTGCCGTCGTGATCGAGCCCGGCCATGACGCGTGGGTCGTAGGCGGCGAGGCCGCTATCTTGATCGAGGTCGACTTCGAGCGCGAGACGACAGCCCGCTTCGGACTTCCCGCAGAACACCACCATTAGGAGAGATCGTCATGTGTCGCAACATCCACACCCTCTACAACTACGACCCGCCGGCGACCGATGAGGAGATCCGGGCCGCCGCGCTGCAGTACGTGCGCAAGGTCAGCGGCTTCACGAAGCCGTCGCAGGCGAACGAAGCTGCCTTCGCCCGTGCGGTCGACGTAGTTGCTGAGGCGTCGGCGCGCTTGCTGGACGAGCTCGTGACGTCGGCGCAGCCGCGCGACCGCGAACGGGAGGCCGCGCGCGCACGCGCTCGCGCCCGTGAGCGCTACGGCGTCACGGCGTAATCGCGCGAGGGAACCAGCTTCGCGCTGCCGCGCAGTGCCTCGCGGCCGATCTTGCGGCCCAGCTCGAGACCGGCTGAGTTGTCACTCGCGAAGTGGATGCCGCCGTAGAGGCGAGAGACGGCGGCCTCGTCGGCCATCGCGTCGAGCGCGGCCCGCTGCTGCGGGAAGAAGTGCCCGAGCACCGTCGATGCCGCCGCCGACGTGCTCGAGTGGCCCGAGACATAGGACGGGAACGGCGGCGTCGCGATCAGCGGCGACCACGCCGGGTCGAGCTCGCTGCGGATCGCCGTGACCGGGCGCTGCGTCCAGTATGTGAACTTCGCATCCCAGCAGGCGATGAACGAGTCCGCTTGAGCGGTGTTCAGCGTCGCGAAGATCCGCGCGATCTGCACGGTCGGCAGTTTGCGCCCTGCGATCAGATCGAGCGCGATCTTGTTCCAATGGCCCGGCGGCGTGACCGTCCCGGCGCCGTCCGCCCAATAGAGCGCAATCTCGGTCTGTCGCGGCGTCAGCGTGCGGGAGACGTCGTACACCTGTTGCAGCTCTGCGCGCCAAGAGGTGCTGCCGAGCGGGGGCGGCGGGCCTGGGCGAAACTGCGAGCCGCTGCTCAGGTTCCACGTCCGCCAGGTCCCGGCGAGGGGCTCGAGCGGCGGGAAGGTGAAGGCGGGCGGGGTCGGAACCCACGTCCCGGGCTCGGTGGGCGGCGTCCCCGTCCAGACAGCGTCGGCTCCGTCGTGCTGCGCGCGGTAGACGAGCAGCCTTCCGAACGCCCGCCCGGCCGCCACCGCGCCGCCGCCTCCGGCCAGCGAATCGAAGTACGCGACCCGGTCCGGATACATGAACCCGAGCACCTCTGCCGCCGCGCCTGTGATCACCTCGTCTCGGTTCGAGCCCCCGAGCGCTGCGGCCGCGTACGTCGCCACGCTCAGGTGCGCGAGCACGCGGGAAGCCCGAGGTGGATTCGTCCGGTGGGCCGCGATCTCGTCGAGAGCGACGCCGACCCAGTCCTGGACGGCAGTCGACCGCGTCCGATCGCGCTGCCCGGCGTGTGCCGCCGGGGCGGCGATCAGCGCTACGACTGCCAGCAAAGCGAATCTCCGCATGCCCGACCCTCGAGCCAATCTAAACAGCGAAGCTGAGGAATGTCCAAGGATCCACTAGGCTCCGCCGGTGCTGCTCTTCCTGATCGTGCTCGTACTCTTCGGGTTCGTCGTCGGCGGGCTGGCGCGCTTCGCCTTGCCGGGGCCTGACCCGATGCCCTGGTACGCGACCATCGGCCTGGGAATCGCAGGAATGCTGGTCGGCGGGACGATCGCCCGCCTCCTGATCGGTACGGCCGGCGGATTCATCTTCGCGTTCACCGGGGCCGTGCTCCTGCTCGCGCTCTACCGGAAGTACGTGCAAAGGCGTCCGGTTTTTCGCGCGTAGGAAGCGGCAACAACGCCTCCATGCATTGGATATGGCTCATCATCGTCGGTGCCATCGTGGGAGCGCTCGGGCGGTTGTTCAACCCGGGTCGCGACCCGATGGGCTGGATCCTCACGATCGTGGTCGGGGTCGCATCGCTGCTGATCGCCGGCGCGATCGTCAGCGGGTTCTGGGGCTTCGTGCTCGGTGTCGTGGTCGCAATCGTCCTCGTCGCGATCGTCGCTCGCGTCTTCGGCGATCGCGGTCGTCCCGCCATCGCGCCCTAGTAGCCCAGGGTCTCACGGCCGCGCGGGAACTCCCGCTCGGCCGTGAGCGCCCACGCCTCGCCGCGCCACGTGAAGGTGTGGACGTGCAGACGCGCATCGTCGAACTCGTATACGTGGAGGCCGCGGGCCTCTCCGCGGCGGTTGGGACGCGGCTGGCCGAGGCCGGGCGCGATCGACACCGTGACGCCGCGCTCGATCCCGGCTGCCGAGATCTCGAACTCGCGCCTTTCGGCAACCGCGCCCTGGTGGATGTGCCCCGCGACGATCAGCTCTGCACCCGCATCGACGAGCGACGCGAGGACATGGTTCCGCCGCGCAACCGGCTTCTTGCGCGAGCGCCACGGGGCGCCGAGCAGATGATGATGGAGGACTGCGACCCGAAGCTGGTTGCCGTCGGCGCCGCGCAGGATCCCGGCCGCGGCGTCGAGCTGCGACGCCCGGATGCCTCCGGACTGGTGGCGCCAGGGGCGAACGGAGTTCAGCCCCACGGCGACGATGCGCTCGGACCGGTAGACGGGCTGCGTCGTCTCCCACAGCCGCTCGAACTCCGTCCACGGGCGGGTGAACCGTGCCGGGAACGAGTAGGGAATGTCGTGGTTGCCCGGCACGGCGAGGATCGGCCTACCGAGCTCGCGGAGAATCGCGGCGGCCGTCTCGAGCTGCGCGCGTTGGCCGCGGTGCGCGAGGTCGCCGCTGCAGATCACGAGCTCCGGGTCGGCGGCCCGCGCAATTTCGGCGAGCGCGTATTCCGGACTCGTGGCAGCGTGGGCGCCGACATGGAGGTCGGACACGTGCAGGATGCGCGTCGCCATCCGCGGCAGGCTACTCAGGCGCCGCGCCGAACGTCTGTGGTGATTCACCGCTGGCGCGAGCGGGAAGTGGCGCAGAGGGAACGAGGGCGAATCCCCCGTCTATAGTGAGATCGTGACTGACGAATCCACCGAGATCTTCGACGACCTCTACCTCGGTCTTCGCGCCGGCGGTGCGCTGCGGAAGCAGCGCCGCGGCGAGACCCTGACGACCGAGGAGCAGGAGGCGCTCGGCCGCTGGCAGCGCCTTTCGGCGTGGCGGAAGGCGGCGGCGATCGGCGGCTTCGCCCTCGGCACCTTCGGCCTCGGCTTCACCCTCGGCGGCCTGATCTTCGGTCGCTGGCGCAAGGCCTGATTCGGGCAGCCGCGCCGAGCCTCGGCCCACGGGTCTATCTCTCGGCTTCCTTTGCCGGGAACAACACCGTCGGCACCTCCTCGGCCGCCGGATCCTTGTCGCGCACGATGACGTCGAAGAGCGTCGTCAGCACGGCAACGGCAGGGATGGCGAGGATCACCGCGACCGGGCCGAAGAGGATGCCGCTCGCGAAGACGGAGATCATCACGAGCAGCGGCGACAGTCCGACTGCCCCTCCGAGGATCCGCGGCGCGAGCAGGTAGTCCTCGAGCTGCCGCTGAGCCAGGACGACCACCCCGGCCGCGATCGCGACGCCGACCGACTTCGTGAGTCCTACACCGATGGCGAGCGCGCCGGCGGCGAGCGGACCGATCACGGGCACGATCTCGACGACTCCGCCGAACGCGCCGAGTAGCAGCCAGTAGGGCAGGCCGATCGCCCAGAACGCGAGCGAGAGGATCGTCCCGACGATGCCGATCAGCAACGCCTGTCCACGGACGTAGGAGCCGAGCTTCAGGTCGATCAGAAGCCACGTGTCGCGAACGATCTTGCGCTTCGACCGAGGCAGCAGCTGACAGACGTAGTCGATTGCCCGGTCGCGCTCGAAGATCCAGTAGGCCGCGGCGGCGAAGACGAAGAAGATCGCAACGAGGATCTCGAAGGCCGCGATCGTGATCGTCAGCGCCGGACGCACGACCTCCGACGCACGCGGCAGGTTCTGCAGCCGCTTCTGCAAGCCGAGGAGCACCTCGTGCTTGACGCCCTTGGAGTTCTGGGCCGCTTCACCGAGCTGCTCCTGCGTCGTCGGCACGCCGCGGATGGCGTGGTCGACCTGGCTGAGCGCGCGCGGCACGACGAGCCACAGGAAGAGGCCGAGTAGTGCGGCGAGCACGACGTAGTGCAGGAGGACACCCAGGCCGGACGGGACCCGTCGCCGCTGCAGCGCTTCGATGCCCGGGCGCATCGCCGCCGAGACCGTGAAGGCGAGGAAGATCAAGAAGACCACGAGCTTCAGCTTCCAGAGCGCGAGCGCGAGGACGACCACCGCGCCGACGACCACGGTGGCGACGAAGGCTCTGCGTGCGGTCTCGGCCATGACGAGGGATTTGTCGCCTTGCGCCGAATTCAACAAACCCTCGATGCTCACGCACAAGCACGAGCATGTCGTTCTCGAGACGCGGCGCCACGGGATCGTGCTCGCGCGTGCGTTCGTGCGCAGCTTCGTCCTCGTCGCGTCCGGGGTCGCGCTCCTGATCCTCGGCTGGCCCTGGTCGGCAGCCGGCGCCGCCCTCTGGCTGATCGCTGCATTCCTGACCGTCGCAGTCGTCTGGCGCTGGGAGCGAACCAAGGTCGTGCTCACGACCGAGAAGCTCTTCGTCGTCCACGGCACCCTCCGCCGCCGAGCAGCAGCGGTCCACCTCGAGCGCGTCCACACGATCGAGCTGGAGCAGACGCTCCTGGGCCGGTTGCTCAGCTACGGCACCCTCGTCGCAGGCGAGCTGGAAATCGACTACGTCCCGGCTCCCCGTGAGCTGTATGCGGTAGTCGAGCGCGTCGCCGCCTAGACACTCCTCGAGAAGAAGGTGGAGGGGCAAGGCGCTGCGGCGACGCCCGCCCCTCCGCGAGGTGCGTGCTCAGGCCGCGCGCAAGGACTTCAACGGCCTGCCGCTCATGCCTCTTCTAAAACGCAACGGTCGGGCTGGCCGGGGGGATACGCCGGGGAGAGCGGTGGCCACGCCGCCCAGCAGGGCCACCGCTCGACCCCCGACTGGAGGAGGCCTTCGTGCGGTAGACACCCCGGCGCGCCAAATCTTGCGCTGACTTTTCGACAAACCGGGCCGCCGTTTTCACCGAAGGAGTGTCGAGGCTCTTCACGAGCCCCCGGGACCCCCTCCCGGCGGCGCGGGGCACAGCAGGTGCGGCGCTGCGCCCCGCGCCTTCCTCCGCGCAGGTTCGGGAGCCCGGCGAGGTCTTCTCATCGGGCCCCCGCTGCGGCGGGGGCCCTGTGCTGAAGCGGGAAAGCAGGGCGGACGAACACGTGTTCCCGTCCGGCCCCACGGCTACACTGGCTGGTTATGCCAGCTGAAGAACTGGTCGTTCACGGCGCCCGAGAGCACAACCTCAAGGACGTCACGGTCGTCCTGCCGCGGAACAGCCTGATCTGCATCACCGGGCTCTCCGGCTCCGGCAAGTCATCGCTGGCATTCGACACGATCTACGCCGAGGGTCAGCGCCGGTACGTCGAGTCGCTCTCGGCCTACGCGCGCCAGTTCCTGCAGATGATGGAGAAGCCCGACGTCGACTCGATCGACGGGCTGTCGCCGGCGATCTCGATCGACCAGAAGACGACGTCCCGTAACCCGCGCTCGACCGTCGGGACGGTGACGGAGATTTACGACTACCTGCGCCTGCTCTATGCGCGCGTCGGGCGTCCGCACTGCCCGGTCTGCGGCCGGCCGATCGCGGGCCAGAGCCTCGACACGATCGTCGACCAGATCTTGCAGCTGGCCGAAGGGACGCGCTTCACAGTGAACGCACCGGTTGTGCGCGACCGCAAGGGCGAGTACAAGGACCTGCTCGAGGAGTTGCGCCGCGAGGGGTTCACTCGCGTCAAGGTCGACGGTGAGCAGCGGCTGCTCGAAGAGGAGATCACGCTCGACAAGAAGTTCAAGCACACGATCGAGGTGGTGATCGACCGGCTGGTGCTGAAGCCGGACCTCCGGTCGCGGCTGACCCAGTCCGTGGAGACGGCGGCCCAGCTGGCGGAAGGTCTGATCGGCGTCGACCTCGTGGACCAGGGAAAGTCGATGCTGTTCAGCGAGAACTTCGCCTGTCCAGAGCACGGCGTCTCGCTGCCCGAGCTCCAGCCGCGCATCTTCTCCTTCAACTCGCCGCACGGAGCCTGCCCGCGCTGCACCGGGCTCGGCTCGCAGCAGGAGATCGATCCTGATCTGCTCGTCCCGGACGGGTCCGTTTCGATCGCCGAAGGCGCGTTGCTTCCATGGGCAACGGGCTCGTCGAGCTTCTACGACGCGGTGATCAACGCGATCTGCGACCGATACGAGATCGATCCCGACCTGCCCTGGGACGAGCTGAGCGTCGAGGAGCAAGACCTCTTTCTCTACGGCACCGAGGGCGAGCGTGTCTACGTGCAGTACCGCAACCGCATGGGGCGGAAGCGTTCGTACATGCTCGCCTTCGAGGGGATCATCCCCAGCCTGGAACGGCGCTACAAGGAGACGGACTCGTCGCACCACCGCGAGCGGATCGAGGAGTACATGTCCTTCCGTCCGTGTCCCGAATGCAACGGCGCGCGGTTGAAACCCGAGGTGCTCGCGGTCACCGTCGGCGAAAGGTCGATCCACGAGTTCACGCAGATGAGCGTGTTCCGCGCGCTGGAGTTCCTGGACGCGCTCGACTTGACCGAGACCGAGCAGCTGATCGGCGCACGGATCATCAAGGAGATCCGCGAGCGGCTGACGTTCCTCGACAACGTCGGCGTCGGCTACCTCGACCTCGACCGCGCGAGCGCGACGCTCTCCGGCGGCGAGGCGCAACGGCTGCGTCTGGCGACGCAGATCGGCTCGCAACTGGTCGGCGTCCTCTACATCCTCGACGAGCCGTCGATCGGGCTGCACCAGCGCGACAACGGCAAGCTGATCGACACGCTCGTGCGGCTGCGCGACCTCGGGAACACCGTGCTCGTGGTCGAGCACGACGAGCAGATGATGCGCAGTGCCGACTGGCTCGTGGACATGGGCCCGGGTGCCGGTGAGCATGGGGGAGAGGTGGTCGCCGAAGGAACGGCGGCCAAGGTGCAGCGCAGTGCCAAGTCGGTCACCGGGCAGTTCCTCTCCGGGAAACGGCAGATCGCGGTGCCGGACCGGCGAGGCCAGGAGCGCGGATTCTTCCGCGTGCTCGGCGCGGCGCAGCACAACCTGAAGGGCATCGACGTCGACTTCCCGGTCGGCAACTTCGTCTGCGTCACGGGTGTTTCCGGGTCCGGCAAGTCGACGCTCGTCAACGACATCGTCTACAAGGCGTTGGCGAACAAGCTGAACAAGCACCGCACGAAGCCCGGTGAGCACGAGGGCGTGGAGGGAATCGACGTCTTCGACAAGGTGATCGAGATCGACCAGAGGCCGATCGGGCGCACGCCGCGCTCGAACCCGGCGACGTACACCGACCTGTTCACTCACATCCGTGAGCTCTACTCGCTGACGCCCGAGGCGAAGGTGCGCGGCTACAAGCCCGGCCGCTTCTCGTTCAACGTGCGCGGCGGCCGCTGCGAGACCTGCAAGGGCGACGGGCAGATCAAGATCGAGATGCACTTCCTGCCGGACGTGTACGTCCCGTGCGAGACCTGCAAGGGGGCGCGCTACAACCGGGAGACGCTCGAGGTGCGCTTCAAGGGCAAGTCGATCTCCGACGTGCTCGATATGTCGGTCGAGGAGGCGCTGCGCTTCTTCGCCAAGATCCCGAAGATCCGGCGCCGGCTGCAGACGCTGCACGACGTCGGGCTCGACTACATCAAGCTCGGCCAGCCCGCGACGACGCTCTCCGGGGGCGAGGCGCAGCGCGTGAAGCTCGCCTCGGAGCTCTCGAAGGTGGCCACGGGGAAGACGCTGTACATCCTCGACGAGCCGACCACCGGACTGCACTTCGCGGACATCGAGAAGCTGCTGGAGGTGCTGCAGCGCCTCGTGGACGCCGGGAACACCGTGCTCGTGATCGAGCACAACCTCGACGTCATCAAGCAGGCGGACTGGATCGTCGACCTCGGCCCCGAAGGCGGCGAGGCGGGCGGCGAGGTGATCGCCGACGGCTCGCCGGAGCAGATCGCCGAGGTCGAGGAGTCCTACACGGGACAGTTCCTGCGCAGGATCCTGCCGGAGCGCGAGGTAGCGGCCGCGTAGTCGTGCGCGCGGTCGTCGCAGCGGGCGCGGTTGCGTTGGTCGTGGTCATTGGGGCGGCTGGATCGAACCGTCGGTCGTCGGCGGTCTTCAGCATCGATGCGCAGCAGGCAAGCGAGGTAGCAACGGTCGTGACATTCCTCCGCGCGTACAACGCGGGAAAGCTGACCGCGGCGCTGGCGGTCGTCACACCGGACGTTGTGGGAAGCGACTGCGACTACCGCCGTCGCAAGGCGATTCTTTTCAGCGGAAAGAAGGCGTTCGCGGGCTGGCTCCGGGCGCGCTTCGCAGATCGTGATCGCCTCACCCTGGCCCGAGTCTGGAACGAGAATCGGAGCCAAGGTCTCGTAGTTGGGGTCGACTACGCGCGCCGTGAGAGCCTAACCCTTCGCGCGCTGGGTGCCGCTCACGGCATCACGCCGCAAGCCGCATCGAAGGTCGTGTTCACGACTGAGGCGCGCATCAGGGCTTTTGCAAACGGCCCCGGCGGAGCGCCTGCCGACCAGCAGGCGCGGATCTGCAGCCCTTAGGTTCGACCTCAATGATCGACCTGCAGGACCCGCGACCTACGGAAGGCCGACGTTCAGCCGGAACCACTCCCAGACCCCGCGCTGAAGCGGATACAGGTGCCCACCGGCGTAGACGCCCTGGGCGCAGAGGAGGAATCGGCGCGGCCGAAGAGCTGCGGCGGGGCCGCGCCAGCGGCCCGTGAGCGCGTAGCACCGTCGCGGCTGCGGAGCCGCTCGGCCGATCCGGTCGAGCGCCATTTCCAGCGGCGTCTTCAGCGCTGCGGCCGTCTTGAGCAGGCCCGGAAACGTACCGTGGTAGGTGACGCGCGCGAGCACCGTCGGGCGGTTGCGAATCCGGGAGAGCGTGCGAGCTGAACGAAGGAGGCGAACGAGGGCGGGGCTGACACGACCACACGACGTTTCGTACGCGGGCCAGTCCAGCGCGACGCATCGCTGGAGCGGGTAGTAACGCGCCGGGTTCGCGGGAAAGTCGCCGGGACCGACGAAGAACAGTCTCAGATAACCGCCTCGAATGCGGACGACCGGACCGCGTCGGCTCAACAGTCCGTCGATCTCGGATTCTTTGGCTCGGACCTCGACCCAGCGGCCATCCGAAGCGACCAGCACCACCCTCGTGAAGCCCTTGGCCGGCGCCGATGCAGGCACGATCAATGCGAGCGCCGTGAGGAGAGCCAAGACAAGGTTGGCCCGCACGCGTGGTGTACGTACGCCGCACTCGCACAGGTCCGAGTTGCAGTTAGGGGGCGTCTGCCGGGAAGAGCACGAACGACTTCGCGTGCCGCGGCCGCAGAACGCGGAAGTGGCGTTCGTCGAGCGTCAGGATCCGATTCGTCTCGTAACGGTCGGCGAGGACGACGAGGGAGGCGTCGATGAGGCCGATCTTCAGGTCGCGATGGCGCGCTATGACATCTTGAGCCACGTCGACGTCCTCTTTTTCGAAGGTCGCGAGCTCATACGTGCCGCGGCCGACTTCGGCGAGGAGGCCGAGTTCCGCCTCGATCCCCGCGTCACGCGCGATTAGATAGTCAAGCTCGGCGAGCGCGAAGGGCGAAAGGATGTGGGGAGGTTGCTCCCTCTCCAGCGCTCGACGCGCGGCGTCGTGCCTGGGTTGTGAACTGTCGATCGCTGAATAGAGGCCACTGGCGTCGAGGAGGATCAATCCTCGCCGAACCCGCGCATCGCCTCGTCCCAATCGGTGATCGGCTTGCCGCTGCTGAACAAGGGCAGTCGAGGGCGCGGCGGGGGTGCTCTCGCGTGTACTGGCACGTTCCTCCCGTAACCGAGTGCCGGGCCCAGCCGTTCTCGGAGGGGAGGCCCCGATTACCGCGGGCGTAACGAGTACGGATCCCGCTGCGGCACCGGCGAGATCCGCGGCGAGGGGGGAGAACGAGATGCAAGCAGCACGAGCGATCGCTACGGCGATCGCGCTGGCCGCCTGTGCGATGGCCATCACCGGAGCAGGCGCGGCAGCCAGGACGGCGCCGGAGAACGGCGGGGCGCTGAACCGGATCGACCTTTCGACACCGGCTGCGGCGAAGCGCTATCTCAGCAGCATCGGGATCGATCCCGCCACGGTCGTCGTTCAGCGCGGCGCCCGTAACTACGCCGGGACACATTGCCCGGGCAAGGGCTGGAACTGCACGACCGCGCGTCGCGTCGTGCAGATCAGTGCGTCAGCGAAGGGCGTGCGTCGCACGTCGGCCGCAACAGCCGCGAATTCATTCGAGTGTACGCCCGCGACTTCGACCACGGACAGCACTGGCTGCGTGATCGTGCAAACGGGCAGTGTCAACAACGCCCGTTGCGTCGAGAAGAGTGACGCTCCCGACGCCGCGCTGACCTGCGTGATCGATCAAAGCGGCACCGACAACGACGCCTACGTCCTGCAGGACGTCTCCACCGGTGGCTCGACGACGTCCGGATCCGTCCAGACCCAGAACAACTCAGAGACGGCGACCGTAACCCAGAAAGGTGTAAACAATCGGCTCGACGCCACCCAGGTCGTCAACCAGTCGCTGGATGCGTCGACGATCGTATCCGGCTCGATTACGCAAAACCAGGACGACGCGCAGACGATCGTCGTCTGTCAGGGCGGATCCGGTGACTGTCATGCTTCGAATGGCGGGAACAACATCTCCAAGATCCATCAGTCCCGGTTCGCGAAGGCCCACGCTTCGGGCGGGACGATCGTCCAGAATCAGGACACGACTCCCAACGGCGACTGCGATCCGTTCAACCCGCCGAGCGAGCCGAACCTCTGCGCCCTGGTCGAGCAGAATTCGACGACGAGCAACGATTCAGACCTCCACCAGGAGGACCACCTGCAGGCGGTCGCGACTGGGACGCTCGGCGCGAGCGTCACACAGAAGCAGCAGCAGCCGACGGACGGGATCGACGCTCATGTCCCGCAGCCGACGATTGGAACGGCGGTGAACAAGAACGTCGTTCACCAGCACTTGACCGACGACATGTCGGCGCCTGCCGGCGCCAATCAAAGCCAAGACCCGGGTCTCGGTTGCTGCTCTGGCCAGGGCGGGAACGGCCAGAGCCACCTGGATGGCCACTCGGTCGGGATCCTGAGAGCGTCGGAGACGAACGCGTCACAGGAGCTGGCGATCAACGACAACTGCGTGTCGAATGGACGCTGTCTGCTCCTCAGCCACGGCAAGATCAACGGCAGCCAAGCAACCGATCGGTGCAGCGATCAGGCCGACGAGTCGCCAGCGTTTTGTACGACGAACGTCTTCTGCGATTCGGAAACGGGTTGCACAACCATCATTCCCGACTCGGTCGACCTGGCGAGCCTGGGCTTCGACGCACTCGACTTTCAGTACGCCATCAACTTTGTCTTTCCGCTCACCCTTCCGATGAGCCCGCTGTAGCGCATTCGAGCTACGGAGCGGCGGCGGGGCCGGCGGTGCCGGCCCCGCCGGCGAGCGCGGCCAGCTCTGCGTCGATCTCGGCCAGAAGCGCACGGGCGTCCATCTCGGCAAAAGTCTCCCGTGCGCGTTTGAGCTCTCTGCGCGCGCCGGCCTCGTCGCCGAGCCGGCGCAGCGCGCGTGCAAAGGCGACGCGCGCCTCAGCAAGATCGAACACTGCAAGGCGCTGCTGCTCGAGGAGCCCGAGGGCCTCGCGGAAGCGCTCCCGCGCCGCGGTCGGGTCAAACCGCGCTGCTGCAACGCTCCCCTGTGCCAGCCGCACCATCGCCAGTGCAAACAGGTCCTCGGGTTGGACGTCGCGCTCGGCGAATGACGCAAGCTCGTCGGCGTCTCCCACGCGGCCCTGCGCGACCAGCGCCTCGGCCAGGTAACGGTAGACGAGCACGAGAATCCAGCCGCCGCTCTCCAGCGCGAGTGGCAGTGCGACCCGCAGGCGACGCTCCGCTTTTTGTGGGTCGTCCTCTGCGAGCGCAAGCATCGCGGTGAGGACCGCGTTCTGCAGCTGAAAGAACGTGTCGCCGGTCCGCTCGAGCCAATCCGCGGCTTTGAGCGCACGCCGTTCGGCATCGTCGCGATCGCCTCGGTAATAGTTGACGTACGCAAGCTGCGTCGTCGTTCGGGCCTCGTCGCGGTGGCTTCCCGAAGCGCCTGCCAGGTCGGCGGCGCGGGTGAACTCGTCCTCGGCCTCGGCGAGCCTGCAGTGGTTGAAGAGAATCGTCCCCAGTCGCATGTATCCCTCGATCTGGAGCGGCCGGTCGGCGAGCTCCTCCGCAAGACGCAGCGCCTGCCTCAGATCGGCCGTGGCCTCCTCACCGCCACCCTCCAAATCGGCCCGTAGCTGCGCGAACTCGTAGGCGGTGCGGATCTGAAGGCGTGCGTCTCCCAGCTCCCGGGCAATCGTCTCGGCTTCGTCGAGGCGGCTGCGCGCGCTTGCCGCGCGGCCGTGCTTGTAGTCGATGTTGGCGAGCGCGACCAGCGCGGCGCAACGCAGGTCACGGCGTCCGGCGGCGAGTGCGTCTTCGGCGACGGCGAGCAGCTGCTCGCCTGCGCGGCGGAGCTCGCCGAGCCCGGTGAGGGTGCGTCCGCGCCGGAGGCGCAGCTCGATCGCCGCTTCCGCGCGCTCGTCGTCGACCAGCTCGAGCGCGCGCTGGTAGAAACGGTCGGCCTCGCGGATTCCCTCGCGCCGTTCTGCTTTCTCGCCCGACCGGGTCAGTGCGTCGACGGCCCGCTCCGTCGGCGGCGGAATCGGGCTGCGCGCGACCTCGCGTGCGAGGCGGCACGATTGCTCGAGGTGGTACGCGACGATCTCGACGAACTCGTCATCGCTGCCCGGGAGCATCGTGACCCAGTCCGCGAAGCGGGCATGGAGGTCGACCCGGCGTCCCTTCGGAAGCTGGGCGTAGGCGACGTCGCGGATCAGAATGTGCTTGAACGCATACTCGCGCTCGCCGGCGACCGACGACACGGTCTGTGCGCGCACGAAGTCGCGCCTCTCGAGAGCGTCGAGCTGCGGCTCGGGCGCGCCGGTCGCTCCGGCGAGGTGTGACACCGCACCGGGCCAGAAGACCGCTCCGACGACGGACGCATGCTGGACGAGGCGCTTTTCCTCGCCGGGAAGCTGGTCGAGGCGCGACGCGATCAGCGACTGCAGGCTCGTCGGGACGGGTATCTCCGCGGCATCGTCGGTACCGGCCGCCTCGAGCATCCTGACCATCTCCTCGAGGAAGAGCGGATTCCCGCCGGCAGTCCTGATCAGCGCTTCTGCCGTGGTGTCCGGCAGCACTGCGCCCTCGAGGAGGCGCGCGAGCAGCGCCTCGCTGCTCTCGTCGTCGAGGGCGTCGAGCCGCAGCGCGAGCCGGTTTGCGGCGAGAAACTCCGGGCTCTCGTCCTCGAGTTCCGGTCGCGCGGATCCCAGTACGAGGAGCGGGCCGAAGCCGCGCGCGATGAACTGCAGGAGCTCTAGGAGCGTCGCCTCAGCCGAGTGCAGGTCCTCGAAGACGAGGACGAGGGGCCGATAGGAAGCCAGCAGCTCGAAGAGACGGCGCAGCCCCCAGTGCAGCTCCGCCTGGCCGATCTCGGCGGCGGTGTACGTCCCGCGCGGCGTCGTCGTCGCGCCGATGACGTTGGCGACGGCAGTCGAGATCGTCCGCAGCTCGTCGCGGTTCGACGTGGGGAGCGACTCCACGAGCGCCCCCAGCTTGGCCGACATCGTCCGCGGCGGATCGCTTTGGAGGATTCCGGCCGCGGCCTTCACGATCTCCGTCACGGCCCAGTACGTGATGCCTTCGCCGTACGGAAGGCAGCGGCCCCAGTGCACCGCTGCGCTGTCAGCGAGTCGCTCGGCGACCTCGACGAGCAGCCGGCTCTTGCCGATTCCAGGCGGTGCGAGGACGGTGGCGACCGCCGGCCGGCCGTCCCTGCGCACGTCCTCCCAGAGCTCCTGTAGGCGACCGAGCTCGCGCTCGCGGCCGACGAGCGGTAGCCGAAGACGCTGCGGGAGCGGCGACTCGCGAACGCCCACGACCTCCCACACGGGTACCGGCTCGGCTTTCCCCTTCGCGTGCACCGACGGGGCATCGCGGTACGCGATCACGTTTCGGGTCGCCTCGTATGTGAGCTGGCCGATCAGGACACCGTCCGGCGGCGCCGCGGACTGGATTCTCGCGGCCGTGTTGACGATGTCGCCCGCGGCGAGCCATTCGCCTTCCTTCGGCTTCGCGTCCAGCATCACGAGCGCCTCACCGGTCGTGATGCCGATCCGGATGTGGAGGTCGAGCCAGTGATCGCGCGTATTCAGGTCGGCGACGGCGTCCTTGATCGCAAGCGCCGCACGCACCGCCCGCTCGGCATCGTCCTCGTGCGCGACTGGTGCGCCGAAGAGCGCGAAGACGGCGTCGCCGATGAATTTCTCGACGGTGCCACCGAAGCGCTCGAGCTCGTTTCGAGTACGCGCATGGTACGGGCCGAGCATCGCGCGGACGTCCTCGGGATCCAGCCGCTCCGAGCGCGCGGTCGAGCCCACGACATCGACGAAGACGCCGGTCACGAGCTTGCGCTCCTCGCTCGGAGGCGCCGGTTCCGCCAGTGAGGCGCCACAGGCGAGACAGAACCGGGCGATGTCCGGGTTGGCCTGCCCGCACTCCGCGCAGGTGGGCATCGTTCGAGTCTACGACCCTCACCCGCGAGTCTCAGTACCGTGGCTGCGGGAACAGGCGGCTCAGCCGCTACGTTTCAGAAAGCAGATGAGCGAAGGCCAATTCCACGAGCTGATGCGCCGCCGGAACGGCGCCATCGAGGTCGTCCTCCGCTGGCACCCGGAGAGCAACTCCGTCTCCATCCACGTCGTGGACGACCAGACGGGCGAAGAACGTGAAGTCGAGGTGCCGAGGCACGAAGCGTTGGATGCCTTCGAGCACCCATTCGTCTATCTCGCCGTAGCCGCGTAAACCGAGACTCTCTCCGACCGCGAGAAGCGCGCAGAGCGGGCGCCTGACGGGCGGTACCCTAGGGCGAGTGAGCGCCGACGCACAACCTGCGCCCGCGCTCGAGCGCGCGTGGCGGTTGCGGGCGCTGCTCGTATTGCAGCGTCCGCGCGTCGTCTTTGCGGCGCTCCGAGACGACGATGACGACGCTGCGCAGGCGCGGCAGGAGCCGATCCTCGCGCTCATCCTCCTGGCCGGGATCGCCGGAGTGCTGACGACGAGCGTGGCCCGCGGGCTCCTCGACGATGCGGAGCTCGACGGGCTGCTCGTTGCGGTGTGGGCGTTCATCGGCGGCGGCTTCTACGGCGTCGCCGCGTACTGGCTGCTCGGTGCCTTCCTGTTCGGCGCGGCGCAGGCATTCGGGGGCCTGGGTAGCTACCGCCGTGCGCGGCACGTCGTCGCCTTTGCGGCTGCGCCGCTGGCGCTCGCCCTGTTCGTCTTGTGGCCGGTCGGGATCGCGGCCTTCGGCACTGACCTCTTCCGCACGGGCGGCGCGGACACGGGAAGCGGCGGCGACGTGTTCGCGCTGGGCGAGATCGCGTTCGCAGCGTGGTCGGTCGCGCTGCTCGCGATCGGCGTGCGTGCGGTGCACGGTTGGAGCTGGACGCGGTCCGCGGCGACGACGGCGCTCGCGCTCGCGCCGCTCGCGCTCTTCATCCTGTCGGAGCGCCTCTAGTGCCCCGTCCAGTAATGCTTCCGAGCTTCTGGGTCGCTAGCACCAAGCGATGCAATGGCGCTCGCGCCTTCGGCGCTCACGTGAGCGCCCGTAGCTACTGCTACGGGCGCGACCGAGACGCGGCAGCGCGCCGCGTGATAGCGGGCCAGAAGCCGGAGGGTATTGCTGGATGGGGCACTACCGCCGCGCCGGCTCTTCGATCGCCTCCTCGAACTCGGCCAGCTCGTCCTCCGGGATGGCGTAGGTGTGCTGCTGCTCGGGAAACGCGCCGCTCCGCACTTCGTCGGCGTAGGCCTCGAGCGCCTTGCCGATCACTTCGGACAGGTTCGCGTACTGCTTGACGAAGCGCGGTGCGTGCCCCACGTACAGCCCGAGCAGGTCGTGCCAGACGAGCACCTGACCGTCCGTGGCCGAACCTGCGCCGATCCCGATCGTGGGAATCGTGAGCGCTCGCGTGATCCGTTCGGCGACCGGTGCCGGCACGGCCTCGAGCACGACGCTGAAGCACCCCGCCGCCTCGAGTGCGAGCGCGTCCTCGTACAGGCGCACGGCCTTCTCGGCGGTCCGGCCCTGTGCCTTGAAGCCCCCGAGCATGGTTGCCGACTGCGGCGTCAACCCGATGTGCCCCATCACCGGGATCCCCGCTCCGACGAGCGCCTGGACGCGGGAGAGCGTCGGTCCCGCTCCCTCGACCTTGACCGCCTCGGCCTCTGCCTCCTTGATGAAACGGATCGCGTTCTCGAGCGCGGACTCGTCGGACACCTGGAAGGAGCCGAACGGCATGTCGGCGACGACGAGCGGGCGCCGCGCACCACGAGTGACCGCGCGCGCGAGCACGAGCATCTCGTCGACCGTCGCCGGCACCGTCGAGTCGTGACCGAGGACGACCATCGCCGCGGAGTCGCCGACGAGGATCAAGTCGGCGCCGGCCGCATCCGCGAGCCGTGCGCTCGGGGCGTCGTACGCGGTGACCATCACGATCTTGTCGCCGCGCCGCTTCATCTGGACGAGCTCGGGCAGCGTGAGCTTTCCCGGTGCGGGAGCGTTCGGCCCGGGCTTCCTTGGGCGGGTTGTCATTCCATGCCTCCTTCGAGGGGGACGTTGTCGATCAGGCGGGTGGAGCCGATGCGGATCGCGCCGGCGAGCACGCGCATCCCGTCGTCCTCGAGCACGTCGACGTAGTCGGTGTCGACGCCCGCGCGGGCGAGGAGCTCGCGGGCGCGGACGGGATCGCGTGTGCGCAGCGCCCGTGGAAGCGCGAGCGCACGCTCGCGATCGGCTGCCGTGAGGTACCCGTTCCGCGACGAGAGCGCCAGGCCGTCGTCGTCACGGACGGTCGGCAGGATCCGCAGCTCGAGTGTGCTGTCGAGGTTGAGGTCGGCGATCATGCGCCGCAGGACGAGCGCCTGCTGCGCGTCCTTCTGGCCGAAGTAGGCGCGCTGAGGCCGGACGATGTTGAACAGCTTCAGGCAGATCGTGGCGACGCCGCGGAAGTGACCGGGCCGGAACGCGCCTTCGAGCGGTTTCGCGAGCTCTTCGACGTCGACCCAGGTCTGGTAGCCGGGCGGGTAGAGCTCGGCGCTGCTCGGCGCGAACAGGACGTCGACACCTGCAGCGGCGGCGATCCCGCCGTCGCGTTCCTCGTCACGCGGGTAGCGGGCCAGGTCCTCGCCCGGTCCGAACTGCGCCGGATTCACGAACGCGCTCGCCACGACACAATCGCACTCGGCGCGGGCCGCCTCGAACAGCGACACGTGTCCTGCGTGCAGCGCGCCCATCGTCGGCACGAGGCCGATCGTTTCCGCGTGGAAGGCGTCGAGCGTCTCCCGCAGGTCGGCGATCGTGTGCGTCGTCTTCACGCGCGCGTCGCCTCCGCGAGGACGTTGTACATCGGCTCGAGGTCCGGGGCAGCGTCGTGGATCGCGCGGACATGCCGCTCGACCGTGTCCCAGTCACCGCGGGCAATCGGTCCCGTGAGGTCGAAGCCGTTCTCGATCGTTCGCGTCATCAGCGGCACGAGCGCCTCGGGCGGCGCGCCGGCGGCTTCGAACAGCCGCGATGCAGCGCGGTGCAGCGTGACGAGGTAGTTGGAAGCGATCGCAGCGCCGGCGTGGTAGAGGGGCCGCGCGCCGTCGGCGAGATCGAAGGGCCGGAGGCCGAGCGCGCGCGCGAGCCAGGTCGCGTGGCTGTGCGCCGCGGCCGTCTCGGTGGTGAGCGCCGCCCAGGCGCCGTCGAGCTGCTCGGCACCGCGTCCCCGCGCGAAGGTCTGCAATGGATGAACGGAGAAACGCTTCGTGTGCGGTTCGAGCGCGGCCAAGGGCGTCGCTCCGCTCACGTGTGCGACCCACGGGCCTGGCGCGATGGCGCTTGCGACCTCCGCGACGGCGGAGTCGGGGACGCAGAGAAGCTGCAGCTCGGCGTCGTCGTGCAGGGCGACGCCGCGCTCGGTGAGGCGAGCGGCGACGGCCGATCCGACCCGGCCACGTCCGATGACGTTGATCGATTCGAACACTTGGGCTCCAGTCCCTCACGGGTACCGGGCACTCACCAGTGTAGACGCGCCGCCCGAGTGCGTGGCTCAGAGGCACCTGCTCGAGAGGCGCCGTTCCAATGCCTCGCGCACGGTGGGCCAATCGTCGTCGATCACCGCGTACCACGCGGAGTCCCGGCGTTCGCCGCCGCGGACGAGCATGTGCTTGCGGTGGATGCCTTCGAACTCGGCGGGCAGCGCGGCGAGTGCGGCGCGGGCGCGCTCATTCCGCGCGTCCGTCTTGAACTCGACCCGGAGCACGCCGAGGGTCTCGAACGCGTGGCGGAGCAGGAGGTACTTCGCTTCGGTGTTCGCGCCGCTTCCCCACGTCGACGGGTTGTTCCAGGTCGAGCCAATCTCCAGCCGCAGATGCTCGGGCGCGAGGCTCATGTAGCTGGTCGAGCCGACTACCTGCTCACCGAGCAAGACGACGAAGGGGACGCGGATTCCGGCGCTCTGCTCGGTGAGCGCCGCGGCGATCCACACGTCGACGTCGCGCGTCACCATGAACTCCCAGACACGGTCGTCGGCGGCGGCGCGACGCAGTCCTTCGACGTGCCCGGCCTCGAGCGGCTCCAGCACGACCTTCTGGCCTTCGAGTCGCTCGGAGATTCGCTCCCACACGTTCTTATCTTCTCTTGATCTCGGTCTTAGCCTGGTCTTAGCCGCCGCTGTTCCCATTCGTCCGACACGGATGGAAGGAGCACGGAGATGAATCGGAACGCGAAACGGAAGGCTGCCGCGGGCGCCGCGGCGGCGGTGGCGATCGCCGGCGGCGGAGCGGCGATCGGCGCAACGCAGCTGAGCTCCCCGAAGGATGAAAGCCAGGCGGTCGTGAACGACGCCGCGAAGCAGCTCGGCGTGCAGCCGCAGGCATTGACAGATGCGCTCGAGAAGGCGCTGGAGAACCGCGTCGACGCGGCCGTGGCGGACGGCCGCTTGACGAAGGAACAGGGTGACGCGCTCAAGCAGCGGATCGAATCGGGAGACGTGCCGCTCTTCCTCGGTCCCGCTTTGGGCGAGCACGGTCGACTCGGTCACTTCGCCGACCTCGACGCGGCCGCCTCGTATCTCGGCCTGACCGAAGCCGAGCTGCGAACGCAGCTCGTGGCGGGCAAGACGCTCGCGCAGGTGGCGACCGCGGAAGGAAAGTCCGTCGACGGCCTGATCGACGCGCTCGTCTCGGCGACGAAGGAGCATCTGGACGACGCAGTCGCCGCCGGCCGCCTGACACAGGCGCAGGAAGATCAGCTGCTCGGCGATCTGAAGCAGCGAATCACCGACCGCGTCAACGGCAAGGCACCCGCGTTCGATGGTCGCCGCGGCTTCGCGGGCCCGCCCCGCCACTTCGGAGCCTTCGCGTAGTGGACGCGATGGAGACTCGCACCGAGTCGCGCCTCGAGCCGCCCCGGCGCCGGGCGGCGAGCGCCAAGCGCGCGCTTGCCCTTGCCAGCGGTGTCGGCTTGCTCGCCGCGTTACTCCTGGGCCGTGCGAGCCATCCAGCCCGGGCGTCGTCGCCATCCCCTGTGACGACGCCCGGATCCTCGTCGCAGGGTGAGACGTTCTCCTTCGATCAGGGCGATTTCGCACTGTCGGACGGCGCTGCGCCGCAGGTGCAGTCGAGTGTCTCGTGACAGGACCGAACGTTCAGCAGGTTCCGCGCCGGCAGTGAGCTCAACCGCGTCAATGCGACGCGAGCCGACACCGTGCTCGTCTCGCCGCTCTTCGCTTGCAGCCTGCGCGCCGCGCTCGACGCTGCGTCGCTGACCGGCGGGCTGGTCGACCCGACACTCGGACGGCGATCGAGGCCGCCGGGTACGACCGCGACTTCGCGCTCGTTGGGGAACCACGCATCGACGCTCGGATCGACCGCTCCGGGCCACGCGGGCTGATCGCGGCGGTGTTCACTGCCCTGGCTCTGGCCGGCGGCGGCGCCTGGTTCATTCTCCCGGCGATCATCGTCGGGCCGGGCATCGGCGGCATCGCGCTGATCTGGCTGGCGCTTTCGTCGGACACGAACGGTCCGGCGCAGCACGTCTCGGCTGCGGCCGAGCCGCGTGCCGATGCGCTGGCCGTTGCAGAGCCCACCATCTAGTGCTCGGCGCTCGTGGGCGCGAGCCGGGCTTCGCCGGCCGCGCCCACGAGCCGTAAGCGCATCCGCGTGCCCCCGTCGGCGGGGCGCTCGATCTGGACTTCCCCGCCGTGGGAGTCAGCGACCTGCTTGACGATTGCGAGGCCGAGCCCCGATCCGGGCATCCGGCGTGCCGCGGGCGCACGGTAGAAGCGGTCGAACACGAACGGGAGGTCCTCGTCGGCGATCCCGGGGCCGCGATCCCGGACGATCACCTCGCCGTCGCGTACGTCGACGTCGATCTTGCCCGCGGGCGGGCTCCACTTGGCCGCGTTGTCGAGCAGGTTCGACACTGCACGCTCGATCCTGAAGGGGACGCCGCGAATCACGGTCGGCTCGAGCGTCGCCTGGTAGGTGACCTGCGGATGGTCGCGCTGCGCCCGGGCGACGACGCTCCGGACGAGCTCGTCGAGCTGCACGTCCTCGGGCTCCTCCGGCTGCTGCTCACCGCGCGAGAGCTCGACGAGCTCGGCGACGAGCGCGGTCAGCTCGTCCAGCTGCTCGACTACGTGCGCGAGCAACTGGCTGCGCCGCGGCTCGGCGATATCCTCGTGCCGGAGCAGCAGCTCGATGTTCGTGCGCAGGCTCGTCAGCGGCGTGCGCAGCTCGTGTGAAGCGTCCGTGACGAGCTGCCGCTGGGCCCGAGCCGACTCCTCGAGCGCGCCGAGCATCGCGTTGAACGTTCCGGCCAGGCGGCTGAGCTCGTCGCGGCCGCTGACGTCGATTCGCTGTGTGAGGTCTCGTGTCTCGCTGACGTGTTCGGCCGTCCTCGTCAGGCGCCGGACCGGCGCGAGCGCGGTGCGCGCGACGACCGCGCCGAGCATCGCCGCCAGCACGACGCCGATCGCGTCGAGGACGATGAGAAACGTTCGGATGCGCGAAAGTGCCGAATCGATCTCGCCGATCGGCCGCGCGATCTCGAGCGCGCCGCCGCCGTACACGGGCACGACCAGCATGCGCGCGTGGACCCCTGCGACATGCGTGTCCGTGATGTAACCGCTCCGCTTGCCTTCGGCGACGTCGCGTACGTCCTGGTTCACCGGGAGCGCGACGTCCTGGCCGAACGGCTGGTAGGTCTTTCCCGTCGATGGGTAGTAGACCTGCGCGCTCGCCGATTCCGCGAACCCGCCGAAGCCCTTCGTGTGCAGGTACAGCTTGTCGGTGAACGGACCCGGGCCGATCTCCGGAGCGGGGCCGATTTGGACGGCGCCGTTCTTCAGCGCCGTGTCGACGGGGCCTCGCAACTCGGAGCGGACGATCGCGTAGACGACCGGCGAAGTGGCAATCACGACCAGTGCGACCGCTGCCGCGGCGACGAGCGTAAGTCGTGTCTGGAAGCTCACGGCTGCCGCAACGCATAGCCCACGCCGCGGACGGTGTGAATCACACGGGGCTTGTCGCCGGCCTCGGTCTTGCGACGCAGGTAGCCGATGTAGACGTCCAGCGAGTTCGAGCCGGCGCCGAAGTCGTAGCCCCACACCCGCTCGAAGATCAAGTCGCGCGTCAGCACCTGGCGCGGGTTCTGGAGGAAGAGCTCGAGCAGCGAGAACTCGGTCCGCGTCAGCTCGATGGGGTCTCCGCCGCGCCGCACCTCGCGCGTGCCCGGGTCGAGCTCCAGGTCGGCGTAGCGCAGCAGGGTGCCGCCGCCGTTCGTCGCCCGGCGGAGCAAGGCGCGTAGGCGAGCCAGCAGCTCGTCGAGGGCGAAAGGCTTGACGAGATAATCGTCGGCTCCCGCATCGAGGCCCGCGACGCGATCGTCGACCTCGGCGCGGGCCGTCAGCATCAGGATCGGCACCCGGTTGCCGCCCGAGCGGAGCCGCCGCGCGACATCGAGGCCGCTCACGCCGGGCATCAGCACGTCGAGGATGACTGCGTCGGGCAACGAGGCCTCGATCTGCGCGAGGGCGCGGCCGCCGTCCGATGCGAGCTCGACGTCGTACCCCTCCAGCTCGAGCGCATGGCGGACAGACTCGCGCACCGCCTCCTCGTCGTCGACGACCAGGACTCTCATGCCTGCCATTGTCGCTGCCGGCTTACGGCTTGGCGACCGAGAGGGCGTAGCCGCCCTTGCCGGACATGCGGGTGACGCGGACCTGCTGCGTGCGCTGACCGCACACGGTGCGGGTCACCGTGCGCGACCCGCCCGCCGTGGTCGTGGTGCTCGAGCTGCCGACCTGGAGACGAACGCGGGTCCGCTTCGCAGCCGTCACCTTCACGGTCAGCGGGCCGTCGAGCGAGGTCGTGATCGAATAGCGCTTGCCGCTCGTTCCGCGGTACGTCCCGGTCGTGTCGCCGGTCCACGGCTGGGTCACGTCCTGCTCCACTCGCGCGAGTGCCGCGTCGTCGGGATAGAGGCTGTTGGTGACGATGTTCCAGGCCGTCTCCGCCACGCCGAGCCGCCGCTCGTTCAGCACGCGGTACGTCTCGGCGAACGCCTCGCCGGGGTTGGTCGCGTAGTCGCTCTGCGTTTCGGCGCCGGGATGGAGCTCGCCCGAGGTGGTGCGCGCGCAGACCTGCACGTACGAGGCCCACCGCTTCGTCCCGTAGTCGATCGCGTCCCACGGCTGGTTGTCGCGATGCTCGGCGACGTGATGCCCGTACTCGTGCGCGACGACTGCTTCGGCGCTTACGTCCAGCCCGGGGTTGTCGCCGGGTGCGACCAACGTCGAATTCCGAGGGCTGTAGCAGGCGAGCGCGGACTGGCCGCAGTAGGACTGCACTTCGCTGAGCGGCATCAGGTACGCGTTCAGCAACGACAGCTCCGAACCGTGCAACAAGCTCGCGAAGAAGTCGGCCCACCGCTTTTGGGTCGTGGGGTCCTGCGGGTAGGTGTTCGAGACGAAGACCGTGACCGCCTCTCCCGTCGAGGCCGTGGTCGGGCCGCCCCAGAAGCCGGCGGCGGTGAGCCGTGCCTGGGCCGACGGGGCGAGTGTGCTCGTTCGGAATGCCTTCGTCGTACCCAGGTCAGCCAGGTTCGGAGTCTTCAAGCCGACCGCCCCCGCGCGCGCATTTGGCAGGGGGACGAGGCAGAGAGCGCACGCGAGAGCGGCCGTCGGCAGGAGGGTGAGGATGCGCCCCGTCACGGCCCGCACGGTCGCAAGGCGACCTAAGAGGCCCCTAAGAGGTGAGTAAGGAGTCGGTGAAACAGGCAGAGTCCTTAGCTCGCTCTTACTCCGGCGTGCTCCTATGTCGTCTCACCACCGACGAAAGGGAATTCCGATGTTTCGCACCCGTACCCTCGCCGGCGTCGCCGCAATCGCCGCGGTGGCAGCAGGCCTGATCGGCGCCGGCGGCGCCGCCCTGCTGCTCGACAACTCGTCGAGCTCGACGACGACGGTCGTGCGCGAGACCTCCGCCGGGCCTGCGACCAGCGCGAGCAGCAGTTCCCTCTCGGTGACCGACGTGTACCGGCGCGCTGCGTCGGGCGTCGTCGAGATCACCGTCGCAACGAGTGGATCGGGTCCCTTCAGCGACCAGGCACAGGGATCCGGCTTCGTCTACGACACGAGCGGTCACATCGTCACGAACGAGCACGTCGTCGACGGCGCCACCTCTATCACCGTCAAGCTCTCGAACGGCAAGCAGTACACGGCGAAGGTCGTCGGCACCGACCAATCCACGGACCTCGCCGTACTGAAGATCGACGCGTCCGCCGCACAACTGAACGCGTTGAAGCTCGCCGATTCGTCCTCCCTCGTCGTCGGATCGGGCGTCGTCGCAATCGGGAGCCCGTTCGGCCTCGACGGGACGGTGACGAGCGGCATCGTCAGCGCTCTGCATCGCGAGATCGAGGCGCCGAACAACTTCACGATTCAGGACGCGATCCAGACCGACGCTGCCATCAACCACGGCAACTCCGGGGGCCCGCTGCTCGACCTGCAGGGACGCGTCATCGGCGTGAACGCGCAGATCAAGAGCGACTCCGGCGGCAACGAAGGCGTCGGCTTCGCGATCCCGTCGAATACGGTGCGCAGCGTCGTGTCGGCGATTCTGCAGACCGGGAGCGTCCAGCACGCCTACCTCGGCGTGTCGCTCGCCGCAGACGGTGCTGCGCGGATTGATGCCGTCCTCGAGGGCAAGCCCGCCGCGGACGCAGGCCTCCACGCGGGCGACGTCGTGACCCGCGTGGACGGAACCGCGATCACGAGCGGCTCGCAGCTGCGCGGCGTCATCGACGCGGGGAAGCCCGGCGACAAGATGCGGATCACGGTGCGCAGGAATGGCTCGGAGCGGACGTTCACGGTGACCCTGGGGGTTCGCCCCGACTAGTGTCAGTCGGGTGGCTGCTGCACCCGACTGGGGAATCGTGATCCCGGGCCACAGCGCGCGTGGACGTGTCAGCGACCGCTGCCGGCGCCTGCTCGGCCAGGCGGCGGAGCTGGCGGAGCGGCGTCTCCCGGGCGCGATCGTCTTTTCCGGTTGGGCGTCGAACGGCGGGGCGAGCGAGGCGGAGCAGATGCTCGACGAGTGGCCCGGCCGGCGCGACGTCGAGCTCGTGGTCGAGACGACCGCGGCAACGACGGCGCAGAACGCGTCGCGGACGCTGCCGCTCTTGCTCGAGCGCGGGATCCGCGACGCAACCGTCGTGTGCGCGCCGCTGCACGCCCGTCGAGTTCGCTACTTCTTCGGCGCGCTCTACGGGGACGCCGGTGTGCGCTGCGAGGTCCAGGTCGCCCAAGCGCTTCCCACGCCGTACGCGGTTGCGTGGGAGCTGGCCGCCGTGGCGGTCAGGCGGCGTCAGCTTCGCGCCGCGCTCACCGAGCTCGAGACGCTCCATGGCTGAAACGCTCGTGTTCGTCCCCACCTGGAACGAAGAGGAGAGCCTGCCCGCGGTGCTGGCCGAGCTCGATCAAGGGCTGGGCGCGGCGGACGTCCTCGTCGTCGACGACGGCTCGACGGATCGAAGTGCCGACGTAGCCCGCGCGGCCGGGGCCGAGGTCCTCTCGTTCGACGAGAACCGCGGCCTGCCGGCGGCCGTCGCGGCGGGCTACGAATACGCCGCGGGTCGCGGCTACGAATACTGCGGCCGCATCGACGCAGACGGACAGCATCCGGTGAACGAGCTCGCGCGCTTGCTCGAGCGCGTGCAGTCCGGTGCGTGCGACGTCGCAGTCGGGTCGCGGTTCGTTTCCGGCGACGGCTATCCGGCGTACCGCTATGCGGCGAGCGGCGCGCGGCGGTTCGGGCACTGGATCCTGCGGCGGCTAATGCACTGGCGGCTCGAGCGGCCGATGATGGATGCGACGAGCGGCATGTACGCCGTGAACGCGCGCGCGATGCCGCTCTTGGCCCAGGCCTACGAGGCCGGGGCGCCCGAGGTGGAAGGGCTGATCCGGCTCAGCGACGCCGGCCTCCGCGTCGAGGAGCTACCGGTCGACATGCGTGAGCGCGCGAGCGGCGAGTCGAAGCTGCAGGGCAAGAAGGCGGTGATGCTCGTGCTCACGGTCGGTGCGACGGTGCTGCTCGGGCGCCGTTTCCCCGCGCGGAGGTAGCGTCGCGCGTTCAGTCGTCCAACTGCACGGTGGGCTCGCCGTCGATCTCGACGATGTCGTAGACGCCCGCCGACACGGGGCCACCGCGTCAGCGCCGGCGCGCAATCGCGGCCGGCACCCAGGTCGCAGGAGAGCCGCATACAGTCGGCCCGCTAGTGGACGAGCAGGACGTCCCGCGCTGTGTGCCGGGCGATAGCCTCGTCGACCGGTCGGCCGAGCAGTCTCTCGACGAAGCCATGCTCACGGCTGCCGACGACGATCAGATCGGCATCGCGGTCGTCGGCGATCTCCAGCAGCCGCTCGGCCGGCGGGCCGAGCTCTGCGACGTAGTCGGCCTCGATGTAGCGCCCCATCAGCACTGTGCGCGCACGCTCGAGTTGCAGCTGTGCCGACCTATCCGGGTCGGGCGGCCGCTCGGGTCCGAGCCCCGGCAGCGGCACCGTTCCGCCCGTCGCCAACGGGCCGGTCGCGCCCCCGGGAATGAGCACGCCTCCCGGTTCGAGCGCAGGCGGCCCCAGGGGTAACGGCTCCGGCTTCGACACGCTGACCACAACAAGACGCGCTGCGAACGCCTTCGCCAGATCGGCTGCACGTCCGAGCGCACGCTCGGCAGCGTCCGACCCGTCGTAGCCGACGACGATTGTCTTCACATCGTATTCCTACCCGCGGCCGCCGATCTGCAACATGACGACGCTTGGTAGGGTCTGCACCGGCATGCCGATCTACGAGTTCGTTTGCATGGAGTGCGAGTCGCACTACGAGGAGCTCGTCCCGATGGGAAAGGACGCGGACTGCCCTGACTGCGGCTCTGCGAACGTCCGCAAGCAGTTCTCCGTCTTCGCCGCGCACGGCTCGCAGGAGCAGCCGAGCTTCGGGGGCGGCGGCGGATGCTGCGGCGGTAGCTGCGGCTGCTGCTAGTAGTTGTTTTCCCTCGCTTCGCTTCGCTCGCGCTCGGGGGGGCGCCTTCGGCGCGCCATTGGTAGGTGGTCAGCGGAGCTCCGGTCTTCACGGCTGATGTGCGGCGCGGACAAGCCGCGCCGCAGGTGGACGGTTGGGGAAATGTACCCGGCCGCCCTCGGCGGGCTGCCAGCCGACGAACTGCCTAAACTGCCCCTCCGTGAGCGCCGAGCTTCTCGCGTTCCGGGACGAGGTCAGCGGCTGTACGCGCTGCGCGCTCGCGCAGGGGCGGACACAGGTCGTCTTCGGTGCCGGCAATCCCGCGGCGGAGCTCATGTTCGTCGGCGAGGCGCCCGGCTTCCACGAGGACAAGCAGGGCGTCCCCTTCGTGGGCCAGGCCGGGAAGCTGCTCGAGAAGCTTCTCGCCGGCATCGGCCTCGCCCGGGACGACGTCTATATCTGCAATGTCTTGAAATGCCGCCCTCCCGGGAATCGCGACCCGCAGCCCGAGGAGATCGAAGCCTGCGAGTCCCATCTCTTCAAGCAGGTCGAGCTGATCCGGCCCCGCGTCGTCGCGACGCTCGGCAACTTCGCCACCAAGCTTCTCTCCGGGCGGCCGACCGGGATCACGCGCGTGCACGGCCAGGAGCAAGAGGTCGAACTGGGCGGCAACCGCGTCATGCTCTACCCGCTCTACCACCCCGCCGCCGCGCTCTACACGCCGAAGATGCTCGAGGTGCTCGCGTCGGACTTTCGGCGGCTTCCCGAGCTGATGGGCCGCTCGCTCTTGCCCGAGCCGGAGCCCGAGCCGGTACTCGCGGCGCCGCAGGCGGCCGTGCAACTCGGCCTCTTCTGAACGCGGCCGAGCTGCTCGCGCGGCAGGACGCGCTGCAGGCGGAAGCGCAGCGCTTCGTCCAGGAACATCGCATCGTCGAGCTGCTTACACCGCTCGGACGCGTGATCCCCGTCGGCAGCGCGGTCACGGGGTTGATGGTCTGGCGCGATCTCGACTACACGGTCGACGCGCTGCATGCGGACGCGCCGAGCGTCTGGGATGCGCTCCGGCCGCTTCTCCACCGCTGCCATCGGCTCTCATATGCAGACGAGACCGGTGAGCGCGTCGGAGAGACGGCGCCGTACGGGCGGCACTACTTCGTCTTCCGAATCGCCGGCTGGAAGCTCGACATCTCCGTGTGGACGAACGGCGCGCCGGCGGAGGTCGAGCGGTACCAGGAGGCGCTCGCCGAGCGGCTCGACGGCGAGACCCGGCTCGCGATCTTGCGCTTGAAGGACGTCTGGCACACTCGCCCGGAGTACCCCGAGCGCGTCGGCGGCTTCGAGATCTATGAGGCCGTACTGGACCACGGCGTGAGGACGCCGGAGGAGCTCCGTCGGCATCTAGGGTCCGCCTGATGAAGCGCGAGACGGCGTCGGCGGCCGAAACGGAGGCGTGTGCTGCGGAACTCGCGCGGGAGCTGCAGACCGGCGACGTCGTGGCCGTCTCCGGTGAGCTCGGGTCCGGCAAGACGACCTTCGTGCGCGGTGCCGCGCGTGCGCTCGGGGTCGACCAGCCGGTGACGAGTCCGACGTACACGATCGGGCACCGGTATCAAGGCGCCGTCGACGTCTCGCACCTCGATCTCTATCGCTTTACCGCGCTTTCGCACGCGGAATGGGGCGATCTCGAGCCGTACTTCGACGACGCCGTCGTCTTCGTCGAATGGCCCGAGGCGGCCGCCGGTGTCCTGCCGTCGCCGCGGGCTCGGGTGCGCCTTCGGCATGTCGACGGTAACCGCCGCGGGATAGAAATCGACTGTGTTGATTCTCGCGTTTGACACCGCGACCGCCCTCGCCACAAGCGCGTTGGCGCGCGAGGAAGAGGTACTGGGCGAGCGCGTTTCCGTGCCGATCCGCGTGCTCGAGGACGTCGACCTCCTGCTGCGCGATGCGGGCCTCGAACCGCGCGACCTCGAGGCGCTGGTAGTCGGCACCGGCCCGGGCAGCTTCACAGGCGTCCGGCTCGGGCTCGCGGCAGCGCGCGGCCTCGCGCTCGCGCTGGACATTCCCGTTGCCGGTGTCTCGACGCTCGACGCGCTCGCCGCCGGCGCGCCGGGTGCGGTCCCGGTGATCGACGCGAAGCGGCGAGAGGTGTTCGTGCGCGTGGACGACGAGCTCGTGGCGGTGCCGGCGGCGGCGTTCGAGGCGCCCGGCGGGACGTGCGTCGGCGACGGGGCGATCCGTTACCGGGAGCATCTCGAGGCGACCGGCGCCGTCGTTCCTCCGGACGACGACGTGCGACATGTTCCGCGCGCGCGCTTCCACGTCGCGCTTGCGCGCGAGTTCGGGCCGGCCGAGCAAGTCGAGCCGGTGTACGTGCGCGCACCCGATGCAGACAGGATGCTCGCGTGAAGACGGCCGTCGAGATCCGTTCGCTGCAGACGCGCGACCTCGGCGCGATCGACGAAATCGAGCGCCGCTCGTACCCGACGCCCTGGTCGCGATCGATGTTCGCAGGCGAGCTCGCCAAGCCCGCCTCGATCTGTCTCGGAGCGTTCGAGGGGCAGGAGCTCGTCGGCTACATGATCATCTCCCGCTACGTCGACGCGTGGCATGTGATGAACCTCGCCGTCGATCCCGCACAGCGCCGCCGCGGCATTGCGATGTCGCTGCTCGAGCGGCTGTTCGAGCTGACCGACGACGACGCCCGCCGCGGCTACACGCTCGAGGTGCGCGTATCGAACGAAGGCGCGATCCGCCTCTACGAGCAGGCCGGTTTTCGCGCGCGCGGGATCCGCCGGGGCTACTACACGGACAACCGTGAGGATGCGCTGATTATGTGGCGGGATCCTCCCGTTCCCGATGAGGCTGGGAACGGGTGAGCACCTCGTGAAGCACGCGCGCGCGCCTTGGGCCTATTCCGCGCACTCGGGCGAGCTCTTGCGGCCCCACGCTTGCGACGGCTGCGACGGTCCCGAATTCCTCCAGCAAAGCGCGTGCCGTTCTCGGGCCCAGTCCGCGAACACAGGCCAGCACAGACACAGGATCCGTCGCTGCGTGCGTTCGCGCCTGTTCAGAGCCCGGCCGACGGTGCTTCTGCTGAGCGATTCGGATCAGCCACAGAGCCGCCTCCTCGAGATCAAGCGCTCGCAGGACTCGGACACGCTGGTCCATCGCAGTCAGCAGCGCGCCGCGGATGGCTGCATCCGCGAGCGGGCCTGCGTCGAGAGATCGTCCTTCAACCAGCAGGTAAGACTTCAGCCCAGTCGATCGAAGGTTCGCGAGCTGCGTCCACAGCCGACGTTGGCGCAGCGTCGAGTGGAGGTCGTACTCGGTCTTGCGCTCCACAATGCTCGTGCCAATTCGGTAGTCGCCGACACTCAGCGCCGCGATCTCGACAGCGACGTTCCGCGCCTCGAGCGCGTCGATCATTCCGCTCCGGCGCTCGTACACGTCGGCAGTAATCGCCAGGCCGGAGTCCGTACCCACAGCGTAGGAGCTTGCCCTAGCACCTGTGCCCCCTTTTTCTCGGAACGAGAAAAAGAGTGATCCTCGCGCTCGAGACCAGCTGCGACGAGACGGCTGCGGCGCTCGTCGGGGACGACGGCGAGATCCACGCCAACGTTGTCGCCTCCCAGGCGGACCTGCATTCACGGTATGGAGGCGTCGTGCCGGAAGTCGCGTCGCGCCGGCACCTCGAGCTCGTCGTGCCCGTCATCCGCGAGGCGCTCGGTGAGCGATCCCTCGACGACGTCGAGCGTGTCGCGGTGACTCGCGGCCCCGGGCTGATCGGCGCGTTGCTCGTCGGACTCCAGGCCGCGAAGGCCCTCGCGCTCGCCCGCCGGCTTCCCCTCGTCCCCGTCGATCATCTACACGGTCACGTGGCCTCGCTGTTCCTCCAGCCGCACGCGAGCGAGCCGCCGTTCCTGTGTCTGCTCGCGAGTGGGGGACACACGCTGTTACTGGACGTCCGCGGTCACGCGGACTACGAGGTCCTGGGCACGACGCTCGACGACGCCGCCGGCGAGGCATTCGACAAGGGCGCGCGCCTGCTCGGGCTCGGCTACCCCGGCGGCGCCGAGATCGACCGGCTCGCCCGGGATGGCGATGCGGACGCCTTCGCGTTCCCGGTCGCGCGCGTCCCGGGGCTGGATTTCTCGTTCTCGGGCCTGAAGACGGCGCTGCTCTACAAGGTGCGGGAGCTCGGCCCGGAGGCCGAGGCCCGTCGCGCCGACCTCGCGGCGAGCTACCAGCGCGCGATCGTCCGGGCGCTCGTCGAGCGGACGCAGGAGGCAGCTGCACGCACGGGCGCGGAACGGATCGCGGTGGTCGGTGGCGTGGCCGCCAACTCGGAGCTGCGCGCCGCCCTGCCCGGCGCGGTCCTCGCGCCCCTCCAGCTGTGCACGGACAACGCGGCGATGATCGGCTCGGCCGCCCGCTTCGTCGAGGCCGTCCCCTATCCTCGTTACCTTGGCCTCGATGCCTACGCATCCGCCGGCTGAGCCCCGCCACACCGGCCTCCTCGCATCCGTTGCGGCGGCGCTGACCGTCTTGCTCGTGGCGGCGGGCGGCGAGGAAGCGACGCGCGCTGCTGCGCCGGTCCCCGGGGTCAGCTGGCAGGGGCTCGTCGGTAGCGGAATGCGGCCGCACGTCGCGCTCGGCCAGCGGATGCTCGTCGTCATGAAGACGAGATCGCTCGCCGACCGCGTTGCCGCTGCAGGCGGACGCGCGACGGACAAGCAGGAGCGCAAGTGGACCGCGGCGTCGCTCTCGCAGCAGCGGCTGCTCGTCTCCCGCCTCGCGGTGCAGGGAGTGCGCGTGCAGCCGGAATACAGCTACGCGCGCGTGCTGTCCGGCTTCTCCGCATTGCTCGACGCGCGCGCCGTCTCCTTGCTCGAACGCGACGATGCCGTGCAGGGGATCTACCCGGTCCGCGTCGCATATCCGGCCGCGATCTCCGCGTCGCTGCTCGACCGGCGGGAATTCACCGACGCGCTCGGCCGCATGCCCGGGCTGGCACTGCCCGGCTTCGACGGCCGGGGGGTGACCGTCGCGCTGCTGGACACCGGGGTCGACAGGTCGCATCCGTTCCTGCGCGGCAACTTCACGACCGGCATCGATGTCCTCGATCCCAACGGCGACGCGACCGCGCGCGCGAGTCCGGACGCGCCGGCCGAGTTCGAACGCCACGCTACCGAGCTCGCGGGCATCGTCGTCGGCTCGACCGGGCCGCGAGCGCTCGGCGGTGTCGCTCCGGGCGCAACGCTGCTCCCGATTCGCATCGCAGGCTGGCAGCCCGACGCGCGCGGGAGATACGCAATGTATGGACGCACGGATCAGCTGATCGCGGGGATCGAACGCGCCGTCGACCCGAACGCGGACGGCGACGCTCACGATGCCGCGCGAATTGTCCTGATCGGACTGGCCGCGCCGTTCGCCGGCTTCGCCGATGACCCCGCCGCGCGGGCCGTGAACGGCGCTTTGCGACTCGACACGCTTGTCGTTGCCTCCGCAGGCAACGACGGCCCGGCAGGGCCGGGCTTCGGAAGCATCTCGGGACCGGGAGGTGCCGGCGCCGCGCTCACCGTCGGCGCCGCCGACACGCGAAAGAACGCCGAGGAAGTCCGCGTCACGCTGCGCAGCGGCCTCGACGTCGTGCTCGATCGCCACCTGCCGCTGGTCGGCGCCGGTACGCCTGGCGGCCAATGCAGCGCGCGCGGGCGCGGCGGCCGTGCTGCTCTACGGCGCGCGCCTGCCGGCGGGTGGGATCGGGCTCGACGAAGAGACGCCGATCCCGGTCGTCGCCGTCCCGCCGGCGGCTGCGGCGCGGCTGATCAACGGCGTTACGCGCGGCGCCGACGCCGGGGTGTCGCTCGGCACAGCCGGAAGCGTGCGGAACGGCGACGCGGCGACGGTCGCGCAGTTCTCTTCGACCGGACTCGCCTACGACGGGCGCGTGAAGCCGGATCTCGTCGCCCCGGGTGTGAGCATCGGCACGTCGGACACGGGCACCGCTGAGGACGGCTCGCCGCGCTATGCGAGCATCAACGGCACGAGCGCCGCCGCCGCCGCGGTCGCCGGAGCGGCGGCCTTGCTGGCGCAGGCGCGGCCGTCACTCGGGGCATCGGCGCTGCACAGCCTGCTCGTCGGAAACGCGCGGCCGCTCGCGGGCGAGGCCGTGGCGACCGAAGGCGCCGGATACATATCGCTCGGCGCGGCCGCGGCGGGCGAGCTCGCGACGGAGCCGGCGAACCTTGCGCTCGGCAACGCGCGCGACGCGCGTTGGACGAAGCAGCGGACGCTCGTCGTGCGGAACGTGTCGACGCGCAAACTGCGGGGCGGGGTGCGCGTACAGCACGAGGCGGAAGGAGCGGCGTCGGTCCGGTTCTCTGCGTCTCCGGCGCGCTTCGAGCTCGATCCCGGCGCGTCGATCCGCATCGAGCTGACGGTCCGCGTCGCGTCTCAACCCGAAGGCCGCGCGCCCGCCGAAGGCACCTTGTCGATTGCGGCCGACGGCGGAACTGCGCTCCGAGTCCCCTGGGTGGTGACGTTCGGACCGCTGCCGGACACGCTTCTCGGTCCGCTTCGCCTCTCCCAGCGCTCGTTCGCACCGTCCGACGCGGCGCCTGCACTGCTGACGTTCCAGGCGGGACGGATTCTCGGCGGCGGCGGTCGCGCGCAGCTGCAGCCGGTCTCGCTCCTCGAGTTGCGGTTGCTGCGCAGCGACGGCACCGATCTCGGCGCGCTCGCACGCCTGCGCGACCTGCTCCCCGGTCGCTACGCGTTCGGTCTCACCGGGCGCACGCCGGCAGGCAATGTGCTCGGCAAGGGCAACTACTTCGTGCAAGTGATCGCGATTCCGAGCCTGCCCGGCCCCGCTTCGCGGAAGCAACTCCTGTTCCGGATCATCGAGTAAACTCGCGCGCGCGGCGAAAAATTCCTGCAAACGAGGAGGGTCCGTTGGCGGCCACGCAGCTCACGACGTCGCATCTGCGCGAGAATCCATTCGAGATCGCCCGCACGCAGCTGCAACACGTCGCGGACGTCTTCGAGATCGACCAGAACCTGGTCAACATCTTGTCGCAGTGCAAGAAGTCTGTCGAGGTGTCGATTCCCGTCGGGATGGACAACGGCACGACACAGGTCTTCGTGGGCTACCGCGTCGTGCACAACATCGCGCGCGGGCCGTCGAAGGGCGGGATCCGCTACCACCGCGACGTCACGCTCGACGAGGTGAAGGCGCTCGCGATGTGGATGACGTGGAAGTGCGCGCTGGCCGGGATCCCGTTCGGGGGCGCGAAGGGCGGCGTCGTCTGCAGCCCGAAGGAGATGTCCCAGATCGAGCTGCAGCGCATGACACGCCGCTTCACGAGCGAGATCATCAACCAGATCGGTCCCGAGGTCGACATTCCCGCGCCGGACGTCGGCACGGACGGCCGGATCATGGCGTGGATCTTCGACACGTACTCGATGAACAAGGGCCACTCCGTGCTGGGTGTCGTCACGGGCAAGCCGCTGACGATCGGGGGATCGCTCGGCCGCGAGGAAGCCACCGCGCGCGGCGCGCTCTACTGCATCCGCGACGCAGTGCAGAAGCAGGACGCGTCGCTGGCCGACCAGCGGGTCGCCGTGCAGGGGTTCGGGAACGTGGGCTCGTACCTGGCGAAGTTCCTCGCCGAGGACGGCGCGACGGTGGTCGCGATCTCGGATTCGCGCACAGCTCTCTACAACCCGAACGGGATCGATGTCCCCGCTGCGTTCGCTCACAAGCGCGACACGGGCTTGCTGGACGGGTTGAAGGGCGCCGAGCTGATCACGAACGACGAGTTGCTCCTGCTCGACTGCGACATTCTCGCGCCTTGCGCGCTCGAGCAGGTGATCACAGAGGAGAACGCCGCTCAGGTGAAGGCGAAGCTGGTCGTCGAGGGAGCGAACGGTCCGATCACGCCGCCTGCGGACGAGATCCTGCACGAGAAGGGCGTCACGATCCTTCCGGACATCCTCGCGAACGCCGGCGGAGTGATCGTTTCGTACTTCGAGTGGGTGCAAGGCCTCCAGGAGTACTTCTGGAAGGAGGCCGAGGTGAATGCGAAGCTGAACGACATCATCACGCGCTCGTTCGATGAGACGTGGGCGACGGCGCAGTCGCGCAACGTCGACATGCGGACCGCGGCCTACGGGCTCGCGGTGCAACGCGTCGCCGAAGCGACGATCACGCGCGGGATCTATCCCTAGCGTCGTCCTCTACTCGGCGCAGGGGTGCCACCTCTGTGAGCGCGCGCGCTCCGTCCTGGATGCGGAGCACGTCGAGTACGACGAGGTCGACATCACCGGCCACGCCGAGCTCGAGGAGCGCTATCGAGAATGGCTTCCCGTCGTCGAGATCGACGGCGAGCGCGCCTTCGTCTACCACGTCCAGCCCGAGGGGCTGCGGCGCCGACTCGCGTCACAAAGTTAGGGCGAGGGAATCGGCGCAGCGCTCTGAGAGCCGTAGGCACAATGCGCCGGTCTGTTACAAGCAACGATACGAGGAGCTGGAGTGGCGGATCGGTTGACGGTCGGAGTCGCGGCTCGCCTGAGTCGATACCTGCAGGTGTTGACGCAGGCGAAGAAGATGGGGAAGGAGCGGATCTCCTCGCAGGAGATCTCGGACTACACCAACATCAACGCGACCCAGATCCGCCGCGACCTTTCCGGGTTCGGCAAGTTCGGGAAGCGCGGCGTCGGCTACAACATCGACTCGCTGCTGGGTGAGATCCGCAAGATCCTCCGCACCCAAGGGCAGCACAACATCGCGCTCGTCGGCGCGGGGCGGCTCGGCGAGGCGATCGCAAGCTCGGCGATCTTCGCCGAGCACGGGATCAACATCGCCGCGGTTTTCGACACCGATCCGGAGAAGGTCGGGCGGCGCGTCGGGAATGTCGACGTGACGCCGTACCAGCACCTGGGCGACACCGTCCGGGACAAGAACATCATCGTCGGCGTGCTCGCCGTCCCCGCGTCCAGCGCGCAGGGCGCCGCGAACGACCTGGTCACCGCCGGCGTCAAGATCATCTTCAACTACAGCGAGGCGCTGCTCGACGTGCCGCAGGACGTCCAGGTGCACACGTCCAATCCCGCGGTGGAGCTGCTGTACGCCTTGTACTTCCACCTGACGTAACTCAACGTGGCCGCGCCGGGCATGCCCCGGTGCCAGGCACGCTTGAGGGTTTGTGCCAAGAGGCAGGAAGGCGCGGGCGCGCGCTGCCCTCCACGTCGAAACAGGCGCCGGCCCCGTGCCAGGCATGGTTGAGGGTTGGGGTATTTACTGCGCCTCAACTGGGGCCGAAACCAGCGCTGGTCGCTGCCGCGACCTTGCCGCGGACCAGAAAGCGGCGGAAACGAGACCTGCGTGCGGCCCGCAGGTCCCGTCCCGCCACGCGACCCGGCATCTGGGCGATGCGTGCGACGCAGCACGAAAACCGGCCGCAGCAGAGGGTCTGCAGGTAGAGATGCCGGCCGCGCAGATAGCTTGCCCCCCCGAAATGGTGATCTTGCTCTGGCACGGCTACCTTCTGGCCGGAACCGGCTCGAACGTCTATACCCGCGCTCTCGTTCGGGAGTGGGGTCGGGCGGGTCATGACGTGACCGTCGTCTGCCAGGAGCCCCACGCCGAGGGCTTCGACCTCGCGGGCGCGAAGGTCGTGCGGCCCGAGTTGCCGGACGGGCTGCTGCCGGTGTTCGTCCTCGACCGCTACGCCGGCCTTCAGCCGAAGCTGCTCCAGGAGCTGACGCAGGCGGAACGCGACCGGTATGTCGAGGCAAACGCACGCGCCCTGCGTGAGCTCGCACCCGCGGACGTCGTGTTCGCGAACCATGTCCTGCTCGGAGGGCCCGTCGGCGCCGCGAGCGGGATGCCGTACGCGGTGAAGGCTCACGGGTCCGAGCTCGAATACTCGATGCGCGGCAACGCCGACCTCTCGGCGTGGGGACGCGAAGCGCTCGCACCGGCGGAGGCGGTGTTCGTCGGCTCGGCCCACATCCGCGCGGTGCTCGAGGACGTAGTGGGCCACGTCGACCGCGTGCACGAGGTCCCGCCCGGGGTCGATGTGGACGAGTTCCGCATCGAAGACCGCGCCACTGCGCTCGCATCGCTGCTCGCCGAGGCACGCAATGATCCGCCGAATCCGGGCAACGAGCACGAACGGCTTCCCGACGAGGGCAACGCCGAGCGTCTCGCCGAGTGGTTCGCGAGTGATGCGCCGACCGTCCTCTACTTCGGGAAGCTGCTCTACAACAAGGGCGTGCACGTGCTGTTCGACGCGCTGAGGCAGGTCCGCGCACGCACGCTGATCGTGGGCTTCGGCGACTATCGAGCAGAGCTCGAAGCGACGGCTCCACCGCGAACGCTTTTCACCGGTCCGCTGGAGCACCGGCATCTCGTGCACCTGCTGCCGCTGTGCGACGTCGCGGTCGTGCCGTCAATCTTCCCCGAGGCGTTCGGGATGGTTGCGGCGGAGGCAGCAGCCGCAGGCTGCCCGCCGCTCGTCGCTCGCCACTCGGGTCTCGCCGAGATCGCCGAGGGGCTCGAGGAGGAGTATCCACCCGAGCTGCGCCGGCTGACCTCGTTCCGGACCGGCGACGCCGACGACCTCGCGACGAAGCTGAGGGAGTTGCTGGCGCTGCCGCACGGAGCGCTCGCGGAGCCGGCGCGGCGAGCGGTCCTCCAGCGCTGGAGCTGGACCTCCGTCGCAGAACGGCTCTTGCAACCCTTTAACTAGGGTAATGCCGCCATGGGCGACACACAGAGGCTGAGCCCGGACGAGCAGATCGAGTTCGCGCGGAACGCGTACGAATCAGGCGCCGACTTCACGGTCGCGGTCGAAGAGGAGTTCGCGATCCTGGAGCCGGAGACGCTCGACCTGACGAACCGGTTCGAGGACCTGCAGGCAGCGGCCCAGGGAACTGTGCTCGAAGAGCATCTCGTCGGCGAGCTGATCGCGTCGGAGGTCGAGGTGCGCACCGGACGCTGCGAGAACTTCACGGAGGCCGCGGCCCTGATCGGGGAGCGCCGCTCGCAGCTCCACGACCTCGCCGAACACGTCGAGGTGTCGCTTGCCGGGGTCGGCACGCATCCGTGGAGCCCGTGGCAGGATCAGCGCATCATCGATACGCCGCACTACCGGGCGAACGACGAGATGCTCAAGTACGTCGTGTGGCGCAACAACACCTTCGGCCTGCACGTGCACGTCGGCATCCGCGGTGCCGATCGCGCGATCCAGGTCTGCAACGTGATGCGCAACTACCTCCCCGAGCTGCTCGCCCTTTCCGCGAGCTCGCCCTTCGTCGAGGGCGTCGACAGCGGCCTGCACTCGGCGCGCACGCAGATCTTCACCCGCATGTTTCCGCGCTGCGGCGTTCCTGACGTCTACGAGAGTTGGCCTGCCTACGAGGAATACGTGCGCATGCTCTACAGGACGAAGTCGATCCTCGAGCACACGCACATCTGGTGGAGCGTGCGGCCGCACCTCGCCTATCCGACGGTCGAGGTTCGCATCTGCGACGCACAGCCGCAGCTGGGCGAAGCGCAGTCGCTGGCAGCCTTGATCTACGCGCTCGTCGGAACGGTCGCGCTGCAGCTCGACGCGGGGCCATCGTTCGAGCTGCTGCCGCGGCGGTTGATCGAGGAGAACTTCTGGCGCGCCATTCGCCGGGGACTCGGCGGTGAGTTCATCGACTTCACATCAGGCGAGACCGAGTCGACGCGCACGCGGCTCGAGCGGCTGGTCGAGTGGGTGCAGCCGTTTGCGGAGCAGTTCGGCGCGGCTCCATTTCTTGCGATCCCGACCGCGAATGCCGCGGAGCGCCAGAGGGCGCGGCTGGCCGAGCGTGCGTCCTTCCGCGAGATCTACGCCGAGCAAATCGCGGCAGGGGAGCCCGTGCGTGGCTGAGGACAACGTCAGCGCGGAGCAGCTCGCGGACCAGATCCGCGCGCTCAAGGTCCCCGACCTGCTGATTTCGACGGTCGCGACGCTCGGTCAGCTCGCGTACGTGAAGCTCGAGGCTAAGGAGTTGGACGACGCGCGGCTTGCGATCGACGCCGTCGGGGCGCTGACTCCGCTCCTCGAGGGGCACGCCGACCCGGAGATGCTCAGGCAGCTGAAGCAGCTGCTCGCGGACGTGCGTATCACGTTCGCGTCGGCGACGGCGAAGCCCGCGGAGGAAGATGGCTGACGCCGAGATCGGCGTCTTCGGCGGCAGCGGCTTCTACACGTTCCTCGAAGACACCGAGCAGGTCGACGTCGACACGCCGTACGGGAACCCGTCCGCGCCCGTGACGATCGGAGAGGTCGGCGCCAAGCGCGTCGCGTTCCTGCCGCGCCACGGCGTGGAGCACGAGTTGCCGCCGGCGCAGATCAACTACCGCGCCAACGTCTGGGCGATGAAGGAGCTCGGTGTCCGCCGCATCATCGGACCGAACGCATCCGGTGCGCTGAAGGCCGAGCTCGAGCTCGGTGAGTTCGTCGTCTGCGATCAGTTCGTCGACCGCACGCACGGCCGCCCGGACACGTTCTACGAGGGTCCCGACACGACGCACGTGAGCTCGGCCGATCCGTACTGTCCCGGCCTGCGCCGCATCCTCGTCGAGACAGCGCGCGAGCTCGACATCCCGGTGCGGGACGGCGGCACCGTTGTCGTCGTCCACGGGCCGCGCTTCTCGACGCGCGCCGAGTCGAAGTGGTTCCAAGACGCGGGCTGGGACGTGATCAACATGACGGCCTATCCCGAGGGGTACCTCGCGCGCGAGCTCGAGCTCTGCTACGCGAACATCTCGATGGTCACGGACCACGACGTGGGAGTGGAGGGGACACCGCCGGTCACCCACCACGCGGTGCTCGAGGTGTTCAACCGGAACAACGAGAAGCTCCGCGAGTTGCTGTTCGCCGCGATTCCGAAGATCGGGCCGCAGCCGCAGGACGAGTGCGCGACGGCGCTCGAAGGCGCGCGGATCTAGCCTGCGCGCGCAAGCAACGCTTCACCGTGGCGGACGTAGGCGGTGGCGCCGACCGAGCGCCAGAAGGCAAGCGCCCGCGCAAGCTCACCCTCCGCGTCCGCACGGCGCCCCGCGCGGACGAGCTGCTCGGCCGCGCGCAGCCGCGCGTACGCCTCGTCGGGCAAGGATCCCATCTGCGCGCAGAGGTCCGCGGCACGCGTGAGCTCGCCTGAGAGGACCGCGGTCGCCGCCGCGAGCCAGCGAGAGTGTTCCTGCACGGGAGCGACGACCTCGAGGAACTCTTCGGCGCGCCCCAGGGCCACAGCGGCCCAGGCCGCGTCGATCGACGCCTCGACCTTCACCACCTCGCCGGCTCTCCAGTGGTCGAGCAGCTCGTCGAGGAGCGAGGCGGCGGCCGGCCCGTCGCCGGCATCCGCATGCAGCCGGGCCGAGAAGGCGACGGCCGCATCGACGATCTGCGGATCGCCGGCGCGCCGCGCAAGTTCCAACCCCGCCCGAGCGTGGTCGAATGCGACGCCGACGAGTCCCCTGGCGTGATCGACTCGTGCCAGATGTGTCCGCGCTTGCTCCTCGAGATAGTGGCCCGCGTCCGCGACCTCGTCCAGGAACGCCTTTCCGAGCCGTTGCAGGTCCGACCATTCGCCGCGCCAGTACAGGTAGAAGAGTCGCTCGCCGCGCTCCCAGCGCATGTGTGGCTCGAAGCCGACGCGGGCGGCGAGCTCGCAGTCGGCGAGGTGGCGCTCCCACGCGCGAGGGAGATCGCCGAGGACGGCCAACATCCAGGTGAGGTTGCCAGATGCCTGGAACTCTTCGATCGGGTTCTTCGCAGCCCGCGCGAGCTCGACGGCGCGCGCGAGATCTTCGATGCCGGCGGCGTCACCGGTCTCGACCCTCGCCACTCCAGCCGTGTTCAGGTTGCGTGCGAGCAGCGCGCCGAGTCCGAGCCGTTCGGCCAGTCGTGCTCCCTCCCGTGCGATCTGGCGCGCGACGGCGAATTCGCCGACGAGCATCTTGTACCGCGCGATGTGCGTCAGCACGTAGGCCTTGCTGCTCGATTCCGGCTCGTCGGCCACCAGTTCCGCCGCCTGCGACAGGTGCTCCAGCGCGCGGGCTTGGTCCCCTTGCCACCACCAGCAGGAAGCAAGCAGCATCTTCGCCTCCGCCGCAAGCCCGGTTGCACCGAGCCGGAGCAATCCGTCGTACGCCTCTTCGAGGATCGCGGGGTCCTGCTGCTCGTCGTCCGCGCGGGTTCGCGCGTAGCGGAGCAGGAGCGACGGCCGATCGTCGTCGTCCGTGGCGGTGAGCCCGAGCGCGGCCTCGTAGAAACGCTGCGCCGCGGGGAACGCGCCGAGTCCGAACGCCCGACCGCCGGCCACGACGAGCGCGTCGCGAGCGCGGCCCTCGAGCTCGGTCGTTGCACGTCCGGATGCGCGGGCCAGCTCGAGCGCCTGCAGATAGTGGTGCGCGAGCATCTCCGCGTGGTCCTCCGAGCGGCCGAGAGACTCGATCCAGGCGGCCGCGCGAGCGTGACGTTCGCCGCGCTCGCCGCGTGGGATCTGCGCGTAGGCGACGTCCTGGACGAGGATGTGATGGAACGCGTACTCGTTCTCGCCGTCGACGCTCGAGCGCCGTCGGCGCCGTACGAACTCCCTGCGCTCCAAACCGCGCAACTCCTCGTCAACCCGACTCATGCCGGCAACTGCCGCGACGGCTCCGCTCCAGAAGGTCTCGCCGAGCACGGCCGCCGACTGCACGGCAGCCTTCGCGTCGGGCTCGAGCGCATCGAGCCGCGCGGCGATCAATCCGTGCAGGGACTCGGGCAGAGCATCGATTGCGCCGCCCTCTCCGAGCAGCCGCGCGTACTCCTCCGCGAACAACGGGTTGCCCTCCGCCCGCGCCAGCAGGCGCGATTGCACGCCGGCTTCGAGGACCGGCGTGTCGAGCAAGGTCGCGAGCAAGCGCGCGGTGTCGTCGTGCGAGAGCGGAGAGAGTGAGATCGTTGCCGCGTTTCGCTTCCCGCCTCCCCAAGAAGGACGGCGATCCAGCAGCTCGGGACGTGCGGTCGCGACTATGAGCAGCGGCACGTCGACCGTCTGGTCGACGAGCTCGTCCACGAACTCGAGCAGCAAGTCGTCAGCCCAGTGGAGATCCTCGAAGACGAGTACGGTCGGGCCGTCTTCGGCGAGGCCTTCGAGAAAGCGACGCCAGGCAGCGAACGTCTCGCCTTCGGGATCGGCGTGCCGGTCTTCCGCCGTGAGCCCGACGAGAAGACCGAGGTGTTTCATCACCCAAACAGCTTCGCTTCGATCGGGAACGGCGGCTTCGACCGCCCGGTGCAGCTTCCCCTCGCTCACCTCTGCCGTGTCGGTCTCGAGGATGCCCGCTTCGGCTTTGACGATCTCGCCCAACGCCCAAAACGTCACGCCGTCGCCGTAGGGAAGCGAGCGCCCCTGCCGCCACCGGATCAGCTCCGTGCGGGTCTCGACGTGCGCCAGGAGCTCGCGGACGAGCCTGCTCTTACCGATCCCGGGGACGCCGACGAGCGTCACGAGCTGTGCAGATGATTGTTCGCTCATGCGGACGAGTGCGTCACGAAGCTGGTCGAGCTCGCGCGCTCGCCCGACGAGCGGAGCGCCGCCTTCCCGGCGGGGATCGGTGCCGATCCGAGCGATCGGGTTGAGCGCCTCGGATACTCGAAGCGGCGCAGACTTTCCTCGGGCCTCCACGACATCGGCATCACGGTAGGCAATCGCGTGCTCGGTGACGCGTCTGGTGAGCTCGCCGACGAGAACGCCGTTCACCGGCGCGAACGCTTGGAGGCGCGACGCGGTATTGACGACGTCGCCGGCGACGAACCCCTCGCCCCGAGCCGGGTCGGCGTCGAGCGTGACGAGCGCTTCGCCAGTGTGCACGGCGATCCGCACCTCGAACTCGGGACTCGGCTCGGCCTCGTTCAGCTCGGAGACCGCGTCGCGTAGCACCAGCGCGGCGCGCACCGCGCGCTCGGGATCGTCTTCGTGCGCCACCGGCGCGCCGAATACGGCCATCACCGCGTCGCCGATGAACTTCTCGACTGTGCCGCCGAAGCGCTCGAGCTCGGCGCGGGCGCGCTCGTGGTACGGGCGCAGCAGCGCGCGCACGTCCTCGGGGTCGAGTTGCTCGGCACGCGCCGTGAACCCGACTAGGTCGGCGAACAGGACGGTGACGACCTTGCGTTCCTCCATCGTCGCGGATTATCGGCGAGCGACTCGCTGCGCTTTCGCCTGCGATGAGCCGACACATGCAGCCGCGTAATCCGCTTGCTTCGCGCAGCACCGCGTGAGGGTGGCGACAAAGCCACGCTCTGCGGGCGACAACGGCCGTCCGGTCAGCCGGGCAACGGAGAAACGGCGCAGCAACCTGGGCCGGCCCGCGAGCCGGAAGCTCTCGAGATCGCCGCGCTCGACCTCCTCCGCGACTGCGTAGCGGGAGAGAAACGCGAGGCCCAGACCCTCTCGGGCTGCGCGCTTGATTGCCTCGCTCGAGCCGAGCTCCCACACGCCCGCGGGCTTGACGCCGATCGCGCGCAGCTCGTCGTCGATCGCGCGTTGCGAGCTCGAGCCAGGCTCGCGCGCAAGCAGCATGAACTCGGACAGGCGGGCCGGAACGAGCTGTCCGTTCCTCAGCGGAGCAAAGCCAGGCTGCGCGACTCCGACGACCTCGTCCTCGAGGAACGGCTCCAGCTCGATGCGCTCGTCCGCCTCGCGCGCGCCGACGAGCGCGAGCTGTACGCGCCCGGTGAGCAGCCGCCTCAGGATCTCGTCGCTCGCGGCGATCTCGACCTCGACCGTCACGCCCGGGTGGTCGCGGCGGAAGCAACCGAGCGTGTCGGGCAGCAGGTAGACGCCGGGCGCCGTCGAGGCGCCGATGTGGATCGTGCCGCTCTGCAGACCGGCGAGCGCCCCGAGCTCCTCTTCCGCGGCGCCGAGGCTGCTCAGCGCCTGCGCGGCCCGGCCTGCGAGCACCTGCCCGGCCTCCGTCAGCCGGCTCCCGCGTCCGCTTCGTTCGACGAGCCGCTGTCCGGCCGCCGTCTCGAGCAGGCGCAGGTGCTGGCTCGCGCTCGGCTGCCCGATGCCGATTGCGGCCGCGGCCGCAGAGACGCTTCCCTGCCGCTCGATCTCGACCAGCAGCCGCATCCGCGTCGTGTCCCAGAGCTCATGCAGCGTGCTCGTCGCTGCCATCCTCGTAACCGATAGCACCTATCGACAACTTCGTCTAGCGCGATTCTTGGCGCGACCCTAGCCTGGGAGACGTGATCCTTCGTCCCTTCCTCTACGAGGAGACGGCCTGCGCCTCGTACCTCTTCGGCTGCCTGACGGCTGGGAAGCTCGCGGTGATGGATCCACACGAAGCGCTCGTCGAGCGCTACCTCGCCGAGGCGGAGCGGGTCGGCGCGCCGATCGTCGCGCTGTTCGAGACGCATGTCCAGGCGGACCACGTCTCGGGTCTGCCGGCCCTCGTCGAGGCCACTGGCGCAACTCCGTATCTACCGGCCGGCGCGCCGGTCGAGTTCGAGCATCGGGAGCTCGGTGACGGGGAGCACGTCTTGCTCGGCAACACGCACGTGCGTGCACTTGCCACGCCCGGCCATGCGCCCGCACACAATGCGTACGTCGTTTCCGACCGCCGGCGCGGGACGGACGAGCCTTGGCTCGTCTTCACCGGCGACTCGCTGCTCGTTGGTGACGTCGGTCGACCGGATCTGCACGCAGGCGGCGATTCGCTGCCGCGGGCGCGAGAGCTCTACCGGTCGCTCGAGAGGCTGCTGGAGCTGCCAGATTGGGTCGCCGTCTACCCGAGCCATTACGGCGGCTCGGTCTGCGGCCGATCACTTTCGGCGAATCCGTTCTCGACGATCGGCTTCGAGCGTCGACACAATCCAGCGCTCGCCGCAGACGGCGCCGACTCGTTCGCCCGGGCGCTGCTGGTGGACGCGCCGCCGCCGCCTGCAGACCAGCCGGCGATCGTCGCCGCCAACAAGCGCGGAGTCGTCGCAGCGCGCGCTTGACCGTCCCCGTTCGGCTCGGGCTGCGGCCGAACGCGGCACAGTTTTCACTCCTTGTCGCGCTGAACGCTCTGGTCGGGGCGCTGGTCGGGCTCGAGCGGAGCGTGCTGCCGCTCATCGGCACGCGCGACTTCCACCTCACCTCCCACGCCGCGATCCTGGCCTTTGTCGTCGCCTTCGGCGCTGCGAAGGCATTGACGAACCTCACGGCCGGAGCGCTCGCCGACCGCGCAGGGCGGAAGCGACTACTCGTCACGGGCTGGCTGTTCGCCTTGCCGGTGCCCGTGCTGATCGCCGTCGCTCCCAGCTGGTGGGTGATCGTCGTCGCAAACCTGCTGCTCGGCGCGAATCAAGGCCTGGCGTGGTCGATGACCGTCCTGATGAAGATCGACCTCGCCGGTCCCGATCGACGCGGGCTCGCGCTCGGCCTGAACGAGTCGGCCGGCTACCTCGGCCTTGCCGCCACGGCATTCGCCAGCGGCGCGCTCGCCGCGAGCGTCGCTCCGCGGACGGTCGTCTGGGTTGGCGCGCTCGTGATCGCACTCGTCGGCACGCTGGTCGCGATCGTCTTCGTCCGCGACACCGGCGGGCACGTGATCCACGAACAGCGCGGTCGCGGAGAGCGCGCCGCGCTGCCGTTCAGAACGGCATTCGCGGAAGGGACCCTGCGCGATCCCGTCCTGCGCGCCTGCTCGCAAGCAGGGCTCGTGAACAACCTCAACGACGCGCTCGCCTGGGGACTCGCGCCGCTCTACCTCGCCGCACACGGGGCCGGTGCGGCCCGGATCGGCGCAGTTGCCGCGGTCTACCCCGCGGTCTGGGGCTTGCTGCAGCTCGGCACCGGCTGGCTCTCCGACCGGAGGGGGCGCAAGCCGCTGATTGCACTCGGCATGCTCGTCCAGGCGGGTGCGCTTGCGCTCCTCGTGGCCGGCGGCGGCGCCTTCGTATCGGCACTGGCGGCTGCGGCGTTGCTCGGACTCGGTACCGCGCTCGTCTACCCGACCTTGATCGCGGCAGTCTCCGACGTCGTCGAGCCGCGGGACCGGGCGACGATTGTCGGCGTCTACCGCTTCTGGCGCGACGCCGGCTTCGTCGCCGGCGCCCTGCTCGTCGGCTTCGCGGCCGACGCACTCGGGAGCGCGGAGTCGATCGCGATCGTCGCCGGCCTCACGGGCGTCAGCGGCCTGCTCGTTGCCGCCACTCCCTGGACTTCGGTCGAACCGATGAGTGGTATCGCCAACTTGGTCTTGGCCGATGGTCGGCCCCGTCGTAGGCTCGGCGAGACGAAGGGAGGAACGATGCGGGCAATCGAGTGTCCCTGCGGCCACCACCTCGAAGGCGCGGATGACGACGAGCTCTTCCGCCTCGCGCGCGAGCACGTCGACCGTGACCACCCCGAGATGCAGCGCACCGATGAGGAGCTCCGGAAGCGCGTTGCTGACGACGCCTACGACCTGATCTCGGCGCGATGACGGTCGAAGTCGAAGTCGACGTCGAGCTCCTGAAGAGCGAGATCAAGAAGACGTACGCCTCCGTCTCGGAGGACCCGGGCAAGGACTTCATCTTTCCGACCGGACGACCGTGGGCAGAGGATCTCGACTATCCCGACGAGCTCGGGAAGGTCCCCGACTCGAGTGCCGAGTCCTTCGCTGGCGTGGCGAACCCGTTCTCGCTCGGACGGCTCGACTCGGGAGAGCGTGTGCTGGATCTCGGCTCGGGCGCGGGCACCGACTCGCTCGTCGCCGCGCAGATGGTCGGCGGCAGCGGGCACGTCACCGGGATCGACATGACGCCGGAGATGCTGGCGAGAGCGCGCGCCTCTGCAGCCGAGATGGGCGCGGCAAACGTCGAATTCGTCGAGGGCGAGGCGGAGCGGCTGCCGTTCCCGGACGAGAGCTTCGACGTCGTCATCTCGAACGGAGTCATCGACCTCGTCCCGGACAAGGACGCCGTCTTCGCCGAGATCTTCCGCGTGCTCGCGCCGGGCGGTCGCATCCAGCTCGCCGACGTGACGATCCAGAACCCCGTGAGCGCGGAGGGCCGTCGCGATATCGACCTCTGGACCGGCTGAATTGCCGGGGCGCTGCTGGAGGCAGCGTACGCCAAGCTTCTGGAGCGACACGGTTTCGAGCAGATCGAGACGGGCCAGCTCGTCGACACCTACGCGCACTCGAAATTCGAGGACACGCGGCGCAAGGCGCAGAAGTTCGGCGCCCGCGGCACGACGATCAAGGCGTTCAAGCCGAAGATCGCTGCTCGGAGCTCCTAGAAGTACGCTTGGAACATGCCGGCGCCGTTCGTCGGTCGCTCGAAGGAACTGGCCGCGCTGCTCCATTCGGTCGAGGGCGTGGACGACGGTGCGACTGCGGCGGTCGTCATCGGCGAGCCGGGAAGCGGCAAGAGCCGCCTGCTGCGCGAGGTACGTGATCGCGCCGAGGGCACGCACGTGTTCGGAATCGTTGGCTACGAACCGGAGCAGTCCGTGCCTCTCTCCGGGTCTGCGGAGCTGCTGCGCTCGCTCGACGACGTCGGGTCGCTCGTGTTCGGCGCCTCCGGCCCCGAGCCCTTTTCCCTGGAGCCGATGCGGATCTTCGAGGCGACCCACCGCGCACTTCGCGGGTTCGATCGGGTCTTGCTACTCGTCGATGACCTGCAATGGCTCGACGAGCTCTCGCTCGCGCTCTGCACCTACCTCCTGCGTGGGGCGGCTGCCACCGAGCAGCCGCTCGCGATGGTCGCCGCTGCCCGCCCGTCTCCGCAGGTAAGCGCTTTTGCCGGATCGTCGGCACAAGCCCTGCCGCCCGAACGTGTGACGATTCTCGAGCTCGAGCCGCTCGCGATCGCGGACGCCCTCGCGCTCGTCCATGCGCTCGGTCCAGCGCTCGAAGCGACGGTTGTGCGAAGAATCGCCGAGAACGCCGCGGGCTCGCCGTTTTGGCTCGAAGCGCTCGTTCGAACTGGAGGCGCTGAGGCCGACGCCGGCTCGCTCGTGACGGCACGCCTCCGCGGCGTGGCTGCGGACGCAGCGGCGCTGCTCGTTCTCCTCGCCGTCGCCGGCCGACCGCTTCCCCTTGTAGACCTTGCGGCGCTGCAGGGATGGTCGAACGAGCGTGTCGGCGATGCGTTCGGCGAGCTGACGCGTCGCGGAGTCGCGATCGACTCAATCGGCGGAGCGCGCCTCGCGCACGATCTCATTCGGGCGGCGGTGGAGCGCGAGATTCCAACCGAGGCGCGTCGTGACGTTCATCGCCGCCTCGCGGAATGGCTCGAGCGATTCGCACGCACTGACGTTCGAACGCTGCGCGAAGCGCTGCACCATCGTCATGCCGGCGGACTGGGAGCGCTCGAGCTCGCGAACCGCCTCGCGCGATCGGCTCAGCGCACGCTGCTCCGTGAGGAAGGGCTCGCTCTGTTGACAACGATCGCGGATGAGCCCGATCAGACCGATCCGCAGGTTCTCGACCTGAACGCAGCAATCGCCGAGCTCGCCTCCGAGCTCTCGATGCACGACGTTGCGCGGGACCGCTGGTTACTCGTCGCCGAATGGAGTCTCGACGACCAGCGCCGCGCCGCCGCGCTCGTGCAAGCCTCGAAGTCGGCGTACGCACTGGCTGACGAGCGGGGCGCCCGCGCGTATCTCGACCGAGCCCGCTCGTTCGCGATCGAAGACGAGGTGATCGCGCTGGACCTGGACACGCAAGCGGCCGAGATCGATCTCTGGAGCCCTCACAAGCGCGCAGGTCGCGCGCTCGCACACGGGGTGGCGGCGCGCGCCCGCAGACTGATCGGCGGGCCGAACGGCATGGCCGCCGCGACCCCGGCTGCCCGGCGCGCGTATCTCGAAGCGCTCCGGGTCGAGTACGAGGCCGCGTTCCAGGAGGACGACGTCACCGCCCTCGTCGCATTGTGCGACGAGCGCGCCGTGGCCGCGCGCGGGTTCGACGACGAGGCGTACCTCATCGCCTCACTCGCGGGAGCCAGGGCGGCGAGACGGGCGGGCAGTCTGCACGAGGCCGAGGAGCGGGCGCGCGCGGTCTGGCTGGAGGCGCGCCGGCGCGTCCTGCCGCGCCTGATGCTCGACGCGGGCTACTGGCTTGGCAGGTTTCTCCTCGATCGCGGGTTCGTGGCTGAAGCGGTCGAAGTCGCCGCCGAAGCACGGGAGCTCGAGGCACGTGTCTCCGACGAAGCCAGGGGTCGGCACGGACTCTTCCGCCTCGCGTACGAAGTCGACTTCCAGAGCGGGGACTGGCGCAGCGCGCTTGATGCTTTCGTAGCCGAGGCTGCGAAGGAGAGTGAACATGCTCAGGTGGAGCTCCAGCAGGAGGCTGCGCTCTGGCTTTCGCGGGCCGACCGCGGCGAGCACGAGCAAGAGGTGATCGGCCGGCTCGAGCTGGCGCGAACGTATGCGGACGTCGTCGGCTGCCCGAGGTGCTCGACCGAGCTCCGGCTCGCCGAGGCGGAGGCGCTGGCGCGGGTGGGGAAGCACGATGCGGCCGCGCGCTCGCTTGCGGAGTGGCGGTCGATGCAGAGCGCGCCGCAGCCGCGTGATCGCTACCTCGAGCGCCGTGTCGAGGCGCTCCTCGAGATCGCCACGACGCCGGAGGCGGCTCTTGCGGCGCTCGAAGCGTCCGCTCGCGAAGCTGAGGAGCTTGGTTTCGCGCTCGATGCACTCTGGACGCGCGTCGACCTCGGCGAAGCCGTGGCAGGCGCCGACAGCGAAGCGGCAAAGGAAGTGCTCGCGGCCGTCGCGGATTCGGCTGCGGCTATGGGCGCCCTCACCGCGCAGCAACTGACCGAGCGGAAACTGCGGTCGTTGGGCGTACGAACCTGGCGCCGTACGCCGGCTGCGGGGCAGCTGACAGAGCGCGAGCGGGAAATCGCACGGCTGGTCGCAGCAGGCGCGACGAATCCGGAAATTGCGCAGAAGCTGTTCCTCTCGCGAAAGACCATCGAGCGCCACGTCTCCAACGTCCTGAAGAAGCTCGGCGTCCGTAACCGCGCCGAGCTCGCTGCGAAGGTGACCGACCTCGAAAGCGAGGGAGTTCCCCGATGATCGGGAGGCCCGGCCCGGCCTAGCGTCATTGCCACTGAACCGCACGTCGAAGGGAGCGGAAGGTGGCGATGGTGGTGGTGCTCTTCTCGGCATCGAACGAGGAGCCGAACCTGCAGCCGGCGGCGCTCGCTGAACTTCGCCGGCTGGGGGTGACGAGCGTGTCCTTCCTCCGCGACGAATCCATCGCGGGCCTGGTGCTGGAGGGATGGGCGTTCGACTCGTCTCACGCGTCCGAAGCAGCATGCCTCGTCGCGGGGGCGTGCGAAGGGGTTCGAACGCTCCATCCGCTGCTGCACGTCGCTGTTGCGGCGGATCCGACCCCGATCAGCGGGAAAGCCAACTGCGCGGTTGCCGGCGGACCCGACGGCGCCGCGCCGAGAGCGAAGGGATGAGTCCGATGAGATCGAAGACGCGCAACCTGTTGATTCTCGTCGTCACCGGCGCAAGCCTGGTGACGCCGGCGGCACGCGCGGACGTCGTCGAGAACTACTTCGTCAACCACCCTCAGGCAGGAACAGCCCGCACGACGTCCGAACCGCCGGACCTCGTCGAGCGTTGGGTGCTTGCACATACCCGGCGCGGCGCTGCGTCGCGGCCTGCGCCTGACCTGGTCGACCGCTGGATCGCAGCCCGTGCCCAAGCGTGACCCCACTCCTTCGATCCCGAGCGGGTCGCGGAACTACCGAGAAAGGTGAATCGTGATGAAGAGGCTCGTACTCATCTTGACGACGATCGCTGCGCTTGCCGCTGTCGGCGTCGCCGTTGCGAACCACGCGCCGGTGATCGACCCGGCTGCCGTCCCGACCGGATTCATGGCCGCCCACAACTCGGTCGGCGACGTGCCGGTGTCGGCGTTCGCTCGGGCGGTCAATCCCGACGGGGCCGACGTCTTCGTCCAGCACGTTCGGCTTGACCCGAACGTCGCGACAGGCTGGCACACGCATCCCGGACCGGCGATCGTGACGGTCGTCAAAGGCCTCCTCACCTACGAGGATGCTCACGCCGGAAGCTGCCGCGACGCGGCCTACAAGGCCGGCCACGGATTTGTGGATCCGGGCTTCGGACACGTCCATCGGGCAATTGCAGGCCCGGACGGCGTGGACTTCTACGTCGTATACGTGCTCCCGCCGGGAAGCGCGACCCACGTCATTCCAACGGATCCCGTTCCGGAGTGCAGCTCGTAGCCGTGTCCGAAGGCCTCGATCACTTCCGCGACGCAATCGTCTTCGCAATCGATGCGCAGAAGCCCAGGTCGACGATCATGGGTCACCGGTTGATCTGGAGCGGCGAGATCGGGCTTCGCGTCCGGGTACACGGGGGCGGGACGGGGGACCGCACACGATCTCGTTCTCGGGGTCGAAGAGGTTCTCGAGCACCGGTTTCATCGAGCAGTCGCTCGACTACGACTGGAAGGTCGAGCTCACCTTCCGGCGCATCTGAGGGACACGCGCCGGGGAGCGCTCGACGTATGCGCTTCCCGAGCACTCAGCCGACGAGTCGGCGTGCCAGGGCGAGCGCCTCGTCGTCGCTGAGCATCCGGCCGGCCGCCACGTCCGCGTCGTCCGCCTTGCTCAGAAGCTGCTCGTAGATCTCTCGACCCACGGCCGGTATCGGCGCGTCGAATTCCGACTCGAGCCGCAGCGTCGCGCCCCAGAGGCGGGCCGCACCCCGCCCGTCCCCGATCGCAGCGGTTCCGGCGGCGATCCCGGCGAAGAGGTGCATGAGATCCTCGGTCTCGCTTGCCTTCGGCAAGACCTCGCGGTACAGGCTCAGCGCGCCTTCGAACTCGCGGTCGGCCAGCATCAGCTCGGCGATCCCGCTCACGGAGCCGACGACGCCTGAATTGTCGCCGGCCGCGGCGTACTCGTCGACGGAACGTTCGAGGTACGCGCGGGCGGCGGCACGGTCTCCGGTCGCCTGCGCGACAAGGGCGAGGTACGTCAGGCGTCCGCCTGCCGGTGCGTGCTCGCCGAGTTCGAGGAAGAGCTCGAGACTCTGCTCCAGCAGCTCGCGCGCACGCGTGGGATTGCCCTCCTGGAACTCGAGAAACCCGAGCCCGTGCAGCGCCCACGCTTCCTGCGTCCTGTCACGTGCTGCTCGCGCGAGCTCGAGTGCTTGCTCGTACCACGGCCGGACGCGCTGGTCTCCGCCGAGCTCCGCGGCGAGCCTGCCCGCAAGCGCGAGGGCACCGGCAAGGACCGCGGCCGGCGCGGCACGCCCGAGCTCGAGCAGAGGCTCGAGCCAAAGCAGGCCTTCGTGGAGTTGCCGCCGGCGGTACCAGTACGGCTCGAGCGCCTCGGCAATCGTGAGGCCGAGAACCCCTTCGCCGCGCTCGATCGACCAGCTCAACGCGGCGCGCAGATTGTCGAGTTCGGCCTCCGTACGGTCCAGCCACTCGGACGCGCGAGGGCCGCGGGCGAATGTCCGCGCCTCTTCGGCGAAGTCGCGGAAGTACTCGGCATGGCGCCGGCGAAGCAGGTCAGCGTCCTCCCGCTCCTCCAGCCGCTCGAGCGCGTATTCGCGCACGGTCTCGAGCATCGAGTAGCGCTCGCCGCCACGGCGGACGAGGCTCTGGTCGACGACGGCCCGCAACGTTTCGGCGTCGACCTCGCACACGGCCACCGCGGCTTCGATCGTCCAACCGCCATGGAAGACGGCCAGGGCGGCGAACGCGGCGCGGTCCTCATTGTCGAGCAGGTCGTGGCTCCACTCGATCGTCCCCCGCAGCGTGCGTTGGCGCGACGGGAGATCTCGTGCGCCGCCGACCAGGACCGGCAACCGCTGCTCGAGTCGTTCGAGCAAAGCACGGGGCGGGAACACGCGCACACGAGCGGCGGCGAGCTCGATCGCGAGCGGCAGACCGTCGAGGCGCTCGCAGATCGCCCGCACCGATCCGTCGTCCTCGAACTCGCCGTCGGCAGCGAGCGCGCGCTCCACGAAGAGCGCGATCGCATCGACCGGCGGCAGGGGAAGGACGTCGTACAGCTGCTCGCCCCGCAGGGCGAGGGGTGAGCGGCTGGTCACGAGCACGCGCGAGCGGTCGGTCGCGGCCAGGAGCTCGCCGATCGCCGGAGCCGCCGCCGAGACATGCTCGAAGTTGTCGATCAGGAGCAGGATGCGCCGCCCCGCCAGCTCGGCGACGTCCTGCGCTCCGAGCGTGCGCAGGATCGTCGGCAGGACGAGGAAAGGGTCGGCGACCGACGCGAGCTCGACGAGATAGACGCCGTCGCGAAAGTCGTTCACGAGCCCCGCGGCGGCCTCGATCGCCAGGCGGGTCTTACCGCTTCCGCCGGCGCCGGTGAGCGTGACGAGCCGTCCGCGCGGTGTTCGCAGGAGTCCCTGCAGCTCGTCGAGTTCCCGTGTGCGCCCGACCAGCGCGTTCGGCTGCGCCGGGAGGTTCGAATTCGGCGGCAGCACCGTCTCCTCTTCGGGCGCATAGACGTTCCGCAGCAAGGCGAGAAACCGTTCGGCGGGGGGCGTCAGCGGCACCCCGCGCGCCCGGACGACCGAGATCGTTCGCGAAACACGCCAGCGTGGCACGTCGAGAATCGCGAGCGCGCCTGCGTGCAGCTCGAGCTCGAGCGCGAAGCGGCTGATCGCGGTGATGCCCGCGCCGCGCGCGACGGCGAGCTTCACGGCCTCCCAGGACGGCAGCTCGAGCGTCCGCACCGCGTGCAAGCCGAGCTGCCACCGTGCCGCTTCCACAGCCGCGCGCGTCGACGAGCCCTCTTCGCGGGAGATCCACGTTTGCCCGGCGAGATCCTTTGCGCGGAGACGGCGTCCGCCGAGCTCAGGCGGCCCGGCGAGCACGAGCTCGTCCTGGACGAGCGGCTCGCCTTCGAGCTCGGCCGGAACGTCGAGACCGCCGACGACCGCGAGCTCGACGACGTGCGCCCGCACGAGCTCGAGGACCTCTCCCGACGTGAGCACGCGAAAGTCGACCTCGATCGCCGGAGAGGCCGCGTGGAGCTCGGCCAGCAGCTGGGGGAGCAGGTAGGTACCAGGGATGCCCGATGCCGCGAGCGCCAGCACGCCGGTGCCGGGCTCCGCCACGATCGCCCGCTGGGCGTTCGCGAGCAGCGCTTCGGCGCGGAGGACGTAGTCGGCGAGCGACTCCCCGGCGGGCGTGAGCGTCGCTCCGCTGCGCCGGCGGTCGACCAGCAGCAGTCCCAGCTCGGCCTCGAGCGAGGCCACGTGCTTCGACACCGCCGGCTGGCTGACGTACAGCTCCTCGGCGGCGCGTGAGAACGAGCCTGTCCGGGCGACGGCGGCGAAGGCGCGCAGGCGGGCCTCGACCTGCATTACCTGAAGTTATAGACCAGCTTCCGGATATGTATTGGTGTTCTGCCGGCGTGCGTCGTACGGTCGATGCATCCCCGGCGGTGCGCGACTTCCGCACCGGAGCCCGCCGGGGCGCTACCGCAGAGGAGGTTCACCATGCGCAAAGTTGCGCTGCTTTCCGCGCTGCTCGCCGCCGCCTGTATCGGCGGGATCGCAGCGGCCGATCCGAACGGTCTCCCTGGAGCGAGCGGCACCGTCTTCGTTACCGAGCGGGCGCTCGGCAGCCTTGCCGCGTTCGACGCCGCCACCGGGGCGCTGCTCTGGTCGCGGCCGGTCGGCAGCTCGCCGATCGGTGTCGCCCAGCCCCGCGGGACGGACTGGGTCTACACGTCAGACGAAGGCTCGAACCGGATGACGGTTCGCGAGCGCCGGACCGGCGACCTCGTGACGACGATCCCGATGGGACCGCTCCCGCACCATTTGATGGCGAGCGGGAACGGCGAGCGGATCTACGTCGGGCAGTTTGGCTCGAATACGATCGGCGTCGTCGACACGTCCTCGAACTCGCACGTCGCCGACTACGTCGCGAACCCGGACCCGGCGGCGCGTACGCACGCGGTGTTCATCACCAACGGCAACGATCTCTACGCGACTGATACCCGGGTCGACCGCACACTGCAAGGCGATGTCGCCCACCTCGACGGGCGTACGGGCGAGCGGTTCTGCAACACGATGGTCGGCGCCGATCCGAGTGAGATCCTGATCACGCCGAACGGCAAGACCGGCTACGTCTCTGTCCGCCGCGAGAACAAGATCAAGGAACTCGACACAGGCGGTGACTGTCCCGTACTCACAGGTCGCGAAGCGGTCATCGGCACGATGCCGGACACCTTGCAACTGACGAACGACGGCAAGATGCTCGTCGTCACGCTCCGCGGCACACCGGCCCAGATCTCGCTACTCGACACCGAGACCTTCGCCGTCCGGATCGTCACCATCCCGGGTCACACCGTCACGGGGCACCATTGGTTGTCGGCGAACGGCAAGTACACATTCGTCGCCGTCGAGAGTCCAGCGGGGCTCGCAGTGGTGGACAACGACAGCGGCGAGACCGTGGCCGACTACCCTTACCCGACTGGCTCGCGCGCGCACGGCGTGTTCTACGAGCCGGAGGTGCTGCGGTAGCAGCAGGCGACCGGGGAGGGCGCAAGCCCTCCCCGGCACCGCTCGCCGCTCCGACTGCGCCCCGCGGGCCTCCTTTTCGTTAGCCTCCCGCTCCGCGAGCTTGTGCGCCGGGCTTTGCTTGCCGCAAGCCCCGTCCGTCCCGACTTTGTGAGAGCAGGAGGCAATGGACTTCTTCAGCGACCATCCCGTCTTGTTCGCGCTCGTGTGCGCGGGCGTGGCGATCGCGTACGGCATCGGCCTCACGTACTGGCTGCTCAACCAGCCGGCCGGCAGCGAGCGCATGCGCGAGATCGCCCGAGCGGTGCAGGAAGGCGCCGCGGCGTACCTCCGCCGCCAGTACATGACGATCGCGGTCGTCGCGGTCGTCCCATTCCTCGTCATCGGCTTCTACAACAAGCTCGGCTGGGGTACGGCGATCGGCTTCCTCGTCGGCGCCGTCCTCTCGGCCGCCGCCGGCTTCATCGGGATGAACGTGGCAGTGCGCTCGAACGCTCGCACCGCGGAGGCCGCGCGACGTGGAGTGGGACCTGCGCTCAATGTCGCCTTCCGCGCCGGCTCCGTGACCGGTTTGCTCGTCGTCGGCCTCGGTCTGCTCGGCGTCGCCGGCTACTACTGGGTGCTCACGGGCTGGTTCGACAACTCGACCGAGTCTGCGATCGACGACCTTGTCGGGCTCGCGTTCGGGGGCTCGCTGATCTCGGTCTTCGCCCGTCTGGGCGGAGGGATCTATACGAAAGCCGCGGACGTCGGCGCCGATCTCGTCGGGAAGATCGAGGCCGGCATTCCCGAGGACGACCCGCGCAACCCCGCCGTGATCGCGGACAACGTGGGCGACAACGTCGGCGACTGCGCGGGCATGGCGGCCGACCTGTTCGAGACGTACGCAGTGACCGCAGTCGCCGTGATGCTGCTCGGCACCCAGTTCCCGAGCTCGGACCTGGCGCTGTATCCGCTTGCGCTCGGCGGAATCTCGATCCTCGCTTCCGTGATCGGCACCTGGTTCGCGCGCACGAACAAGCGCGCGTCGATCATGAACGCCCTCTACGCGGCGGTGCTGGTCGCGACCGTACTGTCAGCGCTCGGTTTCATCCCCGTGACCCTGGCGTTCGACGGCGGGCCGTTCAGCTTCGGCGACCTCTACATCGCCGCGATCATCGGGCTGATCGTGACCTTCCTGCTGGTCGCGATCACGGAGTTCTACACGGGGACGCGCTGGGGGCCCGTGAAATCGATCTCGCGTGCGTCTCAGACCGGACACGCCACGAACATCATCGAAGGGCTCGCCGTGGGTATGCAGGCCACGGCGTTGCCGGTGGTCGTCATCGCAGCCGGGATCCTCGTCGCACACCACTTCGCCGGTCTGTATGGAATCGGCGTCGCCGTGATGGCGCAGCTGTCGATGACCGGGTTGATTGTTGCGCTCGACGCGTACGGGCCTGTGACGGACAACGCGGGCGGTATCGCCGAGATGGCGGACCTGCCGCCGGAGGTGCGCGCGATCACCGACCCGCTCGACGCAGTCGGCAATACGACGAAGGCCGTGACGAAGGGCTACGCGATCGGCTCGGCGGCGCTCGCCGCGCTCGTCCTCTTCGACTCTTACAAGACCGGGCTCCTCGACGAGGGCTTGTCGACGCGCTTCGATCTCGCCGACTCGTGGGTGATCGCCGGGCTCTTCATCGGCGGCTTGATGCCGTTCCTGTTCGCGTCGCTCGCCATGCAGGCGGTCGGTCGCGTCGGCGGTGAGGTCGTGCAGGAGGTGCGGCGCCAGTTCCGCGAGAACCCCGGGATCATGGAAGGGACGACGCGTCCCGAGTACGGCCGCGCGATCGACATCGTCACGGGCTCTGCGATCAAGAACATGCTCGCTCCGGCACTGATTCCGATCGCGTTCCCGATCATCGTCGGGATCATCAACGAGCGCATGCTGGGCGGTCTGCTGATCGGAACGATCGTCACCGGGCTCTTCCTCGCTATCGCGATGACGTCCGGCGGTGGGGCATGGGACAACGCGAAGAAGTTGATCGAGGACGGCGCGTACGGCGGCAAGGGCTCCGAGGCGCATGCCGCCGCGGTCACGGGTGACACGGTCGGGGATCCCTACAAGGACACGGCCGGCCCGGCGATCAACCCGATGATCAAGATCACGAACATCGTCGCGATCCTGATCATCCCGCTGATCGTCTCGATTCACGGGTAACGGGGAGCCGGCGAACACCGGCCTCCCGGGTTTCTAGACTCCGCGCGTGCCTAGACGCCGGCAGCAGGGCCTGGAGCGCGTGCTCGGCGCGCCGGCGCTGTTCGCGACGGTCTACGGCAACGTCGGCTCGTCGATCTACTACGCGCTCGGCGTCACGGCGGTCTTCGCACTCGGGCTGACGCCGCTCGTCTTCGTGATCGCCGGCGTGATCTTCGCCGCGACGACGATGACCTACGCAGAGGGGACGGTCCGGTATCCGGAGGCGGGCGGTTCTTCGAGCTTCGCCCGGCACGCGTTCAACGAGCTCGTGTCGTTCGGCGCGGCGTGGGCCCAGATGCTGAATTACGTGATCACGATCTCGATCTCGGCGTTCTTCGTGCCGCACTATCTCTCGATTTTCTGGGAACCGCTGAAGACGAACCCGTGGGACGTCATCGTCGGCGCCGGCGTGATCGTCGTCTTGGTCGTGCTGAACATCGTCGGCATCCGCGAGGCGGCGAAGCTGAACATCACGCTCGCGGTGCTCGATTTCGCGACCCAGCTGCTGCTCGTACTGATGGGCTTCTACCTGATCTTCACTCCCGAGGTTCTGGTCGACAACATCCATTGGGGCACGGCGCCGACGTGGAGCAACTTCGCGCTTGCGATCCCGGTCGGGATGATCGCGTACACGGGAATCGAGACGGTGTCGAACCTTGCGGAAGAGGCCCGCGATCCCGCGCGCAACGTTCCGCGCGCCTATCTGATGACCGCGATCGCCGTGTTCGCGATCTTCTTCACGTTGCCGGCGATTGCGCTCTCCGCGCTGCCGGTCAAGCTGGTCGACGGCGAGTACACGACGCTGCTCGCGCTGCCACCCGACGAAGGCGGGTTCCAGAACGACCCGGTGCTCGGTCTCGTCGAGAACCTCGGCATTTCCGGAGTGCTGCTGGACGTGATCAAGGTCTACGTCGGTTTGCTCGCCGCCACGATCCTGTTCATCGCGACGAATGCCGGCGTGATCGGGGCATCGCGCATCACGTACGCGATGGCGAGCTACCGCCAGTTGCCGGAGGTTTTTCGCCGCGTGCACCCGCGGTTCAAGACGCCGTGGATCTCGCTCGTGTTCTTCGCCGGACTCGTGTCGATCCTGACACTCCTTCCCGGTCAGGTGGACTTTCTCGGAACGATGTACTCGTTCGGTGCGATGCTCTCGTTCACCATCGCGCACGTGTCCCTGATTGCGCTGCGGGCGCGACGGCCGCACGACGAGCTCGTCTTCCGCGGCCGCCCGAACGTGCGCGTCCGCGGTGTCGAGTGGCCGATCTTCGCCTTCGTCGGCGGGCTTGCAACGGGTTTGGCGTGGCTCGTCGTCGTCGTGCAGACACCGTCGACTCGTTATGCCGGCCTCGCCTGGCTTGCGGCCGGCTTCGCGATGTATCTGCTCTACCGCCGCCGCGTGATTCGCGAGCCGCTGCGCGCGACCGTGCGCGCGCCGGTCATCATCACCGCTGCTCAGCTCGAGTACCGCGCAATCCTCGTGCCGCTCGCGCCCGGCCGCGAGACAGAGGAGGCGATGGACGTCGCATGCCGGCTCGCAGCGGATCGGGGCGCGCGCATCGCCGCGATCGCCGTGATCGAGGTGCCGCTTGAGCTGCCGCTCGACGCACACCTGGAACGCGAGGAGGAGACAGCGAACGAGCTCCTGGACGAGGCGCGCACGATCGGCGACTCGTACGGTGTTGACGTTGTCGGGCGCCTTGGGCGTGCGAGGAACGCCGGCCGGGCGATCGTCGACGAGGCGGAGGCCCGCCAGTCGGAGATCATCGTCATGGGCGCGCCGCGCCGGCGTCGCGCCCGCGCCACGATCTTCGGGGAGACGACCGATTTCGTGCTCAAGCACGCTCCGTGCCGCGTGATGGTTGTCGCCGCCCGGACGCGGTCCCCTGAGCCGCCGCCCTCTCCGGCACCGGTACCGGCATGAGGCTCTACCGTGGCGCCGTCGCCGCTCTTTCGCTGACGTTCGTCGCCATCGGCATTGCGATGCTCGTCGTGACCGCGACACACGGCGGCGGCGCGATCGGCTACCTGCTCGGAGCACTCTTCATTGCGGCCGGCGCCGGGCGTCTGACACTGCTGAGGCAGCGTCGCTAATCGAGCCGGTACGGCACGCTCGAGAGGATCACGCGCGGCTCGAAGAGCAGCAACCGCTTGATGTACAGCGCGCGCTGGTTGTGGAGCAGGCGAGCCGAGCCGCTGAAGATCAGCTCCGGCATGATCACGACGGCGACCGTGTCGGGCTCCGCGGTCAGGCGACGGAGGTAGCGAAGCAGTGGGTCGCCGAGGTCGCGGTAATGGGCCTCCTCGACCTCGAGCGGCGTCTTCATCCTTCGCTTGTTCCAGTCGCTTCTGAGTGTTTCAGCCTCCTCGGCGTCGAACGCGAAGAAGACGGCGCGCGTGTCCGAGAATCCGAGCGTTCCTGCGTAGTTGACGGCTCGCATCGTCGCGGCGTGCGCACCCGAGACGAGGATGCGAGCGACCGCGCGCTGGGGCGTCCGGTCGCCGCCGCTCGCGAGCACCGGGACGTTGGTGATGACCACGCCCGGCTCCTTCAGCAAGCGCAGCTTGAGCGAGAACTCGGGACGGTGCGCGATCGCAGCCGCAACGGACCGGCTCTTGAACAGCTCCGGGACGATCATCGTCACGAAGTTGGATTCGCCCCTCGGGAGCGCCCACAGGTAGTCGATCACTGCGTCGACGCGCCCACCCTCGGGCTGGATGATCTCGAGATCCGGCCGAATGTCCGTGAGCTGTCGGAAGCGCGGCCGGATGCCGGGATCGGTGCGGGCGCCGGGGACGTGGATCGCGTGAAACCGCTCGCCGGTGATCTGTCGCGCGTACCACACGGCCTCACGGAGGGCGGCGTCGGAGGACTCGACGTACAGAACCACCTGATTCGTCGCCGGTGGCGCGGCGGCGACGGCGGAGATACCGGCACGGAGTCGTCGTCCGATCTTGGTGTAGTGGCGATTGATCAGGAAGAAGAATGCGATCAGGAGCGGCACGGCGACGGTCACCATCCACGCTCCTGCGAGGAACTTCGCCTGGATGACGAGCAGCGTCACGACACCCGTTGTCGCCCCGCCGACGCCGTTGATGATTGCCCGCCTGCGCCAACCGGGTTCCTTGCGACGGAGCCAGTAACGCACCATCCCCGCCTGCGACAGCGTGAACGCGGTGAAGACGCCGACGACGTACAGGTGGATGAGCGAGATCACGTCGGCGTGGAAGACCCAGATCAGCAACGACGCGAGGCCCGCCAGAACGATGATCCCGTTCGAGTAGACGAGGCGGTCACCGAGGTTGACGAACTGCCGCGGGAAGAAACGGTCCTGCGCGAGCACGGCGGCAAGGCGCGGGAAGCCTTGATACGACGTGTTGGCGGCGAGAACCAGGATCGCGAACGTCAGCGCCTGAACGACGTAGTACATCGCCGACGTAGTCGAGGACGCCGGAAACGTCGCGCGTGCGATCTCCGAGACGAGCGATACGCTGTCGCTCGGCCTGGCGTGCATCTTCACTGTGAGGTATGAAACGCCGAGGAAGAGCGTGATCGAGATCACGCCTAGGACGCCGAGCGTCGTCGCTGCATTCCGTCCCTTCGGCGGCCGGAAGGCGCCGACGCCGTTCGAAATGGCCTCGACGCCGGTGAGCGCAACGGCGCCCGACGCGAAGGCGCGGACGAGCACGAAGACGCCCACGGCGCCGGCCCCTACTGCTACGGGGTCCGGGACGACGGCCTGCGGGCATGTTCCCGCGACGCATTTTCCGACGCCGACGCCGACCATGACGTACATCGCCGCGACGAACGAATAGGTCGGAACGGCGAAGGCGATTCCCGATTCGCGCACGCCACGCAGGTTCACCAAGGTGAGCAGGGCGACGAAGGCGAGCGAGAGGCCGACCTTGTGCGCAGCGAGCGACTCGGCCACGGAGGTGAGGGCGAGCATGCCTGCGGCGACAGAGACCGCGACAGTCAGGACGTAGTCGACGAGGAGCGCCGCCGCGCCGATGAGGCTCGGCATCGTCCCGAGGTTGTCTTTGGCCACCACGTACGCGCCGCCGCTCGTCTCGTACGCCCGGACGGTCTGCCGGTAGGAGAGAACGACGATCGCGAGCAGCGCCGCGATCACGAAGGAGACGGGCAGAATGAAGTGGGCCGCTGTCGCAGACGCCGCGACCAAGACGACGAGTCCCGACTCGGTCGCGTACGCCACGGACGAGAGTGGGTCGGAGGCGAAGACAGGGAGCGCGAGCGTCTTCGAGAGGAGCGTGTCCTCCATCTCGCCGGTGGCCCGCGGGCGACCCACGAGGAACCGCTTGACGATGTCGAAGCGGTCGGTGCGCTCAGCCGGCGCCGCCTCCTGCGTCTCGCGCTCTGCCGTCTCCGTCATCGCCGCGCCACGCTACCGACGAACACCGCGCGCGCATGGATCTGACACTGGAGGTGCTGACGATTTTCAGACCTTCTTAAGGCGTATCGTTTTGTCGTGGACACGATCGTTCGTCTACCTTCCTGGCAGCGACGGCTGGGAGCGGCGGCGGCGAGCCTCGCGGCGGTCGTTGCCGTAACCGGGGCGATCTTCGCGCTGGAACCAGTCGCGCCCGTGCTGAGCCTCGGAGTTCTCTATCTGTTCGCAGTTCTGCCGATTGCAGCGATCTGGGGCCTGCCGTTCGCGCTCGGGGTGTCAATCGTGAGCATGCTCACCTTCAACTGGTTCTTTCTTCCGCCGACGCATACGTTCAGGCTGCGCGACTCGGAGAACTGGGTCGCACTGGCCGTGTACCTGGTGACGGCGGTCAGCGTGAGCGAGCTCGCGGCGCGTGCACGCCGCCGCGCGGCCGAAGCCGAGCAACTGGCGCGCGAGGCGCGCGAGACCGAGGCGCGGCGGCGCAGTGAGGCGATCGAGGCCGAGGCACTGCGGCGGAGCGACGCGGTCAAGACGGCGGTGCTGCGCTCCGTCAGCCACGATCTCCGCTCGCCGATCACCGCGATCATGACCGCAGGCGAAGTGCTGCAGGGGCCGGGAGACACGCTGTCGGCTTCCCAGCGCAATGAGCTTCTTGCCTCGATCAGGACCGAGGTGAAGCGACTGGATCGGCTCGTCTCGAATCTCCTCGACCTTTCGCGGCTCGAAGCCGGTGCAGCGAGTCCGGTTCCGGAGCTCTGGCCGGTAGACGGGCTCGTCGCCCGCGCCCTCGACGTGATCGGCGCCCGGAACGCCCGCATCGACATCGTGCTCCCCCACGAATTGCCGCCGGTCAAGGTCGACCCCGGGCAGATGGAGCACGTGCTCGTCAACCTGCTCGAGAACGCGCTCAAGTTCTCTCCGCCGAGCCAGTCGGTCGAAATCCGAGCCGAGCACGGAGGCGGCGAGGTCGTGCTCCGCGTCGTCGATCACGGGCCCGGGATTCCGCCGGACGAGCAGCGGCGGATCTTCGAGCCGTTCACGCGCGGCGGAAGCGACCACGGCGAACGTGGGTCAGGCTTAGGGCTTGCGATCGCGCGTGGCTTCGTCAACGTCAACGGCGGACGTCTCTGGGTCGAGTCGACGCTCGGCGAAGGGTCGGCGTTCACGCTTGCTCTGCCTGCGGTCGAGGCGCCCGCGAAGGCGCTTGCATGAGCTTGCTCGCGAGCCTTCCGCGGAGCCCGGCTCCGCCGGGCGGGAGCGGAAGGTGGCCAGGGACGTGAGCGGCGACCGCGTGCTCGTCGTGGACGATGAGCCGCAGATCCTGCGCGCCGTCGAGATGAAGCTTCAGGCGGCGGGCTACGTCGTGGACACTGCAGCCACTGCACGCGAAGCACTCATGAAGGCTTCGATGCGCCCGCCCGAGGCGATCATCCTCGACCTGCTGCTTCCGGACGGTCGGGGCACGGACGTCTGCCGTGAGGTTCGCAGCTGGAGCGCGGCGCCGATCCTCCTTCTCTCTGCGGTCGGTGAGGAGAAGGAGAAGATCGAGGCGCTCGACGCAGGCGCGGACGATTACGTCACGAAGCCGTTCAGCGGCGACGAGTTGCTCGCGCGGCTGCGCGCGGCGCTAAGGCGCGCCGGGCCGACGAGCGAGCCACTGCTCCAGATCGGCGAGCTGCGGATCGACCTCGAGAAGCGGGCAGTCACTATGAGCGGCCGGCCGGTCTCGCTGACGCCGATCGAATACGACCTGCTCCGGCTTCTGGCGGAGAATGAAGGGAAACTCCTCACGCATCCGGCAATCCTTCGTGCGATCTGGGGCCCGGCCTACGCCGAGGAGTCGAACTACCTCCACGTCTACGTCTCCCACCTGCGGCGGAAGCTCGAGCCCGACCCGGCGCGGCCCCGCTATCTGCTCACTCAGCCCGGTGTGGGCTATCGGCTCGTGAATCCGAGCACAGCGTCTTAGGGTTCCGTTAAGCAGCGCGCCGCGCACGTTAAGCCGCGCTTAGGACCGGTGCGCCTACGTTGGCAGCGTGGCCCCAAAGGCAGCAGTGGCCCCAAAGGCAGCATCCGGCTGGCGGCGCATTCTCGTGCCGGTCGCCGACAATCCCGAGTCGCAGCGCGCGCTCGATGTGGCCTGCCGCCTCGCCGCGGAGTCGCGCGCATCGATCGTCCTTGTCGCGGTGATCGAGATCCCGGCCCTGCTCCCCCTCGACGCACACATGGTCGAGGAAGAGGACGAGGCCCGCGGCATGCTCAGCCGTGCCGACGCGATCGCCGACTCGTACGGGATCTCCGCATCGAGTCGGATCCTGCGAGCGCGCGAGGCCTCCACCGCGATTGTGGACCAGGCGACTGCGTGCAAGGTTCAGCTGCTGGTGATCGGCGCACCGCACCGTCGCCGGGCGACGAGCAACGCCCCGGTCTTTGGTGCAACGATCCAGCACGTCCTGAAGCGGGCGCCGTGCCGCGTGATGATCATCGCGGCGCCTCGAGCGCCCGAGACGAATGGGCGCCCGGCGCGTCACACCGGCGAACCTCTCGCCGCCCGCGCGTAACCCCTCAGCACTCTCCACTAGGCTCCTCTCGTGGCCCGCAAGCTGCCGAAGCTGAGCCGTCGGCTGGAGAGGCGCGAGCTGGTCTCCATCGCGTACGGAGAGATCGCCTCCTCGATCTACTTCGCGCTTGGGATCGTCGCGGCGCACGCGCTCGGATTCACGCCCTGGATCCTGCTGGGCACGGGCATGCTCTTCCTCGTCGTCGCCCTCTCGTACGCAGAGGGCACGACCGAGCTGCGCGAGACCGGGGGCGCGGCGACGTTCGTGCGCCGCGCCTTCAACGACCTGGCCGGCTTCATCGCCGGCTGGGCGCTCTTCCTCGATTACCTGATCGTCGGGGCGCTCGCGGCGCTCTTCATGCCGCACTACTTCGGCCGTGCGGTCAGCCTCACCGCGATCGAGCACGGACCGTGGGACAAGGTTGCTGCGATCGGCGTGATCCTTGCCATCGCGGTGGCCCGGCTGTTTCGCCGTCAGCAGATGTACCGGGCCGGCGTCGGCGTGGCCGCGTTCGACCTCGTCACGCAGCTGCTCCTGGTGGTACTCGGCCTCGCGCTCCTGTGGTCCCCGGATGCCCTCACGCACGGTGTGTCGCTCGGCGACTCCCCGTCTTGGCATGCGATCGCGTTCTCGGTCCCGCTCGCGATGCTCGCGTACACCGGCCTCGAGACCGTCGCGAATCTGGCCGAGGAGACGCGCCGGCCAGGGAAGGACCTGCCCCGGAGCCTGTTCGGGGGTATCGGCCTGGTCGTCGCCGTGTACGTCGGGATCGCGATCGTCGGCCTGATGGCGTTCCCTCCGGAGCGGGGAGAGACCGAGCTCGGGGAGCGCTGGCGCGGCGCGCCGCTGATGGGGATCGTCGCCCGGGTCAACGACCATCTGCCGGACCGGCTCGACGTCGCGCTGCGCTGGTACGTCGGAATCTCCGGGGCGTTGATCCTGCTGCTCGCGGCGGCGACGTCCGTTTCGGGATTCGGCCGGCTTGCATACTCGCTCGGGGAGCACGGACAGCTGCCCCGCGTCTTCGGACGCTTGCACCGCCGCACGCTCGTCTCGCCTCAGTCGGTGGTCGCATTCGCGTTGACTGCGATCGCGCTCATCCTCGTCGCGTCTGCGGTGTCGGAGCCGATCGCGGCGCTCGCCTCGCTGTTCAGCTTCGGCGTCCTGCTCGCGTTCACTGCCGCGCAACTCGCCGTCGTCAAGCTGCGCTTCGCGGAGCCGGAGCGGCGGCGCCCGTTCAAGGTTCCCCTCAACGTACTTGTACGCGGCCGGGAGCTGCCACTCCCGTCCGTAATCGGCGCGGTGCTGACGTTCGCGATCTGGATCGACGCCATGGCGACGCACCCGGCGGCGCGTTACGGTGGGCCGGCCTGGCTCGCCGGCGGTCTCACGCTGTACTTCTTCGTGCGCCGCGAGCGGGGTGCGGGGCTGCTAGAGCACGTGACCTCCACGGACGAGCAGGTCGTGCCGGAGGCGACGTTCCGAAGCATCCTCGTGCCGATGAAGCTGGGCGAGATCGGCGAAGAGATGGTGGCCACGGCCGTCAAGCTCGCGCAGGAGGCGGGCGGCCGGGTCGAGGCGCTGCACGTCATCAAGGTGCCGCTCGAGCTGCCGCTCGACGCGCCGATGGCAGACGAGGAGGAACGGGCGGAGGCGTCGATCGCCGAGGCGAAGCTGCTCGGCGCCGAACACGGCGTCGAGGTGCACGGACACATCGTCCGGTCGCGCTCGATCGGCGACGCCATCGTTTCGGAGGCCGAGCGCATCGGCGCAGACCTGATCGTGCTCGGCTCTTCCCCTCGCTGGCGGCGGCAGTCGCGTTTCTTCTCGCCGACGGTCGACTACGTGCTGAAGAAGGCACCCTGCGAGGTGCTGATCGTCGCGTTCCCCCAAGGTGTGCTCGAGGAGGTCGGATGAGGGATCCACGGGACGAGCGATACGCCAGGCTCCTCGTCGAGACGTGCATCGACGTGCAGCCCGGCTGGCAGGTGCTGGTGACGAGCAACGCACTCGGCCGGCCGCTGTTCGAGGAGGTGTGCAAGGTGATCGCCGGGCGCGGCGCCTACGTGCTGCCGCGCGTCAGTTTCGCGGGGTTCGGGCCTCCGCTCGAGTGGACGAAGACCGCGTCCGACGAGCTGCTCTCCGCTCCCGCTCCGCTCGAGGAATACGCGTTCCTCAACGCCGACGCGGCCGTCGCAATCGTCGCGCCGGAGAACACGCGCGAGGGATCGGACGTCGAGCCGCGGCGCATGCAGCTGCTGCAGAAGGGCGCGCACAAGATCCAAGAGCGGTTCATCAGCGGCGACGTCCCATGGGTCGGCTGTCAGTACCCCACGGCTGCGCTCGCGCAGGACGCAGGGATGACGCTCGACCAGTTCGCAGAATTCCTCTACGGCGCGGTGCTGCTCGACTGGGACAAGGAGCGCGAGCGGATGCGGAAGATCAAGGAGCTGTTCGACGCCGCGAACGAGGTGCGGATCGTCGGCGAGCAGACGGACCTCCGCATCGGCCTCGCCGGGCGCGAGGGGAAGATCGACGCGGCCGGGGCGAACATCCCCGGCGGCGAGGTCTTCTACAGCCCGGTCGAGGACACCGCCGAAGGCGAGATCGTCTTCTCAGAGTTCCCCGCGGTCTACGCCGGCCGCGAGCTGTCCGGAATCCGCTTCCGCTTCGAGAGCGGCCGGATCGTCGACGCCGGCGCTTCGTCGAACGAGGAGTTTCTGCTCGAGGTGCTCGACACCGACGAGGGCGCACGCCGCCTCGGCGAGCTCGGGATCGGCTGCAACCCCGGAATCACCCAGTACATGAAGAACACGCTCTTCGACGAGAAGATCAACGGCACGGTCCACCTTGCGATCGGGCGTGGTTTCCCCGACCTCGGCGGGCAGAACGTGAGTGCCATCCACTGGGACATCGTCAAGGACGTCCGGCAGGGCGGGCGGATCGAGTTGGACGGAGCGGTGGTCCAGGAAAACGGCGCCTGGCGCCATGAATCTGCCGCATAGAGCTACTCTGAGCTCGTGAAGGCAATCGTTATCGGCTGCGGCCGGGTTGGCTCGTCGATTGCGAAGCAGCTCCATTCCGAGGGCTGGGAGGTCACGGCGATCGACGAGCGTGAAGAGGCGCTGAGCCGCCTGGGCGAGAACTGGCCCGGCAGGTTCGTGCTCGGCCACGGCATGGACATCGACGTCCTTCGCGAAGCCGGCATCGAGGAGGCGGATGCGGTCGTGGTCTCCACGAACGGTGACAACACGAACCTGGTCATCGGCCAGGTCGCGCAGAAGCGCTTCGACATCCAATGCGTGGTCGTCCGCGTTCTCGACCCGGCGCGGGCGGATTTCTACGCCGCGCGAGGGCTGCGAACGGTGTCCCCGACGAAGACGGCGATCGACGTCCTCACCGAAGTCGTGCGCTCCTGCGAGGTCCCCCAGAAGGTGACGGCCTAGTGCCCCTCCAGCAAATGTCCTCCGGCTTCTGGCCCGCGATCACGCGGCGCGCTGCCGCGTCCTCAGTCGCCCCCATAGACACTGCTATGGGGGCTCCCGTGAGCGCCGAAGGCGCGAGCGCCATTGCATCGCTTGGTGCTCGCGACCCAGAAGCTCGGCAACATTCACTGAAGGGGCACTAGGTGTACGTCCTGATTTGCGGCGGCGGCAAGGTGGGGGCGAACGTCGCACGGCTGCTGCTCCGCGCGAAGCACGAGGTGACGATGATCGAGCAGCGCCCCGACCGCTTCGCCGCGCTCGAGGAGGAGTTCGAGCACGTGGTGCAGCGCGGCGACGCGACCGAATTGTTCATTCTCGAGCGGGCCGGGATCAAGCGTCCGCCGGACCTCGTGCTCGCGGTCACCGGCGACGACGAGGACAACCTGATCATCTGCCAGCTCGCGAAAGAGCGGTACAACGTCCCGAAGGTGATCGCGCGCGTCAACGACCCGCGCAACCAGGCGCACTTCGATCTGCTCGGGATCTCGCCGACGATCTGCGCGACGACGAACATCCTCGCGCTGATCGAGCACGAGGTCCCCGAGCACGATCTCGTCCATCTACTCGAGCTGCGGCGCGAGAACCTGGAGATCGTCGAGGTGCAGATCACCGACGATTCTCCGGTCGCCGGCAAGCGCGTCGAGGCCCTGCGCCTTCCGGACGGCGCGCGCCTGATCTCGGTGATGCGGAACGGGGAAGCGGAGATCGCGGTCGGCGCAACTCAGCTTCGTTCCGGCGACCAGGTCCTCGCGATCCTGCAGCCCGGCAAGGAGGACGAGCTGAGAAAGGTGCTGCTCAAGGCGTGAAGCGGCCCGCGCCCGCCACGCTCCTGGCTGGCGGTGCGTTTCTCGCAGGGACGATCGGAATCGTCTCTGCGCTGACGCCTGACATTGCGTCACGTTCGGACTTCGTGCGCGGCGTGCTGCCGACGAGCGTGCCCGAGACAGCGCGCGTGTTGACGCTCGCGTTCGGCATCGTCCTGATCTGGCTGTCACGCGGCCTGCGGCGGCGGACTCGCCGCGCCTGGCAACTCGCAGTCCTCCTGGTCGTCGCCTCCGCGTTCACGCACCTCGCGAAAGCACTCGACTTCGAGGAGGCGATGGCGACTCTCGTCCTGCTGGGCGCGCTCTGGGGCCGGCGCCGCGACTTCACAGTCCCGGGCGATCCGCAGACGATCGCGCCGCTGCTGCGCACGGTCGGCGCGCTCGCGGCCGTCGGCGCGGTTGCCTGGTTGTCGCCTCTGCCCGAAGGTGTGGGCGACGCCTTCGGCGTCATCGCGATCGGCGTCGCCATGCGTGTGCTCTACCTGTGGCTGCGCCCGATCGCGCAGCGCTACCGTCAGTCGAAGGACGACCGTACGCGCGCAGAAGCGATCGTGCGCGAGCATGGACGGGACACGCTCTGCTTCTTCAAGCTGCGCCGCGACGCCGCGTGGTTCTTCTCGCCGAGCGGCAGCTCCTTCCTCGCCTATCGCATCTCCGGTGGCACCGCCGTCGTCGGCGGCGACCCGGTCGGCGCCCCGGAGGACGTTCCGGCGCTGCTGAGGTCGTTCCACACGTACGCTCACGAACAGGGCTGGCGCGTCGCCGCGCTGGGTGTGAGCGGCAAGTTGCTGCCTGTCTTCCGCTCAGTGGGATTCAAGAGCGTCTACCTGGGGGACGAGGCGATCGTGCACCCGGGCGAGTTCTCGCTGGAGGGAAGGAGAATCCGCAAGGTGCGGCAGTCGGTCGCGCGGCTGGAACGCTCCGGCTACCGGGTGCGCATCCTCGCCGCCGATGCGGTCGACGCCCGCACGCGCGCAGAGGTCGAGCGGGTTTCGCGCGCCTGGCTCGCGCACTCATGCGAGCGTGGCTTCGCGATGGCCCTCGACGGCCTGTTCGCGCCCGAGACGGTGCTCGCGCTTGCAGAGGACGAGGAGGGCCGCCTCGGCGGCTTCGTGCAGCTGGTGCCCTCTCCTGCGACCGGCGGGTGGTCGCTGTCGACCTCTCGGCGCGAACGCGACACGCCGAACGGGCTGATGGAGTTCTTGATCGTCCGGACGCTCGGGTGGGCGCACGCGGGCGGAGCGCCGGAGTTGTCGCTGAACTTCGCGGTGTTCGGGCTGATGCTTCGCGCGGACGCGGGGTGGGAGCGCCTCGGGCGTGCCGTACTGCTCCGGTTCGATCGTCTGTTCCAGCTCCAACGTCTGTACGGCTTCAGCTCCAAGTTCGGCCCTGAGTGGCGGCCACGCCATCTGTGCTTCGAGGCGTGGGGTGCTCTACCCGGCGCAGTGCTCGCGTGCCTGCGCGCCGAGTCGCTGCTGACGCCGCCCGGACCGTGGGTCAGGAGGGTCGCGTGAAGCGCGGGGTCATGCTCGTGGCGCTGCTGGCCGCCTCGTGCGGCAGCGCCGGTGCGCAGGAGGGGGCACGCACGTTGTCGCTGCGTCCGTATCTCACCGGACTCGACTCGCCGCTCTACGCCACGACTGCACCCGGCCAGAAGAACGCGCTCTACGTCGTGGAGCAGCCCGGCCGCATCCGCGTGGCCGTGAACGGGAAGCTGCGCCCGAAGCCGTTCCTCGACATCCGCAGCAAGGTCAGGTCGGGCGGCGAGCAGGGGCTGCTCTCCCTGGTGTTCCACCCGAACTACCGGCGGAACCACAAGTTCTACGTCGACTACACGGACGTGAACGGCGACACGCGCGTCATCGAGTACCTCTCGACGACGCATCGGTCGCGCCAGCTGCTGTTCGTCGACCAGCCCTACCCGAACCACAACGGCGGGCAGCTGCAGTTCGGCCCCGACGGCTGGCTCTACGTCGGCATGGGCGACGGCGGCTCCGGCGGGGACCCGGAGAACCGGGCACAGAACCTGAACGAGCGACTCGGCAAGCTGCTGCGGATCAACGTCAACACGAAGAAGCCAGTCGTCCAGATCGCTGCTTACGGCCTCCGTAACCCGTGGCGCTTCTCCTTCGACAAAGGCGATCTCTACATCGGCGACGTGGGCCAAGGCGCCTGGGAGGAGATCGACTACACGCCGCGCAACTCGTCGGGGCTCGAGAACTACGGCTGGGACGTCTACGAGGGAACGCACCAGTTCGAGAACAAGCAGCCGAGCGGCGACGGCAAGCTGGTGATGCCGGTGGCGGAGTATCCCCATTCGCAGGGCTGCTCGGTCACCGGCGGCTACGTCTACCACGGCAAGCGGCTCAGCGGTTACGCGGGCCGCTACTTCTACGGCGACTTCTGCTCGGGGCGGGTCTGGACCCTGAAGATCTCCGGCGGCAAGGCCGAGGTGCGCCAGGAGTCGATCAACGTGAAGAACCTCTCGTCGTTCGGCCTCGACGCGGCCGGCGAGCTGTACGCCGTCTCGCTCGACGGCACCGTCTTCTCGGTGCGGTAGGTCTCGCCAGCGGCGCGGCTGAGCCGCGCCGCTCACCAGCCGTCGAGCACCAGAGCTGCCCCGGACCCCGGAACGCCAACCAATCGCGCGCCGAAGGCGCGCCCCGAGCGCGAGCGGAGCGAAGCGAGCGATTAACCGCCGCCGGCGCGCCTGCGCCGCACGTTCGGGCCCTGCTGGCCCAGCGCCGCGTAGGCGAGCGCCTGGAGCGACTCATTGAGCTGGGAGAGCTCGCGTGCGATCCGCAGAGTCCCCTCGTTTGCGTCCAGGCGCGTGTTCAGCTTCCGCACCTCGTCGGTGAGCGCGTCGATTCGCCCGAGAACGGCCTCGAGCTGGCGATCGGTCAGGTTGATCCGGTCCACGCCGTAGATTCTACGGAGCCTTGCGCCTGGACTGGGAACTCGCCCGCCGCGGCTACCGGCGTTACGCCGCCTACCCCGCCGCGACGGTCGCGGGGCTGTTCACGAACACCGTCTTCGGGTTCATGATCGCCTACATCCTGCTCGGGCTCTATCGCCACCGCGACAAGGTCGGCGGCTACTCGGCCTCGGACACCCTGACCTACACCTGGATCACCCAGGGAATGCTCTCGGCGATCGCGGTCTGGGGCTGGTACGAGCTGGCCCTGAGGATCCGAACGGGCGACATCGCCACAGACCTGACGCGGCCGGTCGACCCGCTGCGGGCCGGCTTGGCCTTCGACTACGGCCGCGCGCTCTACCAGATCATCTTCCGCGGGCTGCCGCCGCTCGTCGTCGGCGCGCTGGTGTTCGACCTGACCGCGCCGCGGAACCCGCTCGTCTGGCTCGCGTTCTTCCTCAGCGTCGCGCTCGCGATCGGCGTCAGCTTCGGTTTCCGGTTTCTCTACAACACCTCGGCGTTCTGGCTCTTGCACTACCGCGGAGCCGTCGTCGTCTCGGTACTCGTCGCGAGCCTCTTCTCCGGGATCTACATCCCGGTTGCGTTCTTCCCGGACTGGTTGAGGACGATCGCCTACGCGACGCCGTTCCCCGCGATGCTGCAGATCCCGGTCGACATCTTCGTCGGCCATCGACACGGCTCGGCGATCGCCGTGGTGCTGCTCGTGCAGGCCGCGTGGCTCGCTCTGCTGCTGCTCGCCTGCCGGGCGGCGTTCGCGGCCGGCACGCGGAGGGTCGTGGTGCAGGGTGGCTGACGCGCTCGCGCTCTACGGACGGTTCGTCGCCGCGCACATCCGGTCGCAGCTGCAGTACCGCGTTTCGTTCGCGCTCGACCTCTTCGGAATGTTCGCGATCTCGTTCCTCGACTTCATCGTCGTGTTGATCATCTTCTCGAACGTGCCGCGGCTCGGCGCGTTCTCCGTCCGGGAGGTCGCTCTGCTGTACGGCGTGTCGGGGCTGGCGTTCGCCTTCGCCGACATCCTCGTCGGGCATCTCGACGAGTTCAACGAGCGCATCCGCACGGGCACGTTCGACCTCTTCTTGATCCGCCCGCGCGGGACGCTCTTCCAGGTCGTCTCGTCGGACTTCCACCTGCGACGTGTGGGGAAGGCGGCGCAGTCGCTGATCGTCCTCGTCTACGCGCTCGCCGCGCTGGACATTCCCTGGACTCTGGGCCGCGCGCTGATGATCCCGGTCATGGTCGTCAGCGGCACGGCGATCTTCGTCTCCGTCTGGCTGTTCATGATCTGCATCGTCTTCTGGGCCGTCGAGGGACGCGAGACGGCAAACGCTTTCACCTACGGCGGCCACTTCCTCACGCAGTATCCGATCGACATCTACGCCTCGTGGCTGCGGCGGTTGCTCGCGTACCTGATCCCGATGGGCTTCGTCGCGTACTTCCCGGCGCTGTACGTGCTCGACAAGCCCGATCCGCTCGGGCTTCCGTCCGCGCTTCGGTTCTCTTCACCCGTCGTGGCCTTCCTCGCCGGCGTCACGGCCGCCGCCATGTGGCGGTTCGCCGTGCGCCACTACCGGAGCGCCGGCGGTTGATCGACGTCGAGCACGTCGAGAAGCGTTTCGTGACCTGGCGGAAGCGCGGCGTGCTGCGCCGTGAGCGGCGGGAGGTGCGTGCCGTCGACGATCTCTCGTTCTCGATTGCGGCGGGAACGGTCTGCGGCTACATCGGCCCCAACGGCGCCGGGAAGTCGACGACCGTGAAGATGCTGACCGGCATCCTCGTCCCCTCGGCGGGGCGGATCTCCGTCGCCGGGATGGAGCCGTCGCGCCAGCGAATCAAGCTTGCGCGTCGGATCGGCGTGATGTTCGGCCAGCGCGTCCAGCTCTGGTGGGACCTGCCGCTGATCGACTCGTTCGAGCTCTTGCGTCATATCTACCGCGTTCCGGCGGACCGGTTTCGGGCCAACCTGGCGCGCTTCCGAGAGCTGCTCGAGCTCGATCCATTCCTGCAGACGCCGGTGCGCCAGCTCTCGCTCGGTCAGCGGGTGCGCGGCGAGCTGAGCGCCGTGATGCTGCACGACCCGGAGATCATCTTCCTGGACGAGCCGACGATCGGGCTGGACGTCGTCGCCAAGGAGCGCGTGCGCGAGTTCCTCACCGAGGTGAATCGCGAGCGCGGCGTGACCGTGCTGCTCACGACGCACGACCTCGCCGACATCGAGCGGCTGTGCAACCGGATCCTGATGATCGACCACGGACGGCTGATCTACGACGGGACGGTCGAGGAGCTGCTTGCGCGCTACGGCGGCGAGCGGACGCTCGTCGTCGATCTCGAGGAGCCGGCGCCCCCACTCGAGATTCCCGGCGCGCGGGTGGTCCGCGTGGACGGCCCGCGCCAGTGGCTGCGCTTTCGCCGCGACGAGGCGAGCGCGGCCCAGCTCACTGCCGCAGTCGCGCAGCGCGCGCCGCTCGTCGACCTCGCGATCGAGGAGACGGACATCGAGGAAGTGGTCCGCCGGATCTACACGTCGGGAACGGCCACGTCTGGGGTCTGACCGCAGACCTGGCCGGAACAGCCGAAGAATGCGCCCCAAGAGTGCCGATCTCCACACAGGCGCGAAACGCGGTGGCTAGCGGCTCCGCCGCCAGGCGAGCACACCGATCAGCAGCCCGACCGAGTCGATCGCGACATCGACCGCCGACGCGTGGCGGCCGCGGACAAACGCCTGGTGCAGCTCGTCCGACGCCGCGTAGAGCACCCCCGCCATGAGCGCAGGAGCCTCGCGCCCGAGCGCGCGCGCCAGCAGACACGCGAGCACCGCGTACTCCGTCATGTGCGCGCCCTTCCGCAGCAGCTGGTCCCACGTCCCCAGGCCGGTCGACAACGAGGGAACCGAGGAGAGCGCGAAGATCACTCCGGCCCAAAGGACGACGGGAAGCCACAGCGTCAGCGCGCGGGACGTCGCCACGCCCCGATGCTAGATTCCCGCTCACATACGGCGAGCGGTCGGGGAACCCGGTGCAAATCCGGGACGGTCCCGCCGCTGTGAGGGGAGTTGCTCTCGCGCCACGACGCCACTGGCCTCGGCTGGGAAGGCGGCGCGAGAGGGAGCCCCGAGTCAGAAGACCTGCCGGTCTCGCCGCTCATCGAACCCCTCGAGGAAGGGAGGATTCGTGCTTCACCGTCCGCTCGCAGCCGTGGTCGCGGCGTGCGCCGTCCTGCTCCTGGCCGGCCCGGCGCCGTCGGCGGCCCCGCGCAGGATCGTCTCGCTCTCTCCGACCGCAACCGAGTCGCTCTTCGCCATCGGTGCCGGCGCGCAAGTCGTCGCCGTCGACGATCAGTCGGACTATCCGAAGACCGCACCGCGCACGAAGCTCTCCGGCTTCACGCCGAACGTCGAGGCGATCGCGACGTACAAGCCGGACCTCGTCGTCGTCGCCTCGGACTCGGGCGGCGTGGTCGACGGGCTGAAGAAGCTGAAGATCCCGGTCCTCGTCCAGCCGGCGGCCCGCAACCTGAACGAGGCGTACGCCCAGATCAAGCGCCTCGGAACCGTCACGGGCCACGCCGGTGCTGCGGCGAGGCTCGTCGCCGGCATGAAGGCGCGGATCGCGCGCACCCTCGCGGCCGCGCCGAAGCGCCGGTCGCTCTCCGTCTACCACGAACTGACACCCGACCTGTACTCGGCGACGTCCAAGACGTTCATCGGCAGGATCTACGGACTCTTCGGGCTGAAGAACATCGCAGACGCCGCCGACTCGACGGCCTCCGGATACCCGCAGCTCTCGGCCGAGTACATCCTCGCCGCGAACCCGTCCGTCATCGTCCTCGCGGACGGCAGATGCTGCGGACAGTCCGCGAGCACCGTCGCGGCGCGTCCCGGTTGGCGGAACATCGCCGCCGTCCGCGACGGCGCGATCGTCCGCGTCGACGACTCGGTCGCCTCGAGGTGGGGCCCGCGGGTGGTGGACTTCGTGCGGGCAGTCGCCGCCGCGATGAGGTGGGTCGACCGCTGACGCAGCGGCTCGCGCTCCCGATCGGTTTCGCGTTCCTGGTCGGAGCGATGCTGACGGGCGCGCTCGTCGGTCCCGTGCACATCGGCGTCGGAGACGTCCTGCGCTCGACGGCTGCGCACCTCTTCGGGCTGCGCTCGCCGTTGCAGGGCGCCTCCGACGCCATCGTCTGGGACCTGCGCCTGCCGCGCGTGGTGCTCGGCGTGATCGTCGGCGGGACGCTCGCTTCGGCCGGTGCGGCCTACCAGGGCGTCTTCCGGAACCCGCTCGCCGACCCGTACCTGCTGGGAGCCGCCGCCGGCGCCGGCCTCGGGGCAACGCTCGTCGTCGCGTACGCCCCCGGGGGCGCGCCGGAGCGCGATCTTCTGCCGGTCGCGGCATTTGCAGGCGCGGCGGTGGCCGTCGTCGCGGCGTACGTGCTGGGCAGCTCTGCGGGAGGCGTGAGCGCGTCGGCGTCGCTCGTGCTCGCCGGCGTCACGATCGCGTCGTTCTTCACGGCTCTGCAGACTTTCGTCCAGCAACAGCACGTCGAGACGGTGCAGGAGGTGTACTCCTGGCTGCTGGGACGGCTTGCGACGGCCGGCTGGCGCGACGTCGCGATCGTCCTGCCGTACGCGCTGGTTTCCTGGGTCGTGATCATCATGCACAGGCGCTTCCTGGACGTCCTCGCGGTGGGGGACGAGGAGGCCGCAGCGCTCGGCGTCAACGTCGCGCGCGTGCGGCTGCTGGTGGTGTGCGCGGCGACGATCGGCACCGCCGCCGCCGTCGCGGTCAGCGGCCTGATCGCCTTCGTCGGGATCATCGTTCCGCACACGATCCGGCTGCTCGTCGGGGGCAGCTACCGGCTGCTGCTGCCGCTTTCCGTGTTGGTCGGCGGCGGATTCCTCGTCCTCGCCGACGTGCTCGCGCGGACCGTCGTGTCACCGGGAGAGCTGCCGATCGGGGTCGTCACCGCCTTTTTCGGAGCGCCGTTCTTCGCCATCGTGCTCAAGACGAGCCGGAGATACGGGTGACCGCCCTGCGCCTCGAGCGCGTGTCGGTGACGCTCGGCGGGGCGCCGATCCTCACCGAGATCGGCGCCGACGTGGAGCGTGGCGAGTGGGTCGCGCTGATCGGGCCGAACGGCGCCGGAAAGAGCACGACGTTGCGCGCGGTTGCGGGACTCGTGCCGTACGAAGGGCGGATCGAAGTTCTCGGCGACGAAGCATCGGGATTGCGTCGCCGCGAGCTCGCACGGCGCGTCGCCCTCGTCCCGCAGATCCCGGTGATGCCGCCGCACGCGTCGGTGCACGAGTACGTGATGCTCGGCCGAACGCCGCACCTCGCGTACCTGGCGAGCGAGGGCCGAGAGGACGAGCGCGCGGTGGATCGTGCCCTTGAGCGTCTCGATCTCCTGCCGTTCGCCCGCCGCAGCCTCGGTTCGCTGTCGGGCGGTGAACGCCAGCGTGCGACGCTCGCGCGCGCGCTCGCGCAAGAGGCGTCCGTTCTGCTCCTCGACGAGCCGACGACTGCGCTCGACGTCGGACGGCAGCAGCAGGCGCTCGAGATCGTCGACGAACTGCGCGCCGAAGGAGGGCTGACGGTGTTGTCGGCGATGCACGACCTCACGCTGGCCGGCCAGTACGCAGACCGGCTGCTGCTGCTGGACGGCGGTCGAATCGTCGCGCGCGGCAATGCCCGTGATGTCCTGACGCGCGCGCTTATCGGCGAGCATTACGGAGCGGAGGTCAGGATCGTCGGCGAGCCTGAGTCCGGCCTCGTGGTCGTCCCGGTCCGCCGAGCAGCCGGGCAGTGACGCTCGCCATGCTCCTCGGCGGCGCGCGAAGCGGCAAGTCGGCGCTCGCGGTCCGGCTGGCGGAGGAACACGGCGCTCCCGTCACGTTCCTCGCGACAGGGCAGGCCGGCGACGAGGAGATGGCGGAGCGCATCCGGCGCCACCGGGAGGAGCGACCGTCGGAGTGGACGACGGTCGAGGAGCCGCTCGAGTTGCTCGCAACGATCGAGCGCGTCCGCGGAAGCGACACGCTGGTCATCGACTGCCTGTCGCTGTGGGTCGCCAATGTGCTCGAGCGAGAAGGCGGGGACGACGTCGAGGATCGAGCGCGCCGTGCGGCGAGAGCCGCGGCCGCGCGATCCGGGCTGACCTTGGCGGTCAGCAACGAGGTCGGACTCGGTGTCGTTCCCGCGACGCCGGCCGGACGCCGGTATCGCGACGTCCTCGGGCGCGTGAACTCGATCTGGGCCGCTGAAGCAGAGAAGACGGCGCTCGTCGTGGCGGGTCGCGCGCTGCGCCTCGACCCGCCTGAGCAAGCGCTGCGATGACCCTCGCCGAGACGATCGCGCGAGTCGCGCCCGCGGACGCGGACGCGGGCGCGGCGGTGCAGGCGGCCCTCGATGCGAAGACGAAGCCGCGCGGCAGCCTCGGCAGGCTGGAGGAGCTCGCCTGCCGGCTCGCATCGGCTCGCGGAACGCCCGCGCCGGGACCGATTTGCGCGACCGTCGTCGTCGCGGCAGGCGACCACGGCGTCGCGCGCGAGCGCGTCAGCGCCTATCCGCAGGAGGTGACGCGCCAGATGCTCGCCAACTTCGAGGCGGGCGGCGCCGCCGTTTGCGTGCTGGCACGTGCCGCCGGGGCAGAGCTCCGGGTAATCGACGCGGGCGTCGGAGGCGGGACGGCGAACCTCGCGGAGGGGCCGGCAATGACGCGCGAGGAAGCACTCACGCAAGTCGACGCCGGGATCGCGCTCGCCGAAGAGCTGGCCGGTACGGGTGTCACGGTCGTCGCGCTCGGCGAGATGGGGATCGGCAACACGACGTCCGCGAGCGCACTCTGCGCTGCGCTGCTGCCGGCCGAGGCCAAGCGTGTGTGCGGCCGCGGGACGGGGCTCGACGACGACGGGCTCGCGCGCAAGGTCACAGTCGTCGAGCGCGCGCTCGATGTGAACGCGTCGCGACTCGACGACGAGATCGAGACGCTGGCCGCGCTCGGCGGCTTCGAGATCGCGTTCCTCGTCGGCGTTGCGCTCGGGGCGGCGGCGAATCGCAGAGTCGTCGTCCTCGACGGGTTCATCACCGCCGCGGCGGCGCTCGTCGCCGTGCGGCTCGCGCCGGACGCCCGCGACGCGATGATTGCGGCGCACCTCTCGCCGGAGCCCGGCCACCGGCTCGTTCTCGAAGAGCTCGGTCTCGAGCCGCTGCTCGATCTCGGTCTGAGGCTGGGGGAGGGGAGCGGCGCCGCCCTCGCCCTGCCCTTGCTCCACGCCGCCACCGCGATCGTGGAGGACATGGCGACCTTCGCAGCCGCTGGAGTGACCGATGCCGGCCGCTAGCGTCCGCGCTGCCGCCGCGGCGGTGACCTTCCTCACGCGGCTTCCGCTTGGTCGCCCGCTCGCGCTTGACGGCGCGGACGTCGCGCGCGGAGCGGTGCTCTTCCCGCTCGTCGGCGCCGGCATCGGCGCGGCCACCGGTGCGACGGCGGCGATCCTGCATCCGCGCCTGTCGCCGCTCCTGGCTGCGAGCATCGCGGTTGCTGTGTCGCTGGTGCTCACGGGAGCGCTGCACGTCGACGCGCTGGCGGACACGGCGGATGCAGTTGGCGCCTCGTCGCGCGAACGCGCGCTCGAGATCATGCGCGATCCGCGCGTGGGCAGCTTCGGTGCTGCTTCCGTCGCAATCGACCTGATTGTCAAGGTCGCCGCAATTGCACAACTGGTCGATCGCGGGGGTGCGATCTCGGCGCTCGTCGCGGCGGGAGCCTTGTCGCGTGCCGCCTCGCCGCCGCTCGCGGCGATCATGTCCTATCCGCGGGAGCGCGGCGGGACCGGAAGCGTGCTCACGGGAAACGTCGGTCTCGCGGGCGCTCTCGGCGCGCCGATCGTCGCATGCGCGATCGCTGTCGCCGTCGCCGGTGTGACCGGTGCCGTGCTCGTCGGGGTCGTGGCGGCGTCGACGATCTTGCTCGGTCTGGCGTTTCGCTCGTGGCTGGGCGGCGCGACGGGCGACTCGCTCGGCACCGTGACCGAGCTCGGCGAGACGGCCGCGCTCGTCGTCGCCGCCGCGCTCGCATGACGCGGCTCGTCCTGTGCCGGCACGCGCGCTCGGGGGACGCCGCCGAGGCGGTGCGGCTCGCCGACGCGCTACGCAGTCTTCCGCTCGTCGCGGTGTACACGAGCCCGCTCGCACGCGCAATCGAGACTGCAAAGCCCGTCGCCGTCGCGCGCGGGCTCGAGCCCGTCGAGGTCGCCGATCTGCGCGAGCTCGACTTCGGAGAGGTCGACGGCCTCCGGTTCGACGAGCTGCCGCTCGAGCTGCAGCGCGGCCTGCTCGACCGGCCGGCGGAAGTCGCGTTCCCGGGCGGGGAGAGCTACGGCGAGCTTCGGACGCGCGTTCTGGCTGCCCTAGCCGAGATCGTGGCGCGCCATCCGGGCGCGGCCGTCGCCGTCGTCAGCCACGCCGGTCCGATCCGCGCGGCGCTTGCTACCTGGTTGCTGATGGCCGACGAAGGCGTCTTCCGCCTCGATCAGCGGCTTGCATCTGTGAACATCGTCGACTGGCACGACGGAATCCCGTTCATACGCCTCGTGAACGCAGGGGCGCCGATCGACGCTCGATTCCGGAGCGGCGCTCCGTTCCCGAGCGGCGATTGATCGCCGCCTGTACACGGATCGCCACCGGGGCGGAGATCATGCCGCCGGGCTGCCTGCGGTCCATCCGTGAGCGGCGGTCGCCGCCAGAACGGCGTTCAGGAGGGCTCGGCTCAGGTGTCTCCAGTGCCGGGCGAGGCTCCTCGGCAGTGTGGATCGGCTCCTCCGTCGAGGGCAGCGCGGGCGCCGACGCAGCGGGCCGAGGCGTGCGGCGACGCAGCAGCCAGGCTGCAAGTCCGACGGCACCGAGGGCAGTCGTAAGCGGGTGTGCGCGCCGGCGCTGCATAGGCGTCCCGACTCTTGGTGCCCTGGGGACAGATGTCAAGCGGCTTGCGCTCCTTCCTACGACGGCGTGATCGAGCTGTTCTGCCGGATGCGACGAGGGGAGCGCGCCTGCGCTCCCCTCGTCACGTGCCTCGTGTTCGCGTCGGGCTACCGCAGACCGATGTTGACGTAGTAGGTCTGTCCGTCGTCGAGCATGACGCCGATGCGCCAGTAGTAGCCAACGGAGTTCTTCGGCGTGCCCCAGTTGTAGATGTACTGCTGAGCGCTCGCGTCGTAGCGGTAGGTTCCGCCGCTGGTCGGAGGATCCGAGTACACCGTCTCGTCCAGAGGGGCCGTGGTGGCGGAACCCTTCACCGGGGTGAGCCACGTCGGCAGTGCGGCGGCCTGCATGATCGTGCCGTCGAGCTTCTTCAGCTGGAACTTCGCGGGCACGGTCGAGCCGGCCTTGAAGATGCTCACGCCCTGGTCGACCTGGTGGGCCGTGTCGTTGATCGGCTGCAGGAAACCGTCGAACCGGTAGATCACCTTGTAGTTGCCGGTCAGGGTCGCCGTGTTGCCCGCCTTGTCCTTGGCGGTGGCGGTGAAGGTGAACGTGCCGACCCCATTTGCGTTTCCACCGGTTACCGCGACTGTGCACGCGCCGTCGACTCCGGAGCCGGCCGGGTCGCTGGCCGAGCAGCTGAGTACCGTGGACTCACCGAGCGTGAAGATCGCCTTGAGGCCGTTCATGGTGATCGTCGGCTTCACGGTGTCGATGTTGATCCCACTCACCGTCGCGCTCGCGGAGTTGCCGGCCTTGTCGACGGCGGTGCCGTTCGAAGACTGGCCTGCTCCGTCCGTGCTCTTGACGTCGTCGGCCGGGCAGGTGGCGATTTCCGACTGGACCGGGCCCTGGTCGGCGCAGGTGTAATGAACCGTCACGGGACCGGAGTACCACCCGTTCGCGTTCGGGTTCGTCGTGGGTGCACCGCCGATCGTCGGAGCCGTCTTGTCGATCTTGACGGTAACTGAGTCCGAACCGAGATTGCCGGCGTAGTCCTCGGCGGATGCCGCGACGGCCTGTCCGGCGGTCTCGCCGACGAGCTGCTTCAACGCGCTGAGGATGGTCGGAGGCGTGTTCGATTGCGTCGCTGCCAACACGCCGTCGATCGAGAGCGTCTCGACGCCCGAGCCGTCGCTGTCGTCGTTCGCATCGAAGCGAACGGTCGTATCGTCCCGGTTCCAGCCCGCAGCGTTCGCCACCGGCGTCAGCGTGTGCGTGACGCTCGGGGCGATCGTGTCGTACTTGACCTCGACGCCGTCCTGCGTCTCCGCGTTGCCCGCCTTGTCGACCGCCGAGAACAGCACCTTCGCCTTACCGGAGCCGTTCAGGTTCAGCTCGACGGTCGCCGGCGAGGATGCCGACTGCCAGGAGGCGCCGTTGTTCGTGCTGTAGCGGATCTCCTTCACGCCCGAGAGGCCGGCCTGGTCGGCGGCCGTCAGGACGACGGTCGCCTTGTTGCCGCGGCAGTAGCCGTTCTTGCCCGTGCACGACAAATTGGCGTCGGTCTTTGGCGCCTGGCTGTCGATGTTGATCGCGCCGAGCGTGGCGTTCGCCGCGTTGTCGGCCTTGTCGGTGGCTGCACCGCTCGCGCTCTGGCCGGCGCCGTCGCCGGCGAGGACGGCGTCGCTCGCGCACTCCTGGACGCCCGAGAGCGTGTCGGAGCAGGCGAAGCGGACGCGGACGGCACTGTTGAACCAGCCGGCCGCGTTCGCCGAGCGGGCCGTCCCGTCGTCGTTGACGGTCGCACCGCTGATCGCGGGCGGCGTCCGGTCGATCTGGACTCCGCTGACCGAGCCGGAGCCGGGATTGCTCGCCTTGTCGGAGATGCTGACGGGGCCGGCGCCGAGGTTCGACCCCTCGCCGGTGATGGTGCTGTCGGCCGGCTGTGTCGCCGGGTCGATCCCGGACAGCAAGTCCTGGCCTGTCCAATGGATCGTGACGTTGCCCTTGTACCAGCCGTATGCGTTCGGGTTCGTTGTGGCGGCACCGGTCAGCGTCGGTGCCGTCAGGTCGATGTTGACGTCGCTCACGGTCGCCGACGCCGTGTTGCCGGCGTTATCCAGGGCGTGGCCGGTCACGCTCAGGCCGGCGCCCTCGTTCGAGAGGGTCGTGGGGTCCTCGCAGCCGGCGATGCCCGACTCGGCGTCGGAGCAGTTGAAGCTGACGAGGACCGGGCCGTTGTTCCAGCCGAAGGCGTTCGCGGCCGGCGAGCGGCTGCCGTCGATCGTCGGCGGCACGCCGTCGATCTTCAGCGTGATCTCGTGGCCCGGCGCGGTCTTGTCCTCGACGTTGCCGGCGTTGTCCACGCTCCAGAAGGTGATCGTGTGGCTGCCCTTGGGCGTGTGCTGGAACGGGCCTCCGTAGAGCTGCGCGGCGCCGCCGTCGACGCTGTAGTAGGTCTTGTCGACGCCGGAGAGATCGGCGCCGGTGTTCAGCGTCACCTGCACGTCGCCGGCGTACCAGCCGCTTTCGAGCGGCGCCGGCACGCTTGCGAGCGTCGACGGTGCGGTGCTGTCGATCTTGATGCCGCTGACCGTCGTGTCGGTCGAGTTGCCCGCTTTGTCACTGACGGCAGCGCTCGCCGACAGGTTGTTGCCCTCGCCCGTGACCGTCGAGTCGGCAGGAGCCGCGCCGTCGAGACCGGAGAGCGCGTCCGACGCCGTCCAGTGGATCGTGACGTCGCCCTTGTACCAGCCGTTGCCGTTCGGCGAGGTCGTCGCCGCGCCGCTCAGGTTGGGGTCGGTCTTGTCGACGCTGATGCCGCTCACGCCAGCGGACGCAGAGTTGCCGGCGTTGTCGTGCGCGGTGCCGTTCGCCGACTGATTTGCGCCCTCGCCGAGCGTCTTCGTGTCAGGACACGTGTCGATACCCGAGAGCGAGTCGCCGCAGGTGAAGCTGACGACGACGTCGTCGTCGTACCAACCGTTGCCGTTGGCCGAACGGTCGGCTGCCGCCGCGATCGTCGGTGGAGACTTGTCGAGCGAGACCGACGCATGCGCCGTCGCCGAGTTCCCGGCGTTGTCGAGCGCAGTACCGGCGACGTCCTGGCCGGCGCCCTCTGTCGAGACGACCTGGCTCGAGGAGCAGGTGGCGATTCCGGACAGCGTGTCACCGCACAGGAAGCTCACCGTCACATTGCTGTTGTTCCAGCCGTTCGCGTTGGCAGCCGGCGACTTGTTGGCCGCGATCGTCGGCGGCGTCTTGTCGATCTTCACCGGGATCGAGTGGTGTGCCTCCGCGGTGCCGGCATTGTCCTCCGACCAATATTCGAGCGTATAGACACCCTCGGCGGTGAACGAAGGCTTCGAAACGGTGCTGTACGTCTGCGTCGCACCGCCGTTGATCGAGTAGTAGGACGCCGCCACGCCCGACAGGCCGTCACTCGCCGTCAGGTCGACCATGACGTCGACGTTGTTCCACGCGGGCGGCGCCGAAGCGTTCGTCACCGGAGCCGTCTTGTCGATCTTGACCGCCGGGCTCGAGGTCGCGTTCGTCGAGTTGCCCGCGTTGTCGCTCACCGATGCGGACGCGGTCAGACCGGTGCCCTCGCTCGAGATGGTGCTGTCCGCGGGAGCGGCGCCGGCGAGGCCGGAGAGCGCGTCACTCGCGGTCCAGTGGATCGTGACGTTGCCCTTGTACCAGCCGGCTGCGTTGGGACTCGTGGTGGGCGCGCCGGAGAGCGTCGGGGCGACCTTGTCGATGTTGATGTTCGAGACGGTCGCCGACGCGCTGTTGTCGGCGTTGTCGACGGCGGTGCCGGTCACCGACTGATTGGCGCCGTTCGAGGAGAGCGTCGTCGGGCCGGGGCAGCTCTTGATCCCGGAGAGGGCGTTGTCCGAGCAGCTGAAGCTGACGGTGACGTCGGCGTTGTTCCAGCCGTTCGCGTTTGCAGCCGGGCTGCGGCTGCCGTTGATCGTCGGGTTCATCTTGTCGAGCTTGACCGTCACCGAGCCGCTGTCCGAGTTGCCGAGGCGATCGGTTGCGCTCGCCGTCTTCGTGAAGCCGGTCGTGTTCGACGTCTGCGAGTCGGTTGCGGGCGTCGGGCCGGAGGCCACGCCGGAGCCGGCGTCGGTCGCGGACCACGTGATCGAGACGTTGCTGTTGTTCCAGCCGGCTGCGTTCGCGGCTGGCGAGAGCGACCCCGTGACGACCGGGCCGGTGTTGTCGAGGATGTACGAGGCGGTCTGCGGCTGCTTTGACTGGCCGGTGCAGCTGCTCGCGTTGAAGCCCGGTGAGGCCGCGGCCGTCACGTTCTGGACGCCGTCGCCGGCGCCCGCCGTGAAGCTGAACGTCCACGACGACTTGGCCGTGCTCGACGTTTGACGCGCCGAGTGCGCACCGGTGACCTCGACGCACTTGGTGTCGGACGACGTCGTAACCGCCAGCGTCAGCGCGCCGCCGTTCTTCGCGTACAGCGTGCCGCCGACCGAGACGGTGCCGGAGCCGCCGCTAAAAGACGCGGACGACACCGTAGAGCCGAAGGCGCCACCGACCACGATCGTCAGCAGCAACATTCCCGTCATGAGCGTTCCGGCCAGGAGCGACCAGCGCCCCCGCCTCGTGATCTGTGTCGGTGTGGCCACCTTCGTCAAACCCCTTTCGATCGCCGCAGAAACCGTTGAGTGCCGCAGTTGCTTGCCACGTCCTCGCGCTCTCCCATCTCGGAACGCCTTGGAGACGGAGCCTGGAGCTCCGTGCCTTGACTTGAGGATGCCGCCCCTTGGGCGCTCCCTCGCTAGACCTTTGGGCTGGGCTGAAGCGGAAAAGGAGTGGTCCGGCTCCGAGATGAGCCAGAACGGGGCGAGGCTCAGTGCGGCTGCTCGACTGGGCGAGCCGCGCCCGCGGCTACCCGCTGCGGACGTACTCGACGCGGCGCGCGCTCGGCCGATAGCCGAGCCGCTGATTCACCGAAAGCATCGCCGCGTTCGTCTCGTCGTTCGTCGTCCAGACCGCCTCGATGCCGTTCTCTGTTGCCCAGCGGAGGGACGCGAGCTTCACCAGCAACGCGAGACCACGCCCGCGATAGGGCGAAAGCGTCCCCGTGTACTCGTTGAAGCCGCGACCGACTTCGACGTTCGCACCCAGCATCGTGATGCACACGACACGGTCGTCGACGACGGCCGCGAAGCTGCCGTCGCGCGTAATCGTCGGCCGCCGCCAGATCGCGTCGAGCCAGTCGTCGAATCGAATGTCGGTGAGCTGGTCGGTCATCGGCACGTCCGCCGTCGTCCTCACGTCGACCTCGTAGATCTCTTCGACAGGGACGTCTCGAAGCGGCACGATGCGAGTCGACGGCTCTGTTGCGTCGAGGGCAGAGGTGTCGACCATGCGTGGATCGACACACGCCAACGTCTCGGCCCGAGCCTCGACGAATCCTCGAGCCTGAGCGAACGCCACGCCGTGGTCTGTCTCGACGAACGAGGTCAGCATGCGAATCGGCCCAAGCTCGTGCACGTGGTTTTCCACGAGCTCCCACAGCCGGGTTCCGATGCCGCGGCGACGGAAGCCGGTCCGCACGCTCACGCCTCCGACCGCGGTCCTGCTTTCGGAGAACCAGTTGAGGTGCGCCTCCGCCCGTCCTGCGATAAGTCCGTCGGCTGCGGCGATCCACGCCGCGTTCCGCGCCCTTTCCGGAATGGTCGCGAATTGCTGCCGCCAGCTCTCGACTGTCGTCACGGTGTAAGGGAACACTTCGCGAATCAGGTCGACGACGCCTGGTGCGTCCCGCTCGGGGTCGAGCGGGCGGATCGAAACGTCGCCGACCCTCACTTCGCGTCGGGGACGATCATTCTGCAACCGCGACATGGCCGTCGACACGGTCGAGACGTCCCTCGCCCACGAGCTCCTCGACGAGCGCGTCGTCCCAATACCACCGCCACGAGAACCAGCGCTTCAGCTCCTGCTCCGGAGCGACGACTGCGGCGCGAACCCCCGCGACGAGGAGATCCTCCAAGGCTCCGCGCACGTCGCTGCTGTTGTCCGTAGTGACAACTTGATCCCAGCGGGCCAGCTCGCTGGTGTGCCGGTGCGGCTCCTCGTAGACGAGCGCGCGGGAGACAAGCGCGCCGCAGCGCTCGAGGGGCGACCGCAGCAGCTTCAGCTCCTTCGGCTTCAGGCTCAACTCGGTCTGGAGATCGTCCAATTCGGACGGTCCCGCTTCGACGAGATGCTGCAGCAGGCGAGACCACTCCTCGTCGTTCCGCTCCATCCGCACGATCTCGGCGCGGCAGATCGGATCGAGCAGCCCCGCGATCGCCTCCGTGACGAGCAGGCTCTTCCCGCGATGCACGTTGACGATCAAGTAGCCGCGTGCTCCGAGCTCGCCGAACCACGGGTACTTGGTGCGCGGCCACTGCGCGAACCCGGGCCGCTCGGCCATGTACGGCTCCTCGTGACATGCCTCGAACAGGCTCGGCAGCGCCGAGTCCGTCGTGCGCGTGAGCAGACCGCGGTCGCCGAGGAACTCCTCCGCGTCGTCGAGCGTCTCCAGCGCCCGATCCGGGGTCAAGCGGCACTCGTACGCCCGACGGGCCTGCAACTCCTCCAGGCGACCCACGTTGGAATACTGCGCCGGAGTGCCCACCGCCGCAATCCTCACGATCGGCAACGAGCTCGTGTCGGGGGACATCGTCGACACCAACGGCGCGTGGCTGGCGCGCCGTCTCGAACGTCTGGGCGTCGACATCACGATCATCGCCGCCGTTCCCGACGAGATCGAGCAGATCGCGCGCTTCGTCCGTCGCGAGGCGCCCGAGGCGGACTTCGTGCTCGTCACCGGCGGCCTGGGCGGGACGCCGGACGACCTGACGCGCGAGGCGCTCGCCGCGGCCTTCGACGTCGGCCAGCAGTCGGTGCCCGAACTCGCGGACGCGCTTCGCGGCCGCTTCACGCGCGATCCCGACTACGCCGCGCGCTGGGCCGACCTTCCGGTCGGCGCGCGCGGTTTGGAGAATCCCCTCGGCGGCGCGCCCGGGTTCGCGATCGAGAACGTCTACGCCTTTCCCGGGTTGCCGAGCGAGATGCAGGCGATGTTCGACGCGATCGAGGTGGAGTTCCGCGGCGACGCACCGATCTCGACCTGGCGCAGGCGCTATCACACGCGCGAGAGCGAGATCGTCGGCGTCCTCGCGGAGGCCGGCGAGAAGTTCCCCGGAGTGCTCGTCGGCTCGTACCCGAGCTTCGAGGGCGACCCCGAGGTCGAGGTGGTCGCGAAGTCGCACGATTCGGACCTGCTCGATCAGGCCGCGTCGTGGCTGGAGGAGGAACTCACCCGCACGATCGGCGGCTAGCATCGACCGAGTGGCCGTCGCTTCGCCCGAGCGCTATCTCGCCGACCTGAATCCCGCTCAGCGCGAGGCAGTCCTCACGACCGAGGGGCCGCTGCTGGTGATCGCCGGCGCCGGCTCGGGCAAGACGCGCGTGCTCACCTACCGCGTTGCGCACCTGATCAACGCAATCGGCGCCAAGCCGAACGAGATCCTCGCCATCACGTTCACGAACAAGGCGGCGGGGGAGATGCGCGAGCGTCTCGACAACCTGCTGGGCGTCCGCGCACGCGCGATCTGGATCCTCACCTTCCACGCCGCCTGCGGACGCATCCTCCGCCGCGAGGCGCAGCGGCTCGGCTACAAGTCGAGCTTCACGATCTACGACCAGGCCGACCAGCTGCGCCTGGTCAAATCGTGCCTCGAGCAGCTCGACCGCGACCCGAAGCGCTTCACGCCCCGTGGGATCCACTCGGTGATCTCGCGCGCGAAGAACGAGCTCGTCGGACCCGCGGAATACAAGGAGCGCGTCTCGTCCTTCTACGACCAGACCGTCGCCGAGGTGTACGAGCTGTACCAGACGCGGCTCTTCACCTCGAACGCCGTCGACTTCGACGACCTGCTCTACCTCACCGTCGACGTGCTCGAGCGCTTTCCGGAGGCGCGCGAGCGCTGGCAGAAGGCGTTCCGCTACGTCCTGGTCGACGAGTACCAGGACACGAATCACGCGCAGTACCGGCTGCTGCAGCTACTGGCCGGCGAGCATCGCAACGTCTGCGCCGTCGGCGATCCTGATCAGTGCTTGGTTGCCGGGACACTGATCACGATGGCCGATCGAACGACGAAGCCGATCGACGCTGTGCGCGTCGGAGACGAAGTCCTCTCATGCTTTGGGAGCGGCCGCTTCGGCGCTGCGCGGGTTACGCGGGTCCACCGCTCGCGTCGCGGATCCGGTGTGGCCATTACGACTGAAAGCGGCCGGCGCATCGTTTCGACGCTCGAGCACATGCATTTCGCAGGATTCAAGGCAGGCAGGACGCCGCAGTTGCACATGACATATCTGATGTGGAAGCGCGGCATCGGGTTCCGCATCGGAACCTCGCGGACGTACACGAGCGGACAGCAACAGTCACACCCTGGACCGGCCGGGCGACTGAGAGGCGAGCACGCAGATGCTGCCTGGGTCGTTTCTGTTCACGAGACCGAAGCCGATGCGCGGGGCGCCGAAACAGTTCTCTCTTTGCGATACGCACTTCCGACGATTCCGTTCGTTGCGCGCTCCTACGGCGGTCATGAAGGCCGTAGCGTCGTCGCCGATCAGGCTCTCATCGACAACGTCTTCGCCGAATTCGATACGGAAGCGAGCGGACACGAGTTGCTCACCGCGCATGGGCTGAGCTTCTCGCATCCGCATTTCAGCTCTTCGACGACAACGACCGGTCAGCGAGTCCGCCGGCGGTTGACCGTCGCGCTCTGTGGAGATTCTCGCGGCGCAGGCCCGCTCCACCGCATTGCGCTGTTCGGTTACGACCGAGAAGGTCGAGAAATTCTCGAGCGCCTTGGGTATTCCGTGCGACCCGCGTACAAAGGCTCGAGTGGTTGGCGTTATGAGACTGCACATGCGGAGCTGTCGCGGATCGGGCAGATCGTTGAGCAACTACGAAGCGAGCTGGACGTCGGCGTGAGGTATACGGCTCGGCTCGCTGCTCCGGCGGGCTTCAAGGGGAAAGAGCGTAATTCGCTGCCGTTCATGCCTGCGTCAGCCGTGCGCCCGGGAATGCTGATGGTCAACGAGAGCGGCGACTTCGAAGTCGTGGCGAGCGTCGAACGAACAGACTTGGACCGGCCGGTGTACGACCTCGACGTCGAGCGCACCCACAACTTCATTGCGAACGGCCTCATCACGCACAATTCGATCTACGCCTTCCGCGGCGCCGACATCCGCAACATCCTCGACTTCGAGCGCGACTTCCCCGGCACGCGCACGATCGCGCTCGAGCAGAACTACCGCTCGACGAACGCGATCCTGCGCGCCGCGAACGCGGTGATCGAGAACAACCGCGAGCGCAAGCCGAAGAACCTCTTCTCGGAGCTCGGCGAGGGCGAGCCGGTGGAGGCGATCGAGGTCGAGGACGAGCACGCAGAGGCGCGCTTCGTCGCAGCGCGCATCGCGTCCCTCGTCGAAGAGGGCTACAGCGCAAACGACGTCGCGGTCTTCTACCGGACGAACGCGCAGTCGCGCGTCCTCGAGGACGTGCTCGTGCGGCAGGGCGTCGCATATCAGGTCATCGGCGGCCCGCGCTTTTACGAGCGCGCCGAGATCAAGGACGCGATCGCCTATCTGCAGGTGCTCGACAACCCGTTCGACGCGGTCTCGCTGATGCGGATCGCGAACAAGCCGCGGCGCGGGATCGGCGACTCGTCGATCGCGCGGCTGGTCACGTTTGCCGACGCACAGGGGATCTCGCTCTGGGATGCGCTCCCCCGCGCCGACGAGGCGGGCGTCGGCGCCGCGCCGCTCAAGTCGGTGAAGGCGCTGCACACGCTGCTCGCGTCGCTTATGTCTCAGGCGCAGGAGCTGCCGGTGCCGGAGCTGGTCGAGCGCGTGTTCGAGCGCAGCGGCTACCTCGACGCGCTCGAAGCCGAGCGGACGATCGAGGCGCAGGGCAGGATCGAGAACCTGCAGGAGCTCGTTGGCGTCGCACGCGAGTGGTTGGAGAACACGCAGGAGCCGTCCCTCTCGGGCTTCCTCCAGGAGATCTCGCTCTACTCGGACCAGGACGCGATTCGCGGCGACGGCTCGCTCGTGACGCTGATGACGCTGCACAACGCGAAGGGGCTCGAGTTCGCGGCCGTGTTCGTGCTCGGGATGGAGGAGGGGATCTTCCCGCACTCGCGCTCGATCGAGGAGCAGGGGATCGAGGAGGAACGGCGTCTCGCGTACGTGGGGATGACGCGTGCGAAGGAGCGGCTGACGCTGCTGCACGCGTCGTCGCGCTCGCTTTGGGGCTCGCGTGCATACAACCTGCCGTCGCGCTTCCTCGACGAGCTGCCCGAGGTCGGCGTGGTGCGCGAGCGGCTGGCGCCTGCGCGCTGGGACTACGGCCGTCCGGCGCAGCGCGAGGTGGCGGCGCGCACGGATGTGCCTTCCCTGTCGACCGGGGACTCGGTGCGGCATTCCTCGCTGGGCGAAGGCGTGGTGACGCAGATCGAGGCCGGCGGCGTAGTAACGGTGAGATTCGAGGACGGATCGGAACGTCGCCTGATGCTCGACTACGCGCCACTCGAAAAGCTCCCGTGAAGCGGGCGCAGGATCCGCCCGCCGGGACCAGGCTTCCGGCGTACGGGATGATGGTCGGGCGCGGTTTCCGCCCGACCACGATCGACGTGATCGTGGCCGCGGGCTGAGGCAGCGCGGTTAGGGTTGGCCGCGTGAGGAAGTTCGGAGACAACGTCTGGGACGACCCGCTGGACGAGATGGACGGCGGCGTCAGCGGGCGGCGGCTGCGCCGAACGGAAGGAAGCCGTCTCGCTGCTGCCGTGTGGCAGTTGGCGCCGCGCTCGGACGGCGTCGTCTACCACTTCCATCACGGCACCGAAGAACTGTTGATCGTCCTTCGTGGCCGCCCGCTCCTACGGGCCGCCGAGGGCGAGCGGCAGCTCGACGAAGGCGAGGTCGTCCATTTTCCGCCCGGCCCCGACGGCGCCCACAAGCTGTCCAATCCCACGGACGAGCCGGTGCGCTACGCGATGGCCGCAGTGCACACGTCTCCGGACATCGTCGAGTACCCGGACGAGGGCACGTACGCCGCGTTCGCGAAGACGAAGTCGCAGTACGGTGAGCCGTTCTCCGTCCGCGACGAGTTGAAGAGGCCGGACCGCTGAGCTTCGACGTTCGCCCCGTCGAGAACCTCGACGAGTTCCAGCAGGCGGTGCTGTCGATCGGGCAGTACTTCGGCCAGGAACCGAACGAGGAGCGCATGGAGCAGTTCTCGCGCGTGCTGCCCTTCGAGCGCATGCTCGCGGCGTTCGACGACGGCCTGATCGTCGGCGGCGCGGGTGCGTTCCCGTTCGAGATGTCGGTGCCGGGTGGAATGGCGCGCTGCGCGGGGACAACGGTGGTCGGTGTGGCACCGACACACCGCAGGCGCGGGGCGTTGCGCGCGATGATGCGTGCACACCTCGACCAGGCGCACGAGCTCGGCGAGCCGATGGCCGCGCTGTGGGCGAGCGAGGAGACGATCTATGGCCGCTACGGGTTCGGGCGGGCCGGCTTTGCGGGGGACATCACGGTGCCGAAGGAGCGCGTCGCCTTCGTGCAGCCGCTCGAGCCGCGCGGGAGGATCCGCCTCGTCGAGGCGGACGAGGCGCTCGAGAAGTTCCCGCCGCTGTGGGAGCAGCTCGCGCGCGAGCGCCCCGGGATGTTCACCCGTTTGGCCGACTGGTGGGAGACCCGCACGATCGACGATCCGCCCCACCGGCGGTACGGCGCCGGCCCGAAACGGTTCGCGTTGCTCGAGCACGACGGCGAGGGTTCGGCCTACGCGATCTATCAGCACCAGATGTCGTGGGAGAACTTCGTCTCGAGCGGAAAGATCCGCGTGATCGAGGCAATCGGACGCGACGCTCAGGCGACGGCCGAGCTCTGGCGCTACCTGCTCGACATCGACTGGGTGGCGACGATCGAGTCGTCGCTGATCCCGCCCGACCATCCGTTGTTCTACGTGCTCGCAGAACCGCGGCGTGCGAACTACCGCCTCGGTGACTCCGTGTGGGTGCGCCTCCTCGACGTCGGCGCCGCGCTCTCGGCACGCCAGTATCCGGAGGACGGTGAGGTCGTGTTCGAGGTGCGCGACGAGTTCTGTCCCTGGAACGAGGGGCGCTGGCGCCTCGCCGGCGGAACCGCAGAGCGCACACAGGACGCGCCGGATCTCCGCAGCGATGTGCGCGTCCTCGGCTCGATCTACCTCGGCGGTGTAAAACTCGCGGCGCTCGCCCAGGCGAACATCGTCGAGGAGCTGACGCCGGGCGCAATCGACCGCGCCGACGGGATTTTCCGCCACGGCTTGCACCCGTGGTGCCCCGAGATTTTCTGAGCTACTCTGCTGCGCGCTCATGGGGAGGGGTCTGCGACTCGTCGCGGCGTTCGTCGCTGCACTCGGTTTCTGCACGTCGGCTTCGGCGATGACGGACGGGCCGGCGCCGTTCGAGTTCGTGTGGCCGGCGGAGGGCACCATCACGTCGCCGTTCGGGTACGACAACGGACGCTGGCACCCGGGCTTGGACATCGGGATCCTGCGCTCGCTCACGGTGCGCGCAACCGCGCCCGGCGCTGTGACGGACGTCGGCACGCCCATCGGCTACGAGGGCTACGGCAACGTCGTGATCGTGCGCATCGCGCCCGGCTTCGACGCCCTGTACGCGCACCTCGCTTCGTGGCACGTGCGGGTCGGCGATGTCGTCATCCCTGACGAGCCGATCGCCGTCGCCGGCTGCACCGGCTGGTGCACGGGAACGCATCTTCATTTCGAGCTGCGCGAGCGCGGCCAAGCGGTGAACCCGCTCCGTTATCTCGGCTGAGCGCTACGCGTAGGCCCGCAAATCCTGGGCTAGACTGTCCCGCGACCCGGGCGGTTAGCTCAGGCACGATCGGCGCCTTGACCGGGTCGGGTACGAGCAGGCTGTTGGCTCGTGTGTAGCCGTACGGGGTGCGACCGCTCATCCAGCGGCCTTCCCGAACGCGCCGCTCGAGCCCGGCGGTCACGCGATCGACGATCGTGGCGTGCTCGAACTCAGCGAAGACGCCGAGCATCTGCAGCATCATCCGTCCCGCGGCGGAGCCGGTGTCGAAGGGCTCGGTCGCCGACTTCAGGACGATTCCGAGCCGGTCGAGCTCCTCGCAGAGACCAGAGAGCTGGCGCACCTTGCGGGAGAGACGGTCGACCCGGTAGCAGAGCAGGAGGTCGAAGCGGCGCTCACGGGCGAGGCCAAGCGCCTGCTCGAGGCCGGGGCGCTCGAGCGTGACCCCGCTCGCCTGGTCCGCGAAGGCATGGACGACGTGCCAGTCCTCCATCGCTTGGCAGTAGCGCTCGAGCCGCTCCCGCTGCGTGGAGAGCGAGGTCGGCTGGTGGTCCTCATCCGTCGAGATGCGCGTGTAGAGACAGACCCGGGTCATCGCCGCACCTCCTGGCAGTCGGGTTGGCGGGTCGTCCATGAGACCATCGATCGCGAACGAACGCAAAGGCCGCGCCAGCGCACGCACGGGTTCCCATTGGACTCGATCAACACGTCCCCCTCATGTCGGGCGAGGAATGTTCCGCCGGAAAGCGCCCGCGTGCAGGGCTTCTCGAACACCGAGGATGCTCGTTTCTTAATGTGACCCCAGAGACGAGCCCAGGAACGACCCCAGAAGCGACCGGGCGCTGAGCCCAGCTTGTTCCGCCGGCGCAGGTGGCTACGACCGGGCTATCAATCTCTCCGAGGGCCGAAGGTCGACGCCTACAGGCGATTCCCCGGCTGCCCTCAGCACTCTCTACTCGTCTACGTAAAGCACTAGGTTGTCGCGTGCTGAAAGAGCTGTCGGAAACCCGCCCTTTGCTCGGCTTTTCCTCGACGGAGGGGTGCCGGTCCTAATTGGACCCCAGAACGGACCCCAGAACGCCACCCAGAACGGACCCCAGAACGGACGGGGCATCTAAGCCGCGCCCTGTACGAAGCCTCGTTCGCCGCGGCGGCGCAGGGCAGCCGCGAGCAGCCCTGCGAGCAGCTCCACCGCTTCGGCTTCCTGGGCAACGCTCAGCTGCTCGAGCCTCGGGGGCTCGAGCCTGATCTCAGCCTCATCGATCGGGCGCAGCGGGAGCAGTTCGCCGATGTCGCGCGACCCGTTGCGATCTGGCACTCAGTTGTCGGGGCCGGACGGAGGGCCTGCGCAGGGATCGTCGCTCTCGACGCTGACAGTAGGCTGACAGTTCGCTAACAGCGCGATGGCTCTCGACCGCCCAAGCACGATGTGTGCGCAGAGCGGAGCGGGAGCGACGCGACTCGAACCCCGCTTTAGCCCCCGTCGCAGTGCTCAAGCGTCAAGCTCCGAGGAGGTGAGAGCCAGCGCTCTCTCGCTCACGTATGTCCGGGTTTAGTGACGCCCGCCGCTTCTCAAAGCGGCGTCTGGTCCCGGTTCCGTCCGGCTCGTTGTGGCCGCTGCCATGCTCTTCCTCGCCGTCCTGCGAGGCTTCCGGACGTCACTTCGACGCTGTTAGCGCCGCCGTACCGAAGAGTCGCTTCTCATTGCCGAGCTTGGATGGCCAGTCGAGGCGGTTCGCCTTCGCGAAGCGGAGGTAGGCGCGGAGCGCTTCGCGCATCGCGTCGACGAACCCCTCGACGCGTCGGGGCTCGAAGCCGTCCTCCCACCAGACGGCGAGCACCTGGACCGCGTCTTCGGCTTGGTCAATCCGCGGCTCGATCCGGCCCACGAGTCGGTCGCGGTAGAGGATGGGCAGTACGTACCAGCCCCAGCGGCGCTTGTCCTCCGGCACGTACAGCTCCCAGACGTAGTCGAAGCCGAAGAGCGTCCCGAGCAGCTTGCGGTCCCACACGAGCGCGTCGTATGGGGAGAGGAACGCGACGGACGGCGGCGGCTCCGGCGGCGCCTGGAGCAGCTCGATGTCGTCACGGACGACGAAGCGCTTGCCGCTCACGCCTTCGACCTCGACCGGTTTGAGCTCTCCCAGCTCGACGAGCTCCTCCCGCAGTGCGTTCCGGCCGGGGAACTCCGGGTACCTCGGATCTGGGTTCGCCGGCCCGAGATTCTCGAAGATGCCCTCGCCGTGCCCGCTCGCACCGACCAGCCCGTGTGCGCGATAGCGCGACAGCATCTTGTGGCGCAGCTGCTCGCGTAGGGTGAGCTCGTGCGCAAGGACCTCGGCGGGAAGGAGCCGCTCGGGCATGTCGTAGTACCGGTGATTGCCGTCGCGTCGGGCGGTGCCCAGCTCGCCCGTTTTCGCGTAGGCCTCGAGAACTGCGCGGACGGCGTTCATCGGCGCCCCGAACCAGTCCTTCGTCGGACCGCTCTCGCGCTCGAAGTCGAGCGATGACAGCGGTCCGTCGGCGTGGATCCGTTCGAGCACGCGCTTCGCGACATCGGCGTTGTCGTCGAGCACCTTCTGCCAGCGGTAGCTGCGGCGGACGCGGAACCACGCGAACTCGCTTGCCGGCACCAACGAGAGCCCCTTGTTGTATGCCTCGAAGATCTCGCGACGTTCGTACAGCTCGTCGCACCAGGCGGGGTCGTAGTCTGCGACCCGCGCGTGCAACACGAGGTCATGGCTGCGGCCGGCCACCTCGATCTGGTCGAGCTGGATCGAGCCGAGCCTTCGGAGGACCCCGAGCACGGCGTCCGGCCCACCCTCGAGCGACCGCGCCGGCGCGAGGAGCTGCCGGGCGACGAGAAAGCGGCGCGCGTCCCCCTTGGTGACCTTCATCTCGGGGACGCTACAGCGAGAACCTGCGCCACCGCAGGCGCACGGTCGGCCGGCGCCACGTATTACCCGACCCTGTCAGATCGCCGTCGTTCGAGCCTCGCCTCGGCCAGCTCACAAGAGGTCAGGCGAGCGCGAGCGGCGAGCCGGCGACGAGAACCTCGCGGTTCGCGCAATGCTCGGTTCGGCCCACCTCGAAAAGCCCCGCCAGCCGGGGCTTTTTCATGAGTTCGGCTTGCAAGCCTCGCGCGCGACTACACGACTCGCTCGCACGAAGACGCAGCTTACGATCGCGCGGTGGCGGTGCAGCTAACGGTCGTCGGATCGGTGAATCTGGACCTTGTCGCGCGCGTCGAGCGGCTTCCGCGGCCGGGGGAGACGCTGACTGCGTCGTCCTTCGAGCGGATCCCGGGCGGAAAGGCAGCGAACCAAGCCGTCGCTGCGGCGCGGCTCGGCGCAGAGGTTCGCTTTGTCGGTTGCGTCGGGCGCGACGACGCGGCGGCGGAAGCGCTCGTCAACCTGCGGGAGCTCGAGCTGGACGTTCGTGAGACGGATGCGCCCACGGGGCTCGCGCTCATCGTCGTCGACGAGGCCGGCGAGAACCAGATCGTCGTCGTTCCCGGAGCGAACGCGGAGGTCACGGCGGGTTCCGCGTCGGGGTCGGTGCTGTGTCAGCTCGAGATTCCCGACAACGCGATTGCACAGGCGCGCGCGAATGCAGACTGACTTTGCGTGAATGCCGCGCCCACGCGGCCCTTCGACGTCGATGCCGACCTCGTCGTGGCCAACCGCTACGAGCTCGAGGTGATCGGGCCGCGGCGCGGGCTCGTCGCGCTGACGTTGGGTGCGGAGGCGCAGTCCTGCTCGACGACGGCAACGAGTTCGCGCGGGCTGCGCACCGAAGGTCGATGCTGTCGACGGGACTGCCGCCGGCGATGCCTTCACGGCGGCTCTCGTCGTCTCGCTGCTCGGGTCCGGGTGTCAGGTCTTGCATTCGCACAGAGCGCGACGTCGGCGATCCGCGGCACCCGCGCTTCGGGACGCGAGACCGTTCGTTGGACTCACATTAGTCTTGTCCTCTACGGATTCATCGCCGCATTGACGTAAGAGCGGGTGTCAGGTCTTGCATTCGCATACAGCGGAAGCTCGGCGAAGCGCGGCAACGCCGCGCGTCGCAACGCGAGACTTGACACGTCGCCGCCTTCGCTCGGCGCTCAGGGCGTTACGCGAAGGCGCGCTCCATGCAGAAGTGGACGATCTCGTCCGGCGTCATGCCGCAGCCTCGGGCCTATGCAGATGCGAACTCTTCGTCGCCCAGCGCCGCCTTGGCATCGGCGATAGCTCGGTCGTGGGTTCCCTCCTCGAGGGCGTCGGTTAGTCCGATCCCAATGTCGCTGCGAAGCGACGAGTCGGCACCCAGGAGTCGGGCCGCGCGGTCCGCCTTACCTCGCGCAACGAGCACCGCCGCCATTCCGACAAGGAGGCTCGCGATCACGGCGAGCCATCCGAGGCGGTGCGCGACGACGAGTGCCTCGCGGAGGACTTATCGGCAAGAGCATGATCGCCGAGGCCGAGGGCACTCCACCCCTGGTTGCCGAGCGCGGCGGCGAGGCCGGGCTCGTTTCCCACCTCCCGCAAGACGCGCTCGGCCTCGGTGGAGTGCTGGAGAGCGGAACGGAAATCGCCCGCATCTATTGCGACCGTCGCGAGGTTGACGGCAGCGGTGCCGTGCATATCTCGGTCACCGGCCTCGTCCGCCATTGCCTGAACTGTGATTAAGCCGGCCCGAGCCGCGTCTAGATCGCCTTTCGCTTGCGATAGACGGGCCGCCGCGTTCATCGCCATCCGCAGCTCCCACTCGTCCCCCGTCCGCTCCGCGGTCGTGCGCCATTCCTCGGTGAGGGCGCCCGCCCGAGCGAAGTCCCGCGCGTACTCCTTGGCGAGCCGGGCGGGTGGCGGAGCACTTCCATCCGCGCCTTGGAGAGCGAAGAAGGGCGCTCCAGCGCGCGCGCCAGCCAGGTGTGGCCCTCGCGGTAGAAGCCCCGCCGAAACCAGAACATTGCGAGTGCCGCCGCCAGGCGCAGCAGCATGTCGTTCTCGCCGAGGTCCCACGCTCCTTCGAGCGCAAGTCGGAGGTTGTCGTGCTCGGACGCGATGCGCTCGTAAGCTTGCGGCTCGTCGCCTTCCCAAGCGGACTCGGCGTATCCGAGATAGTGGGCGATGTGGCGCAGGCGGAGCTCACGTGCGGAGCCGCTTTCGGCGAGTGCCAGCTTACGATCGCGTCGTGGCGCCGCAGCTCACGGTCGTTGGATCCGTGAACCTCGATCTCGTCGCCCGCGTCGAGCGGTTTCCGCTGGCAGGGGAGACGGTGACCGCCTTGTCCTTCGAGCGGATCCCCGGCGGAAAAGGCGCGAACCAGGCCGTCGCGGCAGCGCGACTCGGCGCGGAGATTCGCTTCATCGGTTCCGTCGGCCGCGACGCGGCCGCGCCGGAAGCCCTCGCCAACCTGCGCGGGCTGGAGCTCGATATTCGTGAAGCAGACGTACCGACGGGGCTCGCGCTCATCTTCGTGAACGAGGCCGGCGACAACCAGATCGTCGTCGTTCCCGGTGCGAACGCTGAGGTCGACGCGCATTCCGCGTCCGGCGCGGTCCTCTGTCAGCTCGAGATCCAGGACAGCGCGATCGCACAGGCACGCGCCAACGCAGACTGGCTCTGCGTGAATGCTGCGCCCGCGCGAGCCTTCAGCGTCGAGGCAGATCTCGTCGTCGCAAACCGCTACGAGCTCGACGTGATCGGACCGCAGCGCGGGCTCGTCGCGCTGACGTTGGGCGCAGAGGGTGCAGTCCTTCTCGAAGACGGGCGTGAGGTCGCGCGGGCTGCGGCGCCGAAGGTGGACGCGGTCGACGGGACGGCCGCCGGCGATGCGTTCACAGCGGCTCTCGTCGTCTCGCTGCTCGAGGGGCGCGAAAGAGAGGAGGCGCTGCACCGCGCTTGTGCTGCCGGGGCGATCGCGGCCTCGCGCTTCGGCGCGCAGCCGTCGCTTCCGACCGCGGACGAGGTGGACGCGATACTCCGCCGCTGATGGCGACGGCGATCCTGCTCGACTGCGATCCGGGGCACGACGACGCGATCGCGCTTCTGCTCGCACTCGCATCGCCCGAGCTGGAGCTGCTCGGCGTCACCACGGTCGCCGGCAACCAGACGCTCGCGAAGACGACTGCGAACGCGATTCGTGTCCTCGACTTCGTCGGCCGCGACGAGATACCGGTTGCAGCCGGCGCGTCGGCGCCGCTCGTGCGCGAGCCGTACGTCGCGGCGTACGTGCACGGCGAGACGGGCCTCGACGGGCCCGACCTGCCGCCGCCGAGACGCGAGCCGCTGCAGCAGCATGCGGTCGACTTCCTCGCCGAGCAGATCCGCGCGCGCAAAGGCGCGGTCACACTCGTGCCGACGGCACCGCTGACGAACGTCGCCTTGCTGCTCGCCTTGCACCCCGACGCGCGGCCCGAACGGATCGTGCTGATGGGTGGCGCGATCGCGGAGGGAAACGTCACGCCGGCGGCCGAGTTCAACATCTGGGCGGATCCCGAGGCTGCCGCGTGCGTGTTCGCGGCCGGTATTGACCTGACGATGGTCGGGCTCGACGTCACCCACAAGGCGCTATTCACACCGGCGCACGAGCGATGCCTCGAGGGACGGGTCGGAGAGATAGTGCGAGCGCTGCTGCAGTTCTACGGCGAGTTTCACCGCCGGCAGTACGGCTGGGAGGGCTCGCCCATCCACGACGCTGTCGCGGTTGCGCACGTCGCGCGTCCCGGGCTACTCGAGACGGTCGAGCGCGGCGTGAAGGTCGACACGGGTCCAGAACTCAGCCGAGGGCGAACGTACGTTGACGTCTGGCGGCGCACGCGCTGGGAGCCGAACGCGCGCGTAGCCGTCGACATCGACACCGACGGCTTCCTCGATCTTCTCGTCGACCGGTTGAACTCGCTTTCGTGACTCAGACCCTTCGCTCGCCCGCGCGAGTCGATCTGCTTACGGGCACGCTCCGCGTAGAGCGCGCAGGGCTTCCGTTCCTAGAGCGCCGGACGCCCGTCTCGGTCAGTACTTCGGCTTGTCGAGTCCGGTCGGCTTGGGCGGCTGGACGAAGTGGTCGAGGCCCGGCAGCTTGTCGTGGGTTGGACGGAGATCGACCTCCTTGTCCTTTGCCTGCCGCCGCGTCAGCTTGCGCCAAAGATCAGCAAGTGCCATGTACACGAGATTACGCCGATTTCGGAGCCGCTGCGAGCGCTCCTGGAGTCCGGCCCGCCGCGGCCGGGCGACCGCGCAGACGCCGCCGCCCGACCGTTGTTGTCGCAGGCTCCTTCGAGACGAGCCGCGCCTCAATCGTCGCCAGATCCGCGGAAACTGTAGGTACCGTCCCAGTGCCACACTCCAGCCGAATTGACCGAGACGATGGCGTCCGCCTCGAAGCCGGCGAACTTGCCGGTCCCGCCCGAGAACGTCACCCGACCCTGAGCCGTCGTCAGGTCGAGGTGGACGTCGCCGAGCGCCGCGCTCCCGTGCTCGAACGAGAGGACGATGTCGCTGTCCAGCACGCCGTTGCTCGGCGCCCCTAGATAGACCACCCTCATTCCGGGCTTGATCGCATTGATGTTCGAGGACGTGATCGTGCAGAACGACCCGACTGTTCCGTTGTACTGCGAGCACTCCTTCGTCACGTGAAGAGCCCCGCTCCGCGGCGTCGCGTCAGCCGAGCCGACACCCGCGGCCACTCCCGCAGCGGCGACCGCCACGAGCAGGATGAAGCTGCGCTTCACGATGAACCTCCTTCGTTCGTGGGACCCCGTTCGTCGAAACCGATCTCTGCGGCTGCCACGATTCGGGCGAACGGCACGCCTGCGATCTCGTTGACGTCCCTGACGTCGGCAGCGGACTCGGCCTCGAATCGGGAGAAGCACGAGTCGTCCGAGGGAACGTAGGTCGAGCCCAGGTACACCACGCCGCGTCGTGCTCTCGGAAGGCGAGCGAGCGCGGCTTCGAGCCACGCGCGGTCGCGTCCAGGGAGGTAGCGCTCAACGAGGTAGGTCGGCATCGGCTCCGACGATCCCGCAGGCGTCGTCGGTCATCAACCGCGCGAACTTGTGGATTTAGTCCTGTGCGGTCGCCGCGACGCGTGCCGCGAGCTCCGTTCGCGAGCTGACGCCGAGCTTCCGGTAGATCTTCGAGAGGTTCCACGCGACGGTGTTCGGGCTGAGGCTCAGCTCGGCCGCCACCTCGCGGTTCCTGCGGCCTGCGACGACGAGCTCGACGATGCGGCGCTCGGTTTCGGAGAGCTCGCCCCCGATCCCGTCCGTCCGCCGATCCGCCGCAACTCGGCGCGCGCCTTCGCCTCCCAAAGT